>Ga0111160_1002_pt1 | contig 133715 bp, 114 predicted proteins | sample DeeMarSeWOR28_12_FD_80265 | JGI IMG/M metagenome (GOLD analysis project Ga0111160, IMG submission 80265) | Myxococcales bacterium SG8_38_1
GGCGAAGCCCAACGCGACCAGCAGCAAAGGCAGTTTCTTACGGCAACCGGAACTGAAAGTCATGGCTTCCTCCCGTTGGTGATTGTGGGCTCAAGAACATCTTACTGCGAGCAACCCTGTGCGGCATATACATAAGTCGGGACCAACCCTGCCAAAGTCAGAAGTCAGAATTGTATTTTTGTCCTTGATTGTCGGACTTGATCGGCATCAAACCAGCGGGAAAAAATGGGGTCAGACCCCGTTAAAAGAGGCATTGTTTCAGGGCCCTAGATTGTCCTGTAAGGCAAGGCGAGGCGGCTTTTCGCAACGAAAGCAAGGGCACGCCTTACTCCAGGCCGTTCGGGCTCGGCCCATACTTGCATGGCCGTTCGGGCTCGGCCCATACTTGCATGGCGTAGAGCAGGCAGCTGTTAGAGGGGGCCGGACATCTTGACGAATGAATGGCGGGCACCGCGCGTCTCGTTGAATTGCTGCCTTGCGGGAGTGCTGCTGGTGCTGGTGTCACCGCCCGCTCTGGCGCAGGAAATACGGCTATGGATGGTCGCTGGAGCGGTCTCGCCGCTATGGGCGCTGGTGCTGGTGATTGCACTGGCGCTGTGCGCCCCCAGACTGGGCAAGGCCGGTCTGCACATGAAATTGCTGGCGCTCTGGATAGCGGCTTTCCTGTTGGCGTCCTACTTTATTGAAAACGACTGGGTCATCTGGACGCCAATGCACTTGTATGTCGTGCATCTGGCTTTGTTGCCGATCTTTCTGTTTCGCCAACTCCTGCGGCGCATCGAGCGCTCTGCTGTACCGCCGTCTCGAACACTGCTTTCGGGATTCCTGTCGGTGCTGCTGAGTGTGCCGAGCGCCATCTTCGTGACGTTCCTTATGATCCTGCCGTGGGACTACTTCGAAAAGGTGACCGGGATCCCTACGATGGCCAAGCAAGGTCCAGAGCTCTGGTGCTTTTTCGTGACCTGGATCGTCCTGCAGTCTGCCATGCTGGCCGCCTGGATGATTCACCGAAACGAGAGAGCCGGCCATTAGATATCAAAGACAAGTGAAGCCAGACCCTCCCAAAGTCAGAAGTCAGAAGTCAGAAGGCTCTGTCTCGCGGTGAATGGCGGATGGGTGTTGTTTATCTGCGGCGAATAAAAACGAAACGCCCATCACCGATCGCTCATCACCCGTCACGAGGTCCGAAAATCAGATGGGTCCGCGCGCCGGGACCAGCAACTCGCGCTTCATTTGGTCGAGCGAGGAGATGCCGAGCATTGCCATGTCGCGGCTGATCTCGTCCCTCATCAGAGAGACGGCGTGGTGGACGCCGGCTGCGCCGGCGATGGTCGCGGCGTAAAGGAACGGCCGGCCGATGAAGACGAACTTCGCGCCGAGGGCGAGGGCCTTCAGCACATCGGTCCCGCGGCGGACCCCGCCGTCCATCATGATGGCCATGTCGCCGGCCTCGGCGGCCACGGCGGGCAGCACGCGCAGCGGCGCAACGCTGTAGTCGAGCTGGCGGCCGCCGTGGTTCGACACCAGGATGCCGTCCACGCCGCTCTCGCGCGCGATGCGCACGTCCTGCGGGGAGAGGACGCCTTTGAGCACCAGCTTGCCCTTCCAGATCCCGCGCATGAGCTCGACGTGCTCCCAGGACAGGGCATCGCGCGCCATGCGCGGGCGCTCGGCGTGGCCCACGACCGGGATGCGCGGGAATCCCATGTTTTCCAGGTGCGGCATGCCGTGCTCGAGCACCGTGCGGCCGAAGTTGCCAAGGAGCCAGCGCGGGCGCACCAGGCAGTCCCACATGAGGCGCGGGGTGGGCTTGAGCGGGGAGTTGTAGCCGGACCGCACGTTGTTCTCGCGGTTCGACGGCACCTGCACGTCCACTGTCAGCACGAGCGTGTCGAAGCCCGCGCGCTGCGCGCGCTCGACGAGCGGCACGATGATCTCCCGCTCGCCGGGAAGGTAGGCCTGGAACCAGGCGGTCGGCCCGACGGCGCGCACGCGCTCCATCGGCGTGAGCGACGCGCCGCTCTGGATATTGATTGTGTTCAGTTCCGCTGCAACCTGCGCCAGCACGGAGTCGCCCATGTAGGCGGCGAGCGAGGTGCCGCCCATCGGCGGGAAGCCGAACGGCAGGTCGTACTCGCGCCCCAGGAGTGTCGTTTTCTGGTGGCGGGCGCGTGTGTTCACCAGAACGCGGGGCAAAAACTCCCACTCGGCGAAGGCCGCGCGGTTGCCGTCGCGGGCGGAGTTGGTCTCCACGCCGCCGGAGACATAGCCAAAGATGGGGCGCGGCAGGAAGCGGCGCGCGGGTTCCTCGAAGTCGTCGAGGCAGAGAATGTTCTTGAACCGGCGCGGGACATCGGCGCTGCTGCGCCGGGCGGCGACGCGGAGGTTGCTCTCGCTGGTTTGGGTGGTGGTGTCGTTCATGCCGAGGTAAGTAGGGATGACGGATGAAAGAGGAAGGATGAAGGATGACCGGCCCGACTGCAAGGTTGTGCAAATCGGGGGCAGACCGCCATTTCCTTTCCGGCGCGGCATTGCACGGATCCGAGCCACGCTGAGCTCCCGCTGAGTGAGCCAAAGAGGCGGATCACTGAGGGATGGAGCCCTCCATCCGGATCCGGTCACGGCAACTCCCCGGCTTCAATTGCCCGGCGTTGACGATATCGGTCGGCAATAACCTTGAAAGGCCATTTTCAAGGCTGAATCGCGGTTTTGAAAAAAGCCCCGGCTGAAAGCGCCGAGAGGCCCGTGCTCCTGCAACGATGGTTTCGGCGCCGACCGGGTTGTTCCGGAGGAAACACATGGAGACAGTCGGTCCCCGATCTGCCGCTGGCATTCAGACGGCCGTGTAGCCGCCATCGATCAGGAGATCAGTGCCGGTCATGAAAGAGGACTCGTCGCTCGCCAGGAACACGGCGCCCGCCGCCATTTCCTCGGGCGTGCCGAGGCGCCCGAAGAGAGTCGAGGCGTGCTTGTGCGCTTCCGCTTCATTCGGCCACTGGCTGAAGAAGCGCTGGTCGGCAGTCGGCCCGGGCGAGAGGGTGTTGGCGCGAATCTTCTGCGCGGCGTGATCGACGGCAAGGGCTTTTGCAAGGCTGATCAGCGCGCCTTTCTGCGACGAATACCAGGCCCGGCCGGGCTTGGGCGTGCGCGCGAGTTGCGAGGCGACCAGGATAATGCTGCCGCCGCCGCCCTCGATCATGACCGGGATCGCATGTTTGAGAAGGAGGAAAGGACCGGTGAGGTTGACGTCGAGCGACTCCCGCCACTCGGTGAGCGGCAACTCGGTCACCGGCAGATAGGACACGTCGCGGATCGCGCTGTTGACAACGGTGGTCAAGCCGCCGAATTCCGCGCGCGCGGCGGCGACCAGATCGAGCGCGATCTGCTCGCGGGCGAGATCGCCAATGACGGCGGCGGCCCGTGCCCCGCGCGCTTTGATCTGCGCAAGTGTCTCGGTGGCAGCCGCGCGATCGATGTCGCCGCACACCAGCGCCGCGCCTGCGTCGGCATAGGCGAGGCAGATGGCGCGACCAATGCCGCCGCCAGCGCCAGTGACGATGGCGATCTTTCCTTGGAGTCTCCCCGGCATGGAAACAGTATACGCAACTCCCCCTTTCGAAGTCAGAAGGCAGGAGGCAGAAAGATCCGCTCAAGGTTCCGGATTCAAAGTTTGGTGTTCAAGATTCGAAGGGAGAAACTTTCCCTGTGAGGGGCATCCCGGTTTGCTGGAAACTGGAAACTGGAAACTGGAAACTGGAAACTGGAAACTGGAAACTGGAAACTGGAAACTGGAAACTGCCTCCTTCAACCGGCCACGGGCACAGGCTTTATCGCGGCTTTCGAACCGGACGCAGGCGGCTTCTTTTTGTGGCGCGGCAGAGCAAGCGCCAACGGCAGACCCAGGCAGGTCGTCAGCACGGCGGCAGCAATCGACCACGTGTAGGCGCCGGACACATCGAAAAGAAAGCCGCCCAGCCAGCCGCCGAGCGCCATGCCGGTACCGGCGCCTACCATCTGAAAGGAATAGATCGTGCCGAGCGGCGCGGTCGGGCCGAACAGCTGGCGGTTGATGATGGGGAAGCCCACCATCTCGCCGCCGTAGCACAGGCCGAAGATGAGGGCGAACGCATAGAAGCTCCACGCTTCCTGGGCGAAGAACAGGATGAGAATCGGCGCGCTCTGGCCGATCAGCGCCATGGTCAGCAGGATCCGGCCGCCGAACCGCGCCGCGAGGACAGCGGAAGCAAAGCGGCTGACCGCCGAGGCGCCGGCGATCGTGCTCAATACGCCGGCCGCCTCCATGCCGGATACGCCCTGCACGATTGCCATGGACACGATATGAGCCAGGATGATCGAGTGCCCAACGCAGCCGACATGATGGATACCGATGAGGAGCCATACCGGCCGCTTGCGCAGAATCTCGGCCAAACCGCCTGGCGCAAGGCCCTGCGCGACAGGGGCGCGCGGCTCCTTGGACGGATCTTCCCCGCCGTAGGGGGCGAGGCCCTTGTCGCGCGGGCTGCTTCGGATCAACAGGGAAAACGCGATCAGCACGCCGCCGACGACGGTTGCTATGAGCGTGAACGCCTGCTCCCAGCCGCGAGTTTCGATCAGCCAGCGGAACACGGGCGCAAAAATCATGGGGCCGACCCCCATGGCGGCCCAGTAAATGCCGACCGCGACACCCATGTAGCGAGTGAACCATCGGGTCAGGATAACGGGCAGCAGCACGGTGAAAGCCGCGTGACCCATTGAACCGACAAAGAACCCGTAATAGACATAGAACTGCCAAAGGTCCGTTATGGTCCCCAGCAGAAATGTGCCCACCGTGATCAGCACGGAAGCCCCGATCATCAGCGGACGGGCCCCGTAGCGATCGCCCAGCCAGCCCATGATAACGACGGCAGGCAGTCCGACCAGAAAGGCCACTGAGTAGGCAATCGATATGTCGCCCCGCGACCAGCCGAAGAGCTTGACGAGGGGCTCGACGAAAACGGCAAACGAGCCTGCATCGGCACGGCTGGCGATATTGAGCATGCACGCCGAGAACAGGATCACCCAGGCGTAATGCAGCTTGAATTTCTTGAGAGAGGCCACGGGAGGGGCTTTCTTCTTCTATGACGGCGCAATAGTGGCAATTATACGGCGCGGGAGATCGGCCGGTCGGAAGCTCGGGGGATGAGGGTCAGTGGGACGGATCCCCGCGCCTGTGTGACCGAGTCTTCTTGGACGAGATACTGGATCGTGCACTAGCATAGGTCGGTGCAACCCGGCTTACTCAGACCATGAACGACGCTGCGCAGAGCACTGGTTCGTCAACCCGCTTGCTTGCGGATTTCGCCGCGACGCTGCGTTTCGAGCAGATTCCTCCAGATGTCCTTGCCCGAGCGAAGCTAAGCTTGCTCGATACGCTTGGCTGCTGCCTTCTGGGATCGACTTGTCCGCCGGCGCGCAAGCTCCATGAGTTCGTCAGGAGCGAAGGAGGGCGCCCCGTGGCGTCGATCCTGGGCGCGTCAGAACGGACATCGCCAACACTCGCGGCGCTCGTGAACGGCACGGCAGGCCACGCGTTTCAGCTGGACGAAGTGCACTCCGGCGCCGTCCTGCACCCCGGGTCCGTTGTGTTGCCCGCGGTCATGGCCGCGGCCGAAAGCGCCGGGGGATTGAATGGCCGCGATTGGCTTGCCGCAATCGTCGCCGGCTACGAAGTTGGAATAAGGGTCGGCCTGGCGGCGCGGGGCCGAATGTTCGAGCGGGGTTTTCACAACCAGGGCACAACCGGGGCGATCGCTGCGGCCGCGGCCGCGTCCCGGGCGCTGGCGCTCGATGCCGGCAGCACAGCGCAGGCACTGGGACTGGCGGCCTCGCTCGCCGCCGGCTTGATGGCCGTGCAGGAAGGCGCAATGGCCAAGGCGCTGCACTCGGGTCGTGCTGCGCAGAGCGGCGTCCTGGCCGCGTTCCTGGCAAGGACCGGTTACACCGGGATCGACGATGTGCTGGACTCGTCGTACGGTCGCTTCTACGATTCATTCGTCGGTGGGGCTGGCGCGGGCGACTTTGCGGCCGCATTGAGGGAGCGCTGGGAAATGCTCGGTGTCGGCTACAAGCTCTCCCCGGCCTCCAACGGCAGCATCACCGCCATGCAGACGCTGGCGCGCATCATGACGAAGCACCATCTGGACGCGCAGGACATCGAGCGCATCATCGCGCACGTCAGCACCAACACTCACCATCATTGCGGATTCGCGTTTGACCCGAAGACCGCGTCCGTGCTCGCCGCGCAAATGAGCGTGCGTTACGGGCTTTCGGTCATGGCGCTGGATAAACAGGCTTCGCCGGCACAGTTCACGCCCCAGCGAATAGGAGACAAGCGCCTGGCGGATTTTCTTCCGCGGGTCGAGCTGCAGGTGTCACCCGACTTTGACGCGCCCGGAGGGAAATTGCGGCTTGCCAGCAGACTCGAGGTGCAATGCAAGGACGGAAGGGTCCTGGTCGACGAAACGCTTTATCGCAAGGGCAGCGTCGAGGATCCCGTCTCGCCGGCAGAGATCGAGGAGAAATTCCGCAACCTCGCTGTTCCCGTGATCGGCAAAGAAAAGGCCGAAGCGTGTGCCGCACGAATCCGCGTGCTCGAGAACGAGCCGAAGGTGGGAAGCCCGCTCGAGGCGCCGCTCTAAAAACGCGGCGATTTGCGCTTCGAGCCGATCATTGCCGAGTGCAAACCGGCCACTCGACGCCGAGCGGATCTCATCGGTGCGCGGCGCGTGCAGCACACGATGCGGCGCCCCCGTCCAGTGCACGCACTTCAGGCTGGATAGCCCGGCCTACACGGCCGAGTGCGTATCCCAATCCTGGCGGCTTATGGGCGCCGCTTGCCAGCGCTGCGATAGGCTGGTCTCCCACAAGGCGGAAAAAAACGCATCCGCCGCGGATTTGGATTCCCACAAAGAGATTTCGATGACGGATTTTTCGTCAGACGAGACCCCAAACATGGCGCGCACCAATCCTTTCCCGCCCGCATAATCGGCTTTCGATGCCTCGAGCTCGAATTGGATATCGCCGCTGCTCGTCCCTTCATTGGGCTTGATCGTCCATATCACGGTGTGCATAGGCCCCTCATCTTAGCCAACGCGAATTTGCCATTCCACCGACCTACCAAGCCACTACCTGAATCAATTGCCTTGTTAATGCTGGCGCACTTACAAAAAAAGTATCTACCTAAATCGAGGCAGCATCGCTGATCTAAGTCAAAACACTGGCGAGTTTTTCTATGAATAAGATGGGGACAGCCCTCTACCGAAGGCGGAAGGATCGAGCCGCCTGATGGCGAACGGCCGATGGCGGATGGGCCTGCTCGAAGGCGAATGGCGAAAGGGCGTCGTTTTTTTGTTTTAGTCGATCCGCGTTTATCTGCGGCAAAAACCACGGTGACCAGTGACCAGTGACCAGAGCTGAACCGGCTCGCAATTCCTGAATGAAGTCCTCGGCGCTCTCGGCGTCTCGGCAGTTCAATATCTTGGTTGTCATTTCCTGGGCTTGAGGCCCAGCAGCTTGGCCGCATTGCCGCCGATGATGGCGTCCTTCTGCGCGCGCGATAGCGACTTGGTGCCGTTCACGAAGGCGATCGGCTTGTAGTAGCCCATGTCGTACGGGTAATCGGTGCCGATCACGACGCGCTCCGCGCCCCACAGGCTGACCAGGCGCCTCAACTGCTGCTCGCCGAACACCACGGTGTCGAAGTAGATCTTCTTCATGTAGTAGGACGGCGGGCGCTTGATGAAGTCTCGGCACTCCGGCCGCACCTTGTAGGCGTGGTCCATGCGTGCCGGGTAGTGGCCGAGGTAGCCGCCGCCGTGAGCCGCGACGAATTTCAGACCCGGATAGCGCTCGAGCACGCCGCCGAAGACGAGGTGCGAGAGCGCGAACGTGGTGTCGAGCGGATTGCCGATGACGTTGGTGAGGAAGTGCTCCTTCAGCCGGGTGGTGTCGGTCAAGCCGACCGGGTGGAGGAAGATGACGGCGCGCAGCGCTTCCGCCCGCGCCCAGAAACGCTCGAAGCGCGGATCGGATAGCTCCATCTTGCGCACGTTGGTGCCGAGCTCCAGGCCGCGGAAGGAATCTGCTCAAAGAACCGCAACCCAAGAACGCGAAGACAACGCCAAGGGGGATTCAGGCAATGCCAGCGGTCAATCAGTCGGCGGCGTTTTGTTCGACAGAAAATCGACGATAACCGACCGAATGGATTATTCTCTTGAATGGGGTCTGCCCCCAATTTAGATGACGGGCATCGAGGACGCGGCGGCGATCGAGCGGTCACGTGCCTACCTCGGGAGGAAAGCCGAAAGATGGTTTCAGACACGAAGGCACTCGGCGTGCGGGCTTCTACACAGAGAACCACGGTGGTGGTGCCATGGCACCGAACGATGCCGCGGAATATCCGCACACGCCTTGCAACGGCGTTGCTTGTGATGGTCGCCGTCGGTGGCCAGTCGGTTCAGGCCGCGGGCGGAAGCCAGACGAAGTTTCGGTACATTTCGGCGCAATACATCGCGGCATTGGGTGCGCCGGGCGCGAACTCCGGGAGCGGCGCGCAATCGTGGGGTTTGTGGCCTCTGGACCCGGGCCCTCGGGGAGTCACGCTGAGCGACTTTGAAGCGTTGAAAAAAGCAGGCGGTGTCGCCCCGGCGCGCTGGAAATTCGACGGCAAGGACTGGTGGCTGGAGGAAAACGGCTTGATCATGGAGCAGCCCGAGTTTCCGCTCCCTCCCGGCAAGTACCTGGTCACGGGCGCGCGCGAGGTGACGACTGTGCTGACCATACATCCTGCCGACAGGAATGGAGACAGGCGCTGGGAGCTGGGAGACAACGCGACCCTTCACGACGTGACGCACCTGGGCTGCCGCTCCGCGCGCTATACACCGGCGGCTGGTGAGGGTTCGTGTTCTCCGGCGAACGCGCAACAGACGGCATTTCCGGTCGATCCAGGCGGGGCGATGCCTCCGGTCGAGGGCTGCAGGAAGCAAGACTATGCGGTTCTCATCGTGATCGGTGTGGCAGCGGAGAATGAACGCTGATAAAAATGGGGTCAGGTCCGCATTTCTGAATCCCGAGCGGACAGGCGAACCTGTCCCTATCTCTAACAGACGGAGCACACGGCAATGGCGGCTAAGCGCATGGTGGCGGGCGGGGCGCGCGCAGGTGAAGTGGTTATAGTGCGACTCGCTTACGGCGAACTTCTCCTGGAATCCATTCAGGAGATCTGCAGGCAACGTCGCATCCGCGACGGGGTCATCCTGACCGGCTTCGGCAGCTTGACCGACATCGCAGTAAGCGGCGCAGTCGGAGCGTCGTTCCCGCCGCGCAAGTTTTATCAGCGCACCCGGCCGCGCGGGGTCGAGATCCTGGCCATGGCCGGCGTCATCGCGAACTATCATGTGCACTGCCATCTCGTGCTTTCCGATCGTAACCGGGCGTTCGGCGGCCACCTCGAGAAGGGTTGCCGCATATTGAGCCTCGCCGAAATCGCGCTCATGCGCGTCAGCGGCATCAAGCTGGCGCGGCTGGTGGATTCGACGACCGGGCAGAAGCTGCTGCAAAGTGTCCGGGCCTATCCTCGTATTGATGCCTCCACCGAAGAAGGCAGCCTCCACGTCGTTGCCTCCAGGATTGGCAAGACCCGCTGACTTATCCGTTCACCCGACGGCGAATGGCGGCACGACATCCGTAACAGGTAATGGATAATGCGTAATGGGCAATGAGCGATGGGTCATTCGTAACGCGCATCACCCGTCACCCATCCCTCATCACGGGTTGTAAGGATGAACCGCCGCCACCTCACGCTCGGGGCGATCGCGCTGACGCTCGGGCTGACCTACGGGGTGTGGTACTCGTACAGCGTGTTCCTGGTCGCGCTGCTCAACGAGTTCGGCTGGAGCCGCTCAGTGCTGGCCGGGGCGTTCTCACTGTTTACACTGGTGCACGGCGTCGCCAATCCCGTCGTCGGCGTGCTGTGCGACCGCATCGGGCCGCGCCGCCTGGTGATTTTCGGCGGGGCCGCGCTCGGCCTCGCACTCTACGCGAACGGCTTCGTCGAATCTCCCGGCCGTCTTTACCTCGGCTTTGGCCTCGTCACCGCGCTCGCGGTGGCCTGCTGCGGCTGGGTTCCCGCCGTGGTCCTCGTGCAGCGCCAGTTCATGGACAAGCTCGGCTTCTCGCTCGGCATCGTCAGCTCGGGCATCGGGCTGGGGATGCTCTTGGCGGTGCCCCTGTGCCAGCTGCTCATCGAGTTGCTTGGCTGGCGCGCGGCATGGCAGATCTACGGCGCAATCTGTGCCGGCTGGATCGTGCCCGTCGCGTGGTTCATGCTGCGCGACGAGGCACCGCGACCGGTCGTCGCGCCGCCCGCGCCCGCAGCGAACGCGCGGGCGGCGCCTGCACACGAGATGACGCTGGGCGAGGCGCTCCGCACGCAGCCGTTCTGGCTCATGCTGGGCGCGTTCTTCTTTGGCAACGTGTGCTCGCAGACCCTGCACGTGCACCAGGTGGCATTCCTGGTCGACCACGGCATGGCAGCGATGGCCGCGGCGTCCGTCGTTGGCGTCGTGGGCGTGGCGAGCGTGTTTGGCAAGTCCGGCGGCGGCTGGCTCGCCGATCGCTTCGAGCGCGAGGTCATCTACGTCACCTGCATCGCGATCCTGATCGGGGCTGTGGGCGCGCTGGCCCTCGTCGGGGCGGTTCCGAGCCGCTGGGGCGCCTATGGCTACGCGGTGCTGCTCGGCGTCGGCTACTCTGCGACGGCTGCCCTCACCCCGGTGATGGTCAGCGACCGCTTCCGCGGCCCGCGGTTCGGGCTGATCCTTGGGCTGGGCCTCCTTGGCAGCGCGCTGGGCAGCGCGTTTGGCCCGTGGATGGCGGGCACTTTGTTCGATGCGACAAAAAGCTACGCGATCCCGTTTGTCATCGCCGCCGCCTGCGGCGTGCTCGCCGGCGCATCAGCCTGGCGCGCGCGCACCCTGCGCCGGCGCTCGCCAAGTCCCGTGATGGGTGATGCTTGATGCGTGTTTCGCCTTCTTAGCCGCCGATAAACGCCGATCAGCTCTAAAGCTGAACCGCGGCGGACGCTGAGGACGCAAAGGAAAAGAAAAACCTCGCCGCCGAGGACGCGGAGGGCGCGAAGAGAACATGAGTCGGAACTCAACTTTAAGTACGCAAAGTCAGCGCCAAGTGAGGGTCTGAACAGGGACGTCTACAAATACCGACGCTAACTCCCGCCGCTCATCACCCATCACAGCTTTCAACGCCCCTTATCCTTCAGATGAGTCGTGCCCGAGCCAGGCGCTCAGTCACGCACGTGATTGAGCGCCAAATCGAAGATGTCGAAGTTGCGCAGGCCGGTGCGGGCAGCATTGCTTCGCAGTGGACGGTTGATGATCAATGGCACGGTTTGCTCAGAGAGGCCGCCGTGCGAGCGCAATGGCACATCAAGGCCCGATAAATCGTGATCCTTTGCGCTGGTGCCAATGACTTTGTTGCGTGCGCTGACGACCACGATGTCACCCAGGCGGTCTTCGGGTAGCTCAAAGCGCGAGCAGGCCGTGGCGCAATCTTCGGCGTAATCGACACCGGAGAGTGCACGGATTGCTGCCAGGACGTCATTGATGTCCGCGCCATCGGGCAGATACGCCGTCGCGAACGAACCCAATGCGCCGTGGTGCACGACATACGGGTCGGTGATCGGCAGTATCACACGCGCTCTGCCGGCACCGAGCCATTTATCCAGCGCGTCCTGCAGATAAATCACGTCCGGCGCGCCGCTGGCATCGTGCTTGGCATTCATGCCATGGTCGGCCGTCAATGCCAGGACCGCGCCAGCGCGGTCGAGCTGATTCCAGTAACCGTCCATCATGGCGTAAAAGGCATTGGCGCCCGCAGAGCCCGGGGCGAACTTGTGTTGTATGTAATCCGTCGTCGACAGATACATAATGTCCGGGCGCTGGCTCCGCATCAGTTTGACGGCAGCGGCGAATACAAACTCTGACAGTTCCGCGGAATAAACGTTGGGAACGGGCATGCCTACCGTGTCCACCACGCCGTCGATGCCATTCTCGGCCAAGTTCGCCTCGCCGGCCTTTTCGGAAGAAAAACAAATGGCGCCGCCTGGCCCGAAGCGTAAGCCGTGGCCGAGCAGGGCACGCAGTTTATCCTTTGCAGTGATGATGCAGATGCGCGCGCCCTCGTCCTGGAAGGCCTTGAAAATGGTCGGCACTCTCAGGAAGCGCGGATCGTTCATCATCACTTCTTTGCCGCTGCCAGGATCGAGAAAATAATTACCCGACACGCCGTGCACCGCAGGGGGTCGACCGGTGACGATCGACAGGTTGTTGGGATTGGTGAAACTGGGCACTACGCAATCGGCGCGCAAATCCGCGCCGCGCTCGAGCATGTCCCGGGTGTAGGGCATGACGCCATCGGCCACCGCCCGCTCGATGTAGTCGGGTTCTGAGCCATCAATGCACACCACCACAGTGGGTGCGGATGGCCACTTATAACTTCTTTCGTTGACGGCGACCGTTCTCATGCTTGAGGAATCCTGGCAGGGGCAGAACAGGGGTTCTGTCCAAAACCGTGGTCTGTCCCCTATTATTGGTGATTATCGTGAGCTGTCGCCAAGCATTTTCTGATATCGCGGCCGCGCGCGCCAACTTGCAGCCGAATTCCGAGAAAATTCCAGGGGGAAACGACGAACCATGCATGACATCGTATTGACCGGCGGGCGCGTCATCGACCCCAGCCAGGGTCTCGACGCCATCACGGATATCGCTTTTTCCGACGGCAAGGTCGCCGCCATCGGGGACAATCTCGCGAGCCGCGGCGCGAAAAACAGACAGGACGTGTCGGGCAAGATCGTAACTCCCGGCCTGATCGACATTCACGCGCATGTCTATTGGGGCGCGACTTATCTTGGCGTCGAACCCGAGCGCGTTGCCCGCGCCAGCGGCACCACGACCTTCGTCGACGCCGGCACCGCCGGGGCGGGCACCTTCGCGGGTTTCCGCAAGCTGATCATCGAGCCCTGCCCGTTGCGCATCGTCGCCTTCCTGAACATCTCCCATGCCGGCATCTACGGCTACGGCCCGGGCTTCATGGTGGGCGAGACCGCCGAGCTGCGGCTGCTGCACGCGGGCGCCTGCGTCAGGGTCGCGCGTCACAACGCCGATATCATCTGCGGCGTCAAAGTCCGGCTCGGCAGCAACGTATCCGAATTAGTGGGAATCGGTGCGCTGGACGTCGCGATCGAGGCGGCCGAGGAACTGGACCTGCCGGTGATGGTCCATATCGGCCCGCCGCCGCCCCGACGCAAGGACATTCTTGAACGCCTGCGCCCCGGCGACATCCTGACGCATTGCTGCCGCATGTTTCCGAATGCGGCGACCGACCGCGGACGCAATGTGCGGCGCGAGGTTGAGGAAGCGCGTGCGCGCGGGATTGTGTTTGATGTCGGCCACGGTCGCGGCTCCTTCGATTTCGACGTCGCGCGCGCCATGGTCGACAATGGCTTCCTGCCCGATGTGCTAAGCAGCGACGTGCATGTCCAGAGCATTGGCGGTCCGGCCTTCGATGTACTGGTGACGATGTCGAAATTCCTGTCGATGGGCGTGCCGCTGTCCGATGTCGTGGCGGCGGCGACCTGCAACCCGGCGAAAGCGATTTCCCGGCCCGAGTTGGGAACGCTCAAGCCGGGCTCCCCGGGCGATGCGGTGGTCTTGACCCTGAACGATGGGAAATTCGAATACCGCGACAGCTTGAACGCGACCATGATCGGCAGCAAGAAGCTAGAACCTGCTGGAATGATCGTCGCCGGCACGCGGTGGGAATAACGACCAACTAGTCAAAAACAAGCGATGTCGATCGTGCGGACTTAGTGGTTCCTGGCCGGGATCGGGGCGGGGACAGGCCCGACAATGGTCCGGTTACGGACCGGAGAGCAGATGGAGACGGACGCCGCCCTGCCTCGGTGCCTGTTCCGGCCGGCCTCCCGTTAAGCCCGTTATTCTGAAATCGGCGAGATCTCGGATGTCTTGAAAGTGCTTCTACATTTGGCGCCGACTCTTAAGTTGCCGTCCGGCTGCTTCGCAAAGACATGCGCCTCGATGTCTGTGATGTGTATCAACTGCTTGCCAACGTCATCGGGCCTGTTCTTGTTCTTGTATCCCCCGGCGTGACTAAAAAGACTGTCAAGAACCTTCCACGCAGCTTCGATGGTTCTTCTTTCGTCCCATCTAAAAGTGGCGAATGCCCCTTTTAACTCCCTCAAATTATCCTCGCATTCCTTCTGTGTCCCTTGCCCCTGGAACAACCCTCTTAAATAAATTTTGTTTTCATCGGGATCATATCGGGCAGAGCCCCCGAAGTAAGGTGTCGCGAATCTATCGTAGTATTTGAACGAGTTCATCTTTTTATCTGCCTGATAGATTCCCCAATCAAATATCGACATGGGTTGGGACATCAAATACCGCGGAGTTTTCGATGGCTCTGCCAGCACGGCGGCCGGAAACGATAGTATTAGCAGAACGATGGTTAGTGAAATGCGAAGGTGTGTTTTCACGATTTGTCCCCATTGCGCGCCACGCCCGCGGCGCCATGGGTGAATCCTCCGCCCAAAGCCTCCAGTGGCGCAACCATGCGCCTGGCATTTCTCTTCCCGGCGCAGCGGGAGTAAGCTTGTCGATGCCGGCTGCGCCAGCAGGAACCTTTGAGACGCGCGCCAAGGCGCAGGGCTATAGCTGCAGCATTGATTTTCTTGACGGTGCTATTTGCGCCGCAATCGATTGTCGTATTAAAGGACAGACCGGGCGGCGAGGCGGCGCCGGGGCGGGGGATGGTGCGTGATCCTTGTTAGTGCGTCAGCTGACGGGCCGAAATGACACAACAAGAAAACAGAAGAGAATCGCGGGTCCGTACCGCCATGCCGGTGATCCTGGAGAACGCCACGGGCATCACCCGTGACATGAGCGCCTCGGGCATGTTCTTCTGGACCGACGGCGGCGCGTTTGCAGCGGGGGATCCAATCCGCTTTGCGGTGCCCATCCGCAAGCCTGCCGGAAAGATGACGCTCATCTGCCGAGGAGCCGTCGTTCGCACTGAGCAATACGAGGCCATGCTCGGTGTGGCGGTGAGAATTACCGCATCTACGATGGAGCCCGTTAGGTGAAAGGGCCTGCTTGATGGCGAATGGCGGGGGGCTTGTTCAAGGTTCAAGGTTCAAAGTTCAAGGTTCAAGGTTCAATGCGGGAAACTTCGCAACTCGGCGTCATTCAGGCTGGAACCTGGAAACTTGAACCTTAAGCCGCGTTCGTTCATCCTTCCGCCTTCGTTCTTCATGCTTGTGCCTCAAGGGAGCTGATCGTGTTCGATATCCGTTTGTCGCAGGAGCAACGCGAGTTCCGGGAACTCGCCCATAAGTTCGCGCAGGAGGAGATCAAGCCCAAGGCGATGGCGCTCGATCTCGAGCCCGACTGGGAAAAGCGCATTCCATGGGATCTCCTGAAGAAGGGCTCGCAGCTCGGCTTCCGCACGTTCGTGCTCCAGGAAGAGAGCGGCGGCTCCGGCTTGTCGGATCACCTTACGTCATGCCTCGTGGCCGAGGAGCTCGCTGCAGGCGAGCTCGGCACCGCCTATTACTTCATGCTGACAGCGCGCCGCGCGCGCGACTGGTTCGAGCTGCGCATGACGCCGGAGCAGAGGGCTTACTTCCTTCCGAAGTTCGTTGGCGACGACTTGTATTTCACCACGGTGGCCATTCACGAGCCCGAGACAGACTTCGGCTTCGACTACTTCACCGAAACCCCCGAAAATGTGCGCCTGAATACGCGGGCCGTCGAGCAGCCGGACGGCTCATGGATCATCAACGGGGCGAAGGCGTACCAGACGGTCGGATACCTCGCGAAGCTGATCGTCGTGAGGGCGCAGACGCCGGCTGGCGTGCAGTCGTTTCTCGTGGAGGGCGATTCGCCGGGACTCGTGCGGCGACCGTTGTCGAAGCTCGGGCGACGCGTTGGCGACAATGCGGCAGAGATCTTTTTTGACAATGTGCGCGTTCCAAAGGGGTGGATACTGCCCCCGTCGCCCAAGGGCCGCACCGATATGGGCACGCACCCGACGATCGCCGCGCTCACGCTCGGGTTGGGCCGCGCAGCGTTTGAGGAAACACTGAAGTACACGCAGGAGCGCATCTCCGGGGGCAAGCCCATCATCAAGCATCAGGCGGTGGGCCTCACGATCGCGGAGATGGCCATGAATCTGGAAGCGGCGCGGCGTCTCATCTGGACGGCAGCGTGGGTGAAAGATCACCCGGAAGCGATCGAGGACGGCAGCGTAGAGAGCCTGCCATACGAGCATATGGCAACGGCCTTCACGGGAAGCGCCGTTCAGCGGCTCACCGAGCAGGCGTTGGAGTTGTTCGGCGGCGCGGGCGTGATCCAGGGGATGCCGATCGAGAAATACGTTCGCGACGCGCATGTGCAGAAACACGTTTCGTTTCCGTCGCCATCTCGATTCAAGCTCACCGAGGCATTGGTGGGCTTCAAGAGGAAGGTGCCGCCGTTTCACGGCGGTGACTAGCGGGGGGTCGATGTCAGACCAAAGTGGGGACAGACCCACATTGCGGAAGCTCGAGAGCAAATGTGACGCCGACCCTGTTTCTGCACGGGTTGTCGTAGCCCTGCAAGCCTTCGCGAGTAGCGCTGAGCAAAGGAAACAATAATGTCCGCGAGGAAGTGCCTGACCGCAGCGATGCTTAAAGTCGGTATGCAGCATCGACAGAACTTCAGCTTTACCCGGGAGCAGGTGGAGACGTATTGCGCGCTGTCCGGCGACACCAATGCGATCCATCGTGATGTGGAAGCGGCGCGCCTGAGATTTCCTGAAGTCAATGACATTGTCGTTCCGGGCGGCCTCGTTCAGATCGTGGTGACCGGCATATTCAGCAGGGAGCTTCCGGGTGACGGCACACTGGGCCTGACCTTCTCGCCGGATCGCTTTCGCAAACCGGTGTGTCCGGGTGAGACGATCACGGTGACCGTTGAAGTGACCAAGATCCGCGGTGAGCTGGTAGAGATGGACGTGTCTGTGGACGATGCCAGGGGCACGCGGATCGGTTCGGCCAAGTCCCGCCTCGTTGCGCCGGACGAAACCTACCGCCGTTGGTGGGAGGCGCGGCAGCAGAGTCGAGATTGAATGTTAAGTGGGGACAGCCCCCGTTAAAACAGGCATTGATTCAGGGCGCTAAGCTGTCACTTCAGGCTCGACGCGCCGCTTTCTCGCGCCCAAAGCGGCGACCTGCAGTGCGCCGGCCCGGTCCGACCCGGCAAATTTTTCCCTGAAACAAGAATGGCGATCGAGCGGCGTGTGTGAAGTAGTTGACAGAGAATTTCCCGGAAAGCGGGTATAAAGAAACCGGTATCCCGAATTCCTCCTGTCGGATACTCGCAAATTGCCGCGCATGGTTTTTCGGCCTGCGCGGTTTTTTTATGGCACGCTCCGGCCGAGCGCAACAAAAAAACCCGCCGAAGCGGGTTGTGTTTGGATGCTGATCGGGTTTGCGCAAACGTGCCCGGGCGAGCCGTTCATGCGCCTTTTGCGTATGACATCATGTCTGCGCCGACTCCATCCTCGATTCAGTGATCTTCGTCGCCACACCAACCATGTGCGCGAACGGTTCCGCGCGGACGACGTCTCCTTTGCATTTCCACATCATCTTGCCGCCGGCCGTTTTCACTTCTATCGCAAAGTTGATTGATTCACCGGGGGTAAAGTTGCCGCTTGTCCAGAAGTACGCGCCCGAGGCGCTCATGTCCCGCGTGACGCCCCTGGCATTGTCGAGGAACACCAGCAGCGCTGTATCCACCCGCTCGTCTCTTCTTCCCTGTGGCTGCGACATTTCCGGCCCCTCCCGCTGACGCATTGAGCTTGCTTGGGTCCCCTGGCGCGGGGTACGTGTAAATTCCGATGCGGCTTACGCGAGCGCTAGCACAGATCGCCTATACCCGTTGTGCGTTTGGTATCCGCCCACAACGGCTCCATGGCCGAGTCGGTGATGCTTACCGCCACACCGATCATCTCACCGAGCCGCTCGGTGCGGACGACCTCTCCCTGGCATTTCCACATCATCCTGCCCGTGGCCGTATCGAGCTCAATCGCAAAGCTGATTGGCTCGCCCGGCAAACTCAGGCACATGCCGTCCTTCCAGAAGTACACGCCCGATTGACTCATGTCGCGCGTTGCCCCCATATCCTTCCCCAGGAATACGGGCAGCGCGGCGCGGTAGCGCCGATCCTTTCTCATTTCCGGTAGTTTTGCCGTCATTTTGCCCCTCGAGCGGATGCCTTGATTCTGCCCTGGCCCAAGGCCGAAGATGGGGGTTTGCACCAAAAACACACCCTCGAACCGTTGATGGCCTACGGGGGACACTATCCCTCAAACCTCCATTTTTGCGCACGGGACGGGCATCCCTTTTGTAGTAGGACAATCATCCTTTTCTGAGAACTTTGTCACATGAAAAAGAAATTTCCATTGCGTCGGTGAAAGTCGCGAAGAGATTTCTTTGCATGGCCGAAAAAAACCCGCCGAAGCGGGGCGCGTTGTTACGGCCGATCGAGAATTTGATCAACTCATTTTTGCGCCGCCGTCTTCGCATGAATCCCAGGCTTGCGGTTAGGAGCAGGCCTTCGCTAAAGGGCTCGATGATGAATGGGCCGAGCAAAGCCGGGCGCATGCCAGCAACGCTTATGCCGGAAAAGGGCGCGCGAGCCCTTTGGTGTTTCTAGTCGACCCGAATGATGATGGTTCTGGCGGCGAGAGTTGTCCCCTCACACGCACCACTGACATCTACCTTCTGCCCGGAAGCCAGACTGTCGGTATCCACAAAGCGCCCCCCTGATTCTGCCGAGAGGTAGACGACCGTGTCGCGGTCGAAGCCAACGATGAACGAGCCCGCGCCGGGTTCGCAAGGGAAAGAATCGGCAGCCAGCTGCAAACTGTTTGTGCCCAGACGCTCGATCAGACCGCTGGCCTCGTCCTTCGCGCTATTGTCGGGGGTGTCGAGAATGACCAGGGCGGCATTCAGATAGTCGGGGCTCGCCAGGATGAGGACACCGTCAACCATGATCGGGCGTGGCGGGATGATGTCGGCGCCAGACAAGACCTCGCCGGAACGCGAGAGGATCTTTGTGCCGTTGCCGCCATTGGGTGCAGGCTGCAGTGCGACCGGGAGTTCACCGCTTGGTTGTATCCCCTGGTTCGGATCGACATTCATATTAAAGCGGATATCGCTGGCCCCGGTGGCGACGCTGCCGGCGAGACCGAGAAAGCCGCCAAGCTCGACAACCAGTGCATCAAGCAGGAGCCGGTCCCGGTCGTCATGTTTCTGCAGACTTAAGCGACCAACGATGGTGACAGGACTTTGACCGATCCTTTCCGGCAACAGCAGCTCTCTCAGGGGTATGGCGCTGCCGCCGCTAACATCGTTGATGCCGTCGTTGTCGATATTGTCGAAGACCGAGGTATCCCGGGATATCAGGACGGTCACGCAATCGTCGACAGCACCTTTGGCGCCTTCGCCGTAAGAAAACTCGCAAACGAGCATCTTCCCGTCTCCGGCGCTGATTCTGCGGATGACGCCGTTCTCGAGGCGAACCAGTTTGGACTGAAATTCGCGCTGGATCACATCGATGAATACAACCGGCCGGAAGTTGTATTTTTTCCCGTTTCCGGCCTGGACGACGTGAATCGATTTCGCGTCCATATCAAGCTGCAGGTAGACCGTGCTGCCCGGGGCAACATCGAAACATTGCCTCGGATTCAGATCGAGCTTGTTGTTGCCGGGCAGTTTTGGATGAAAGCTCGGTTCGCCGTTGTTGAACACCAGTTCGAGGTCGCTTAGCGTGAGACGTATCTTGCAGTAAGTGCCGGCCGGCACATCGGGACGAAAGGCAAGCGGCCGTGACTCGTGCTCCAGTTTCAGCAGATTGAACGGACCTCGGGGAGGGCCGCTGTACAGGGCGACCTTTCCTTGATCGTCATCAGCGAAGATTTCCACCGCCGTGATCGTGATCAGGATCTCCTTGATGTCGCTCAGATTGGCGGGTTTGTCGGTCAGCACGATGCCGACGGCGCCGCTGCCGACAGTCCCTGAGCTGCTGCCGACGCCTGCGGAACCGGATCCGCCACCACCACCCCCACAAGCAGTGAGCAAGGTGGTTACGGCCAAAGCACAAACAAGCCGAGCAAATGGGATTTTCACGAAGGGGCGCTCCTGCAAAATGCGGCAACACGGGCGTCGGTATGCCGCCAAAACGGGTAACAATTTAGCCGGTTGATTATCTCGCTTGACCTGAGCTTCGCAAATAGGACGAACGTCCTGTCTTGACGGGGTACGTTATCGTTGTTCAACAAAGGCGGCAGAGCGTATTTTGCCCCCTCCCGAGGGCGGAATGAAGCGCGCAACGGTCCTGTTGCGTGACCCGTAATGGCGTGTACGAGATGGCGAGGCGCAGGCGAGCGTTCGCCCGCCTTGTATTGTGCGCTGCTGTTGACCCCGCCCTGAAAGTCGACAACACTCGGCTAATCGGCTTCTTGGCGAATGGGGTCAAGCGGAAGACGGTCTTCGAATTTAATAAAGGAGGAAAACCCAACATGAGAACAGTCAATGTGCGAACCGCGGCGGCGGCCGCTCTGATCGTCGGTGCGATGGGATTTGCGGCGGCGGGGCAAGCGCAGGAACTACGCATTGGAACGGCCAGCCAGGGCGGCGCGTTCTACCCCGTCGGACAGGCCATTTCCAGTCTGGTCAACAAGCATTCCGGGGGCCTGAAGATGGTGCCCGTCGTGACCGGCGGCTCGGTGCAGAACCCGCGTCTCGTCGACAAGGGCGAAGTGGATATTGCGATCACCAACAATAACCTGGCGGTCTTCGCGAACAAGGGCGCGGCCATGTACAAGAAGGGCGGCAAGATGAACCTTCGTGCCGTCGGCGCGCTGCACTACAGCGTTCTTCACATGATGACCTTGAAGGGTTCTTCCATCAACACGATTGCCGATCTCAAGGGCAAGCGCGTGGCGATGGGACCGGCCGGTGGCGGGACGACCCCCTTTCTGAAACAGGTCCTGGGGCTGCATGGCCTGACTCTGAAAGACATCACGCCGAGCTTCCTCTCCTACGGCGACGGCTTCAGCCAGCTGGCCGACGGCAACGTCGACGCCGCGTTTGCCCTGAGCGGTTATCCCGCGGGCGCAGTCGTGCAGGCCCGCGTGACCAAGGAATTGAAGTTCATCAAATTGGCGCCGGGCAAGATGGAAGCGGCGCTGGCCAAGTACAAGAACTACAACCACGTCGTCGTGCCCAAGGATGTCTACCGGACACCCGCGGACGGCGATGTCCTGGGCGTGAATAACATGCTGATCGTCGACGCCAAGATGGATGAGGACAAGGTCTATCGCATTACCAAGTCGATCTACGATCATCTGGATGAATTCAGGGCCAATAACGCATACGCCAAGCAGATCGTGCCGGGCGATTCGTTGAAGCTGAAGATCCCCTTGCACCCTGGCGCGGCGAAGTACTGGAAGAAATAGTCAGCCTTCCCAAAATCAGGACGCTGCCTCAGCAAGGCCTCCTCGCGAGGCCTTGTTTCTTCCTGGCATACGGCCATGCAGCATAAAGTCGATAGGTTCCTGGACTGGGTCGTCTCGGGCATCGCCTTTTCGGTCGGCGCGTTTCATTTGCTGAACGTGTCCGGCGTGATCGTGCTCTCGACCCGCGACGTCCGGATCATTCACTTATTGATGATGCTGGCGTTGTTGTTCCTCACCAAGCCGACACTGAAGCGGCTGCAGGGAAATCTCACCGACCGCGTGGCGAGCCTCGTCCTGGTCGCGGCCTCGGTCGCCAGTGGTATCTACATCCTGGGCCGGTGGCAGGAAATCGCGTTCAGCGGCGGGCAGACCGAAGCCATGGACGCGTGGGTGGGCGTCGCCATTCTGGCGCTGGTCCTGGAGGCTGCCAGGCGCGGTGTCGGGTTGTTCCTCGCCCTCATTTGCCTGATCTTCTTCACCTACCCCTTCTACAGCGCGTATCTCCCGGGGGTTTTCTACAGCCGGGGGTACAGCCTGGAGCGGATGGCGGAATTTCTGACAACGACATCGGAAGGCGTCTATGGCATCCCGCTTGGCGTGTCGGCGACCTACATCATCCTGTTCACCATCTATGGCGCCTTCTTGAGCGAATTCGGCGCCGGCAATTTCTTTTTCAAAGTGGCGAATTCCCTGACGCGAAACATGCGCGCCGCCGGGGCCAAGACGGCGGTCATATTTTCCACGCTGCTCGGCATGATATCCGGATCTGCAGCGGGCAACGTGGCGGTGACCGGCACGCTGACCATTCCGATGATGAAGCGCGAAGGCTATCAAAGCCATCAGGCAGGCGCGATCGAGGCCGTGGTTTCCACGGGCGGACAGATGATGCCGCCCGTGATGGGAGCGGCGGCCTTCATCATGGCGGAGATCGTCGGCACGCCCTACGCCAATATTATGAAAGCGGCCTTGATCCCGGCGCTGCTGTTCTTCGGCTCGCTATTCTTCGTCGTCCACATGCAGGCGGTGAAGACCGACATCAAGCCGGTGGCGCGGCCCGACGATGCCGATGACGAAGCCCTCTGGAAAATCCTGCTGAAGGGCGGGCAGTACATCCTTCCCTTCGTCACGCTGGTCGCGATGATGGTCAACGGGTATTCGCCATTCAAGGCCTCCTATATTTCGATCCTGTTGCTGCTGGCGTCGAATATCGTCTGGGAGCGACGGATCGGGCCCGAGTTGTTCGTGAAGTCTGCGCGTGCCATCACCCATGGCGCAAAAAGCGTCATCCCCATTGCGGCTGCCTGTGCGGCGGCAGGAATCATCGCCGGGACCTTGGGCTTTACGGGGCTGGGCTCGAAAATTTCCGGACTGATCATCGAGGCGTCCGGGGGTGTCGTGTTTTTTGCGCTGTTGCTGACGATGGTGACCGCGATCGTCCTCGGCATGGGCTTGCCGACAACGGCGGCGTATCTGGTGCTGGCAACGGTTGTGGCGCCCGCGTTGGCCGAGCTCGGCGTGCCGATGCTGACGGCTCACATGTTCGTCTTCTTCTACGGATGCGTGTCGACGATAACGCCACCCGTTGCTCTGGCGTCCTATGTCGCGGCGGGGATTGCCAATGCTGACATCAACAAGGTCGGCTGGACCGCATTCTTCTTCGGCATTACAAGCTATATTCTGCCGTTCATGTTCACCTACGGGCCCGGGTTGTTAATGGAGGGAGACGGGGGCGACATTCTGCTTGCCGTCGTCAGCGGTTTTGTCGGCGCCTATTGCATTGCGGCCTGTGTCGTTGGATACCTCAACGGACCTTTGCGTCTGTGGCAAAGAGGCGTGATGGCGGCTGCCGGAATCGCGCTCCTGCATCAAGGATGGCTAACGGACCTATCGGGTCTTGCGATTTTGCTGGTGATGATTTTCCTGACGCGGGCCAAGGCAAGCATCCATCCCTCTCCACGCTCGCACTGAGCCTCAGGCCGCGGGACAAACGGAGGCCGGCCAGGCGCAACGGGCAAAGAATGGGGCCAGAGCAACACTTCTGCGCCGGCGCCCATTGTCAATCCGGAAAAGCCGCCCTAACCGCATTTTTTAAAACCCGGCGAACGATGAGATAATGCCGCCATGGATGAATCGCAACCCACATCACCCCGCGCTCGCCTGCAGGCGCTTCTGGCCATTCCGGACAGACAGCGGACCGATGCGCAGTGGGATGAGCTCAACGAGCTCGAGATCATGCTGGCCTCCGGAAATCGGGAGGGAGCCCAGCAGCAGGGCGCGCGGTGGAATAGCACCCCGCCCGCCGGTCACCCCAAGCCCGGGGGCAAGCCGCGTCACGGCAAGAAGCAGCGGCGGAGGTTCCAGCAGAGGCCACCCAAGCGCAACGCACCGTGATCGGGTCAGAGGTGGGGACCGCCCACCCGGATGCGGAAGGCACGAGGGCTTGGTCAAAGTTTCAGGTTCAACTTTCAAAGCGGGTCGCTTCGCGCGCAAGCAACGTTCAAACTTGCTTGAACCTTGAACCTTGAAAGATGGGGTCGGGCCCCATCAATTCATAGGCAGGGGAGGCGATGATGTTCGATATCCGGCTTGACGAGCAGCAGCGGGCGTTTCAGGAGCTGGCGCGGGAGTTCGCCCAGAACGAGATCAAACCCCGCGCGCTGGAGCTCGACGCCAAACCGAACTGGGAAGAGCGCATTCCGTGGGACGCCTTGAAGAAAGGCTCCCAGCTCGGTTTCCGGACTTTCGTGCTGCAGGAAGAAAATGGCGGCGCCGGCGCCTCCGATCACCTCACCGCCTGCGTTATTGCCGAGGAGCTGGCCGCCGCCGACATCGGCACGGCTTATTACTTCATGCTGACGGCGCGGCGGGCGCGCGACTGGTTCGAGCTGCGCATGACACAGGAGCAGCGGGACTATTTCCTGCCGAAATTCCTGAGCGACGACTTTTATTTCACGACGGTCGCCATTCACGAGCCCGACACGGATCTGGGCTTCGACTACTACACCGAGACGCCCGAGAACGTCCGCCTCAAGACCCGGGCGGTCGAGCAGCCCGACGGCACCTGGGTGATCAACGGCGCGAAGAACTTCCAGACCGTCGGTTATCTGGCCAAGTTGATCGTCACCATCGCGCAGACCGTCGACGGGCCCCGGGCATTCCTCGTCGAGGGCGATTCGCCCGGCCTCGTGCGCCATCCGATGTCGAAGATCGGCCGCCGCGTCGGCGACAATGCGGAAATCTTCTACGACAATGTGCGCGTGCCGAAGGGCCGCATCCTGGCGCCAAACCCGCCGGGGCGCACCGACACCGGCACTCACGTCACCATCGCCTCGCTGACGCTCGGTCTCGGGCGCGCGGCGCTGGAGGAAACGCTCAAGTACACGCAGGAGCGGGTTGCGGGCGGCAAACCCATCATCCAGCACCAGGCCGTCGGCCTGTTCCTCGCCGACATGGCGACGAACCTCGAGGCGGCGCGGCGGCTGATCTGGACGGCGGCATGGGCCAAGGACCATCCCGAAGCGTTCGCTGATGGCAGCGCCGATTGGCAGCCCTACGAGATGATGGCGCTGGCCTTCACCGGCACGGCGGTGCAGCGGCTGACCGAGCAGGGCATGGAGCTGTTCGGTGGCATGGGCGTGATCTCGGGCATGCCGATCGAGAAGTATGTGCGCGACGCGCTGATCCAGAAGCACATCTCGTTTCCGTTCCCAACGCGCTTCAAGATCACCGAAGCGTTGGCGGGCTACAAGCGGAAGGTTCCCCCGTTTATCGGAAACCCCTGACCCGAAGTCAGAAGTCGGAAGGCAGAAACTGCGATCAAGGGATCGGGTTCAGATTTTCAGGCATTCGCCCCGCCCCCCTTGGAGTTTCAAGAGCGCTGTCCAGAAACGCGAAGCCCCGCGATGAATCAGCGGGGCTTCACAGATTTGCCACTTGCCGTGGCTTCATTTCGTCACGTCACCGTGACGCATGCCGGTCTGTCATTACCGGCTTCGGAGTAGCGCTGTTTGACGTTTCACCGATAAACCTGACCTCTTTTCTCGGCTTCACACTACGCCTGGATCTCCCGTCAGGGATAACAGCGGCGCGTTTCGCGCCGCGACCTTTTGTGTATGGCCCGGCTCCCCGACCCGGAATAACCCTCAAACAAAGTGTCGAAGGTGGTCGCCGCCAGTTCGCATCAGGTACGCCCGCAACAAGGGGCGCGCACAACAGCGAAACGCTACAGCAGCAACCGGATCAGCCGTTAGTTCGAGAATCCATCCCGACCCGAGTAACCGGTGCACCTTTAGTTGACGCCTTTCCGCGCGCCGCGTCAAGACGTATCGGCGACTAATCGCACGCTGGCGTGATTTAGGCCAAACGATAAAATGGCTTACCGTGAAATTTTCATCAAGCGCGAAATGCGCGTGGCGGAAAAGTCACACGGGCCTCAGCAAGCACAGCCGTGAAACCTGAACCGTGAAACGTAAACCGCAAACCGAAAGTGGTTTGATAACAAACGTCTTCAGCTTTCTGCCATTGGGCAGCGCCGCAACTGGACGCCAATCACCTGCCGGTGATTCATAAGTCGTAAATCGTGAATCGTGCAATGCAACTACTTGATTCGGGCTTGCTTCCTCTTTCTGCTTTCTGACTTCGGGAGGTCCAATGCAGCTTTACCAGCTGGGCAAACTCGGCAGCCTCGACGCGCTGAAGCGGGTTGCAGCGCCGGAACCGCGGCCGGGTCCTGGCCAGGTGGTCGTGCGCATCCGGGCCTGCTCGCTCAATCACCGCGATCTCAACATCATCTCCGGCACCTACACCCGGGTCGCGATCAAGCCAGGCGCGATTCCGCTCTCCGACGGAGCGGGTGAAGTCTCCTCAGTGGGTCAGGGGGTTACCCGCTGGAAGGAAGGCGACCGGGTTGCGCCCATCTTCGTGCAGCGTTGGCTTGGCGGCGACCTGCTGCCGGAGTACATGCCAACGGCGCTGGGTGGCCCCAGCGACGGCGTGCTCGCCGAGCAGGTCGTGCTGAGCGAAGAGGGATTGGTGCGGATCCCGGCGCATTTGAATTTCGAGCAGGCAGCCACCTTGCCCTGTGCCGCGGTCACGGCGTGGAACGCTGTTTTGGAGAAGGGCACGCTTCGGCCAGGTCAGGCGCTGGTTGTCCTCGGCACGGGCGGGGTATCACTGTTCGCCGCCCAGTTTGGGTTGATGATTGGAGCGCGCGTAATCGCAACCACTGGAACCGCCGGAAAGGTCGCGCGTCTGCACGAGCTTGGGGTCGCTGATGTGATCGACCGTCAGGCGTTGCCCGAGTGGGATGAGCGGGTGCGCGAGCTCACGGAGGGGCGCGGCGCGGATTTGGTGGTGGACGTCGGCGGCCCGGGATCGGTCGCCCGGTCGATCGCTGCCATCCGGCACTGCGGTCACATTAGCGTAGTTGGCAACCTTGCTGGCAAGGCGATGATCGATCCCGGTACGCTTTTTGCCAAGCGTGCCTCCATGTGCGGCATTCAGGTGGGCAGCCGCGACATGTTCGAGGCGATGAACCGGGCGATCGAAGTGGGAACGCTCGAGCCGGTGATCGACCGCGTCTTCGACTTCGCCGCCGCGCGCGACGCCTACGAGCACCTGGCGAGCGGAAAACATTTCGGCAAGGTGGTGATCCGCGTGCCGTAGCGGCCTATTCGTGAATCGTGAATCGCGAATCGTGAATCGTGAAACGGCCCCGTACAGACCCGAGAATTGACCGCAGATAAACACAGATAAGCACAGATAAACACAGATAAAACGACACAAGAAATACTGTCTTTGCTTCCTCTTTCCGGCTTGGGGTGCGCCCACATTCCTCCCGCCTCTCGGCGGGGACGCGCCGGTTTGTAATGCGCGAGATTTGGCGCGATACTTTCCCCTCCACACCTGTCTTAGCGTTCTGGCCCCGCGACCAGCCGAGGAGGAGACCAAGCCATGCAAAAATCGCTGTATATCGATGCCGGCAAGTGCACCGGCTGCCTGCAATGCGAGATGGCGTGTTCCTACGAGAACTACGGTGTCTTCAATATTTCGAAGTCGCGCATCAAGGTCTTCAACTTCGAGGAGGCCGGACGCAAGGTGCCGTACACCTGCACCCAGTGCGCCGAGGCCTGGTGTCTGCACGCCTGCCCGGTGGATGCGATCAAGCTTGACGCCGCGACCGGGGCCAAGGTCGTGAACGACGCGACCTGCGTCGGTTGCAAGGTCTGCACCATCGCCTGCCCGTTCGGCACGGTGAACTACGTCGTCGAGACCGGCAAAGTCCAGAAATGCGACCTCTGCGGCGGCAACCCCGCCTGCGTCAGCGCCTGCCCCACGGGCGCCATCACCTATGTCGATGCGGACTGGACCGGCCTCGACAAGATGAGACAGTGGGCCGGCAAGACTGACGCCCAAGCGCGCGCCAACGGATAAGAGGAGACAGCCATGGGATGGACACGAAAGATTCTGCGCGTTGATCTGACCAAGGGCACGTGCAAATCCGAGCCGCTCAATATGAAGTGGGCGCAGGACTATCTGGGCCAGCGGGGCCTCGCGACCAAGTACTTCGTCGAGGAGGTGGATCCGAAAGTCGATCCCCTTTCGCCCGAGAACAAAATGATCATGGCCACGGGGCCGCTCACCGGCACGCCGGTCTCGACCGGCGGGCGCTATTCGGTGATCACCAAGGGCGCGCTGACCGGCGCGATCGCCTGCTCCAACTCCGGCGGCTTCTTCGGCGCGGAGCTGAAGTTCGCCGGCTGGGACATGGTGATCTTCGAGGGCAAATCGAAAAAGCCCGTCTATCTCGCGATCGAGGACGACAAGGCCGAGTTGCGCGATGCCGCGCATCTGTGGGGCAAGACGGTGTGGCAGACCGAAGAGATCATCAAGAAAACGCACCAGGATCCGCAAACGCGCGTGGCCAGCATCGGCCGTGCCGGCGAGAACGGCGTGCTCTACGCCTGCATCGTCAACGATCTGCATCGCGCTGCCGGCCGCTCCGGCGTGGGCACGGTGATGGGCTCGAAAAACCTGAAAGCGGTTGCGGTGCGCGGCACCAAGGGCGGGGGCGCCATCAAGGATGTCAATGCATTCCTGCAGGCCGTGGCCGCGGGGAAGAAAGTGCTCGCCGAGAATGCGGTCACCGGCCAGGGACTGCCCAAATTCGGCACCCAGGTGCTGATGAACGTCATCAACGAGGTCGGCGCGCTGCCCACGCGCAATCACCGTGATGTGCAGTTCGAGGACGCCCGCAAGATTTCCGCTGAGGCGATGCATGAAAGGCGCCCGACGGATGGCAAGACGCACCTCGTCACCAACGCCGCGTGCTTTGGCTGCACCATCGCCTGCGGCCGCATCTCCAAGCTCGATGAGAGCCACTTCAGCGTGGTCAACAAGCCGGAGTACTGGGGCGCGTCGGGCGGTCTCGAATACGAGGCCGCATGGGCATTGGGCGCAGCCAATGGCGTTGGCGACCTGGAGGCGCTCCAGTATGCCAACCTGCTTTGCAACGAGGACGGCTACGACCCGATTTCCTTCGGCGCCACCGTGGGCGCGGCCATGGAACTGTACGAGCTGGGCATCCTGAAGAAGGAGAAAATCGGCATCGAGGCGCCTTTCGGGTCGGCCCAGGCGCTGGTCCAGCTCTCGGAAATGACGGCAAAGGGCGAGGGCTTCGGCAAGGAACTGGGACTGGGCTCGGCCCGGCTCTGCGCCAAGTACGGCAAGCCCGAGCTCTCCATGGGGGTCAAGAAACAGGAGTTTCCGGCCTACGACGCGCGCGGCATCCAAGGCATGGGCCTCGCTTACGCCACGTCCAATCGCGGCGCCTGCCATCTGCGCGGCTACACCGTCGCCTCCGAGGTGATGGGCGTCCCGGTCAAGACCGATCCGCTGGTGACCGAAGGCAAGGCCGACCTGGCCAAAGCGTTCCAGGACGCGACCGCCGTGTTCGATTCCGCCGGCATCTGTATCTTCACGAGTTTCGCCTGGACGCTGGCCGAGGTGCAGCCGCAAGTCGACGCCGCCTGCGAAGGCGGATGGTCGATGGAGAAACTGGCGACGATGGGCGAGCGCATCTGGAACATGGAGCGCTTGTTCAACAATGCAGCCGGTTTCACCGCGAAGGACGACGACCTGCCGCCGCGTCTCAAGACCGAGCCGGCGAAGACCGGCCCGGCCAAGGGCAAGGTCAACGAGATCGACAAGATGCGACCGGAGTACTACAAGGCGCGCGGCTGGGATGAAAAAGGCGTGCCCACCAAGGAGACGCTGAAGCGGCTCGGTCTGTAAGGGCGCGCCCAGGCAAATGCAAGTCCCTCTCCCCCGCGCAGGGGGAGAGCGGGCAGGGTGAGGCAGCAGGCGCGGGGGCTGCTCTGCGACCGTCCGCTTTTTCCGAAGGACAATTCATGAAGCACGTCATCATTGGCAACGGTCCGGCCGGCGTCATCGCCGCGGAGACCCTGCGCCGTGCCGATCCCGCCGCCGATGTCGTCCTGCTCGGCGACGAGAGCGGGCCGCCTTATTCGCGCATGGCGATCCCCTACCTCCTCACCGGGAAGATCGACGAGGGGGGAACGCAGCTGCGCAAGGACGCGGGGCACTACAAGCGCCTGGGCATCCGCCTGATGAAGGGGCGCGCCAAAAAGATCGACAGCAAGGCGCGCCGCGTCACGCTCGCCAACGGCAAAAAACTCCCGTACGACCGCCTGCTGATCGCAAGCGGCGCCCACGCGGTGCGGCCCGATGTGCCCGGAATCGATTCTCCCAACGTGCATCCGTGCTGGACGCTCGCTGATGCGCGGGCGATAGCGAAGAAGGCAAAGCCCGGCGCGCGCGTCGTGCAGCTTGGCGCGGGCTTCATCGGCAGCATCATCCTGCAGGCGCTTGCCGAACGCGGCGTGAAGCTGACCGTGGTGGAAATGGGCGACCGCATGGTGCCGCGCATGATGACGGCGAAGGCGGGCAATCTGATCCGGCTGTGGGTCGAGAAGAAGGGCGTGCAGGTGCACGTCAATGCGCGCGTCGAGTCGATCGCAAAGGCCGCCAGGGGCGCGATGAAAGTCACGCTTTCCAACGGCAGCACGCTCGATTGCAATCTGCTCATCTGCGCGGCCGGCGTGCGTCCGAATGTCGACTTTCTCGAGGGCAGCGGCGTCAGGATCGGCGACGGCATCATGGTCGATGAGCGCATGCAGACCAGCGTGCCGGAAATCTACGCGGCCGGCGACGTCACCGAGGCCGCCGGGTTTCATTCTGGCCGGCCCGAGCTCAACGCGATCCAGCCCAATGCGGCGGACCAGGCGCGCATTGCCGCCGCCAACATGGCGGGCAAGCACGCCGCGGCGCAAGGCAGCCTCGCCATCAACGTGCTCGATACCCTGGGACTGATTTCGAGCTCGTTCGGCCAGTGGCAAGGCGTGGCGGGCGGCGACGGCGTCGAGCTGGTCGATGAGCCGGGCTTCCGCTACCTGTCGCTGCAGTTCAAGGATGACATGTTGATCGGCGCCACCAGCATCGGCTGGACCGAGCATGTCGGCGCGCTGCGCGGCCTCATCCAGGGCCGCGTGCGGCTCGGCGGCTGGAAGGCGCGGCTGCTGCAGGATCCGACGCAGTTCATGGCGGCATACCTGGGTTCGGCCCAGAAAGCTGCATGAAAATCACGCTCAAGCTATACGCCTCGCTTTCGGATTATCTGCCGACCGAGGCGCGCAAGTTAAACGCCATGGAGCTCGAGCTCGCTGCCGGCACGACCATAGCCCAGGTCATCGAACGCCAGAACCTGCCGCCCAAGTCCTGCCATCTGGTGCTGATCGACGGCGTGTTCGTGCCGCCCGCGGAGCGCGCAGCACGCCCGCTCGCCGAGGGCGAGACGTTGGCGATCTGGCCGCCGATTGCCGGCGGCTGACAGCGCGCCCCCATGGGCGCAGCAGTGAAACGTAAAACGCGAAACGTGTTTAACCGCAGATGAACGCAGATACACGCAGATAAAGACAGGATTGCATATACAGGAAACCCTGAACCCAGAACTCGGAACGTCGTTTATTGGCCGCCGATAAACGCCGATAGGTCGATACAAAAAAACGACAACGCGTTTTCTGTTTTGAGCTTAGTTCAATCCACCGCCGGTTAGTACGATTGGTTCATGCGTCGAGCCAGCGGCATCTCGACGGTTCAAGTGTTGATGGATATCTGTGTTTATCTGCGTGTATCTGCGGTTAATGAGTTCTAGGTAATGAAACTTCCGCTTCGCTTCGAGATGACCACCACCCTGGCGGAGTTCCGGCGCCGGCTGCCTGCCGCCGTCGGCCACGTTCCATTCGTCGAGGAAGAGGGGTCCTTCGTGCATCGCGAGGGCGAGCGCGGCTGGCGCATCGGCCTCGCGCCTTTGCCGCAGTTTCGGGCGGGACTGATCGAGCTCGAGCGCTATCAGGTCGATCTCCAGTTCTCGGGCTACTCGAGCGAGGAAATCGATGGCTTCATGGCGCGCTTCGAGTTGTATTTCCGGCGCGGTGGCGGCTGACACTCGTGAATCGTGAATCGTGAATCGTGAATCGTGAAACGAACCTTAGCCGCAGATAAACGCAGATAAACGCAGATGAAATAGAAACGAAAAGCGGCGCTCCTTGGCCATCCGCGCGTAGGCTTGACGCCACCTGCCCCCTGGGCGCATAAACGGGCTCACTTTGTTGGAGGCTGATTAACCGGTAGCGGAGGGAGCGATGGCCAAGGAAGAGCTTGAATCGGTGGAGGGCGTGCGCGTGTATGTTCCCACCGGCGCAATCGACGCGACGGCACAGGCGCTCGCGCCGCGGCTCAAGTCGATCGAGGGTGCCCGCATCGGCATACTCGACAACTGCAAGGAGTTCGCCGATATCGTGCTGCGCGGGGTGGCGGAGGTCCTCAAGGCGAAGCACGGGGTCGCGGACATCCGTTTCTGGCAGAAGTCCTATCTCGGGATACCGTCCCCTTTCGCGCAGGACATGGCCGCGCAATGCGACGCCGTGATCAACGGTGTCGGCCACTGAGGCTCCTCGACCCCCTGGACCGTGCGTGACGCGGTCGCACTCGAAGGGCTCAAGGTTCCCACCGTGACAGTGGTCAGCACCGCGTTCGCGCCGCTCGCGCAGGTGGTGAGCGAAGGCATCGGCCAGATGAGCCTTCCCATCATCGTCGTGCCGCACCCACTCGGCGACCGCGACGTGAACGTCATCCGGAAATACGGCGAAGACATCGCGGAGCAGTGCGTTCGCGTCCTGACGACTCCCGTCGAAACGCTGGCGCGCGAGTTCAGGGACAAGCAGTATCCTCTGCCCGCCGCGGTGATGCCCCGTTAGCAAGGCGGTGCCCGCTCGATGAAACCGGATCTTCCTCATACCGTTGCGTCGCAAGACGCATTCGACCGCGTCAACGAATACTTCTATGAGCGGGGCTGGACCGACGGGTTGCCCATCGTGCCGCCTACCGGGGAGCGGGTCGAGGCGATGCTGGCCGGCATGTCCTGGCGCGAGCCGGAGGAGGTGATCGGCGTCATCCCGCCGCGGATGGGGAGTGCGACGCTGCGGCAAATCGCGGTCAACGCAGTCATGGCGGGCTGCAGGCCGGAATACCTGCCGGTCGTGGTGGCCGCGGTGCAGGCAGTTTGCGATCCCGCCTACGGCCTTTCGCACCGCCAGACGAGCACGCACGCCGGCGCCCCGCTCATCATCGTCAATGGCCCGATCGTTGCGCGGCTGCGGATCAACTGCGGCCGCGGGCTGTTCGGTCCCGGCTGGCGCGCCAATGCGACGATCGGCCGCGGGCTGCGCCTTGCCTTGGTCAATATCGGTGGCGCCGGCCCCACTGTCGATGCCGGGCAAACCGGGCACCCGGGCAAGTACACCTACTGCATCGCGGAATACGAAGCGGCGAATCCATGGGAGCCGTTGCACGTTGAGCGCGGCTTCGGGCGCGAGGAGAGCGTGGTCACCGTCGTCAACGCCGAGGCGCCGCACAGCATGACGGAAAACATTCGTACCGATCCCGACGGGATGGTGGAGACCTTTGCCTCTTCCATGGCCACGCTCGGTGTCAATAACCTGTACTCGCAGGGCCATCCCATTCTGGTCATGGGCATCGAGCACACTGGGCATTTCGCCGCCGCCGGCTGGAGCAAGACCGACGTCAAGCAGGCGCTCTTCGAGCGGGCGCGCCAGCCGTGGGGCCGGATGAAGGACCGCGGCAAGTCGAAGGGGCCGCGCTTTCCCGAGTTCGTGGACAAAAGCGACGACCGCTCGATGGTGCCCATCGTATGCGCGGCCGACGACCTGATTCTCATCGTTGCCGGCGGCCCTGGCGGGAAATCGATGTTCCTGCCGACCGCCGGCGGCCAGAGCCTCAGTGTCTCCAAGCTGATACAGACACAAGGATGAAGGCTTCGCCTCGAGGCGAACGGCGCGTGGCCAATGGCGGACGGTGGATGGCGATTGGCGAAAAGACGTCGCTTTTCGTTTAGTTGATCCGCGTTTATCTGCGGCTAAAATAGGTTTCACGTTTTGCGATTCACGGGAGTTTCAGTCATGGCCACCTCCCTCATCCGTCTCCATGCCTCCGACAACGTGCTGATTGCTGCGAGCCAGCTGCTGCCCGGTGCGCCGCTGCCGGACGGCGCGCACAAGGTGAAGGGCCTCGTGCCGCCGGGCCACAAGGTCGCAGCGAGCGCGATCGCGCGCAGCGCGGCCGTGCGCCGCTACGGCCAGATCATCGGCTTCGCCTCGCGCGATATCGCGGCAGGCGAGCACGTGCACGTGCACAACCTGGAGATGGCTGACTTCGCCCGCGACTATGCCTTCTGCGCCGACGCGAAGGCGGTCGACTATGTTGCCGAGCCGGCGACCTTCCGGGGCATTGTGCGGCCCGACGGCCGCGTGGCGACGCGCAACTACATCGGCATCCTTACCACGGTGAACTGCTCGGCGACGGTGGCCGAGGGCATCGCGCGCCACTTCACGGTGGAGCGCCTGCGCGATTATCCCAACGTCGACGGCGTGGTGAGCCTCACCCACGGCATGGGGTGCTGCATGGACACCCAAGGCGAGGGCATGCGGATGCTCCAGCGCACGGTAGCCGGCTATGCGCGCCACGCCAACTTTGCCGGCATCCTGATCGTCGGCCTGGGCTGCGAGGCGAACCAGATCGAGAGCCTGACGCAGGCGCAATCGCTGAAGGAGAACAGCGCGCTGCAGATGTTCACCATCCAGGACACCGGCGGCACCTCGAAGACCATCGCCAAGGGCGTCGCCGCCGTGCAGGGGATGCTGCCGGTCGCCAACCGGGTCGCGCGCGAAGCGGTCCCGGCGAGCCATTTGGTGCTCGGCCTCGAATGCGGCGGATCCGACGGCTACTCGGGTATCACCGCCAATCCGGCGCTCGGCGCAGCGGTCGATTCTCTGGTGCGCCACGGCGGCACCGCGGTGCTGGGCGAGACGCCCGAAGTGTATGGCGCCGAGCACCTGCTTACCCGCCGCGCGGTCTCGCGCGAGGTCGGCGAGAAGCTGATCGAGCGCATCCGCTGGTGGGAGGACTACACCGCGCGCAACAAGGGCGAGATGAATAACAACCCGACGCCCGGCAACAAGGCTGGCGGGCTTACCACCATCCTGGAAAAGTCACTCGGCGCTGTCGCCAAAGGCGGCACCATGCCGCTCGCCGCCGTCTATGAATACGCCGAACCGATCGACCGCAAGGGGTTCGTGTTCATGGACACGCCCGGCTACGACCCGGTGTCGATCACCGGGATGGTGGCCGGCAGCTGCAACATCGTGTGCTTCACGACCGGCCGCGGCTCCGCGTACGGCTGCTCGCCGGCGCCGTCGCTCAAGCTCGCGACCAACACCGCCCTGTGGACGCGGCAGGAAGAAGACATCGACATCAACTGCGGCGGCATCATCGACGGCAAGGAAACCGTCGAGCAGGCCGGCCGGCGCATCTTCGAAGCGATCCTGCGCACAGCCTCCGGTGAGAAGACCAAATCCGAGCTGCACGGCTACGGCCAGAACGAGTTCGTGCCCTGGCAGGTCGGCGCGGTGATGTGATCTTTCAGAAAACAGATCCGCGCGGGACGGTGTGAGGCTGACGTTCTGCAGAGCCGAATGTAACTGCAGATAAACGCAGATGGTTCAATAATTGAACCGCCGATGCACCGGGAGCGCCGGCGATTTCATACAGAAATCACCAAGGGTTCTAGCACTAAGCACGGTTCACCGGTCGCGGGTCGCTGGTCATCGCAGTTATTGCCGCCGATGAACACCAGGCAAGAAACTGGTGATGAAAGATGGTGATGAGAATTGGTGATGAATGATGGTGATGGAACAAGGCCTTGCTATCCCCAATTACCAGTATTTCGATCGCCAGTTCCCATCACCACTTTTCGGCCTGGCCATTTGCCATCCGCATCAGGCGGCGCTCTGATTTCTGACTTCCTGTTTTGGGCGGCTTCATCACGGATTTTCCGAGGATGCATATGAGCAAGTACACCCATCGACTCGGCGCGGCATTGCTGCTCGCCGCGCTGCAGGGCGCACCCATTGCGGTCCTTGCGCAAACCGTTTCGCCCTTCGCCGAGTGCGCAAGGATTGGCGCTGACCGCGAGCGCCTCGCGTGCTACGACCGCGCAGCCGGGCGCACCACCGACCCGACGCTGGCTCCCAGTCCATCGCCGGCGAGTGGTCCAAAGGCGGTTGCTGCCGCAACTGCCGCGCCGACGGCCTCGCTTATCGATGCGGCGTGGGAGTTCGATCCCGCATCATCGCCGTATGTCGTGCGCTTGTATGAGCCCAACTATTTCCTGCTGGCCCGATACTCCGACCGCGTCAATACGGCACCCCTCTCATCGGTTGGTCAGGTTCCCATCCCGCAGGAGCAAGTTGACAACACGGAGGCGAAGTTTCAGATCAGCTTGAAGGCGCGGCTGTGGACGACCGACGATCGGCGCTGGGGCGCCTGGTTTGCGTACACCCAGCAGAGCTACTGGCAGCTCTACAGCGATGCCATCTCGCGCCCCTTCCGCGAAACCAACTACCGGCCCGAGCTTTTCATGAGCTATCGCCCCGGGCTCGAGTACGGAGGCTTCCACTGGCGGCTGCTCAACTTCGGGTTCACCCACGAGTCGAATGGCCGCTCCGGCGTGCTGTCGCGCGGCTGGAACCGGCTCTTTGCGGAGTTCGGCGTCGAACGCGACAACCTGGTACTGACCGCAAGGGCCTGGTACCGCATCAAGGAGAGCGCGGACGAGGAAGACAATCCGGACATTACCGACTACTACGGATACGGCAGCCTGAGAGCCACGTACAAATGGGGCGGGCAGAGCCTCTCCCTCATGGGTCGCGGGAATCTCAGCACGGGCAAGGGCGCGGTTGAGGCCACGTGGATGTCCGACAAGCTTCTGGGCCCGCTGCGCGCCTATGTGCAGGTTTTTTCAGGCTATGGCGAGAGCCTCATCGACTACAACTGGAATCAGACGACGATCGGCGCGGGCGTCGCGGTCAATGACGCGTTCTAGCGCGGGCCAGGCTTGAACGGTCGTGAATCGTAAGTCGTGAATCGTGAGCGGCTCGGTTTGGCCTATTTCGACTTCTGACTTCCGGCTTCTGCCTTCTGACTTTGGGTGAGCCAGGTTCTCGCTGATCCCGCGTGCCCGGCCGGGAAGCGCTTGACCTGTGCTGCAACGAAATGGCGCGCGAGCTTCTCCGCGATCTTCCCCAGCCGCGCGTCGGTGACGAGCGCCACCCTGCGGATCTTGCGGTGATGGTTCCGGACGAAACGGAAATGCTTGATCATGCCGGCAAAGTCCTTCCAGCCCGGAAACTCCTTCGCCTCGATCATCAGGCCCGTCAACTCGCCCTTTTTTTGGATATACGGATCCGCCAGCGCCGCGAGCCGGTCGAAGTCAGCCGCCTCCAGCGGCCCGGACGGCCGCGCGTGCAGGACGCCTTTGGCCTTGTCCAATTCGGCTTTGATCATCTCGAGCCCTTTCCCTCGGTTGGAAGGCCATCTTACACCCCGATCTCGCTGGGTTGCGGGCCCGGTCCAGTCGCAAATCGTGAAACGTGAAACGTTGAGTGACTAGGTGGCTTGGTGACCCGCCACCGGTCACCGTAGTTATGGCCGCAGATAAACGCAGATGGTTCGGTATCTGGATGGCCGAGACGCCGAGGGCGCCGATAACACGGTCAGTCTTGAACCTTGAACCTTGAATCCTGTTTTGCCGCGCTAGGCAATACGCTCCCAGAACAGCTCCTGGTGCTGCATCACACCAGCGTAGAACCGGCGCGGCGGCGCGAGCGTCATGCCGTTGTTCTCGAAGCGCACGTTGCGCACTTGGTCGCCGCCGATACGGCTCGCGTCGGACGAGGCATCGACGCGAGTCGAGAGCGTGGTGCCGTCGAACGTGTAGTGGCCGGCATAGGACATGAACTGTCGCGGCTCGCCGGGCGGCAGTTCGGCGCGGCCGTCGCAGAGAACGCAGTACATGCGCCCGTCGGCCTGGAAGCACACGACGCCGTTGGGAGCCGGGCCGTACGGCGGGGGCAGCACTTTGTCGCTGTCGTCCACGCCCTTTGTGCGCTTGAGCTGCCAGGTCCCGATGATGCGCTTGTCAATCATGTTCTCGCCTTCGATGGCGCGGCCAGTTTCCCGCTCGAGGAGAATGGGGTGAGTGAACCCTCTCCGGAACGCAGGATCGTGAATCTGACCCCGCTTCTTCTTCGTCCGGCACAGACGCCGTTACCGGCGCCGTTCGCATCTAGCCTTTGAGCTGCGATTTGACCAGCCTGCGCGACAGTTCGATGGCTATGCGACGCCAAAGCTCAGGGTAATGTTTCGCGATGTCGGAAAACTTCTGTCCGGATATCTGGGCCACGACGACCGTATCCTTGGCCTTGACGGTGGCGGAGCGGCCCTGGAATGGCTCCAGAAGAGCGACTTCGCCGACATGGATACCGGCACTGCACGTTGCAACTTCCTGGCCATCGACCTGAACAGAAACCTGACCGGCAAGAATGAAAAGGAGATTGCTGCCTCGCTCGCCCTGAGTGAACAGCGGCGCGCCGGGGGCATATTCCTGCAGCTGCGACGCCGATGAAATCATCTCGGCGATCTCCGAGCTCCCGTCGACCAGGAACTGGGCTCGCAGCGCATTGAGGAGTGCCGCATAGCCCTCCCTGCCTTGAAATCGTTCCACCATGATTGCGGTCCTCCGCGTAGTGCGCCTGCCCCGGTTATTTTAATGACCCTTTTCGGACTTTGGGGCAATCCGGGGCTTCTAACGGGGTCGGGTCTTGAAACCTGATTTTTCAGGCTTCAAGACCTGACCCTTCTCTGCTCCTGAACCGGGCTGGCCCCGAGTGGACCGGCCCCATCGACCTATTGACCACCCGTCAGTTTCTGACCGGCTCTCCGACGAAGATGATTTTCATGAGCTCCAAGGGGGCGGTTTCGGCTCTCGCGGCCGCGTCCTTGAGGCTTTCGTCATCCTTCATGACCACCTGGCGGCCCGCCAGCTTTTTCCTGGCAAGCGCCAGATCCAGACCGTTTTCCTGGGCAATCATGGCAAGCGTCTTGCGGCCCATGCCCCGGCCCTCAAAGCGCTCATCCACCAATTCCTCCGTGTAGACGTGCTGTTTTGCGGGTGTGGCGGCAGAGCCCGCCGGGATCCGAAGGCTCGCATGCATCAGCCCTCCCGCCGGCGCGCCATTTGCGACCACCGCCGCAGCGCTCCCTTCCAGCGGCTTGATGAGCTGGTAGATCTGGACAGGCGCGATGTCGTAATGGTTTGCGATCACGGCGAGCGACTCGTTTTCGGAGAATTTGATGCCATTCTCCTTCAGCACTGCCGTAGCCTGGTCCAGATCGATTTGCAGCTTCTTGGTGAAAGATTTCATCGTCAGCAATTCAGCATGACCCATGGGCGGCTCATGGTCCTTGTCGACGATCCACGCCATCTTGATGGTGTTGTTCAGGGCGAGCACATAGGAGAGCGGCGGAACCTGGTACACCGCCCCGACCACGAAGAACAATGTGACGACGGCGGAAATCGCGATTTCCCGCCTCATGAACAAGCGCGATTCCCTCTTGCTGGTGAAGTAGTTCACCAGCGTTCTCCAGTTGCACCAGATGTGATAGGCGCCGGAAATGAGGAACATCAGGCTGGTCGTGATATGGATGTTGCCCCAGTCGGACTTGGAAAGCCCGAGCAGCTGCCAGTCCGTCCACTCCGCGATCCTGCCCTGCGGCACGATGAAGAGCAAGATTCCCGACACCGTCATGACGACGAAGCTGAAGGTCGTGAGTAAGGAGGCAAAGCCCTTTTTGTGCAAAGCCGGCGCGCTCATTTCGTTCTCCTGATTACATCGAGTGTTTGGTCTTGTCCGCTCGTCAACAACAACGCTGCCTCGTGCGTCCCGCTGGTCTGTTTCAGCAGCCACCTGTTCCCAGTCACGACTTTTTCGGGGCTCGTCATCGGAGCGATCCGTGGCTCCAATTTAAGCGGTCAAGCGTAACCGGGGTATGTCACCGAAGCGGCTTCTTGTATCGCAGCCTTGCGCGGCAGGCGGATTGATACATTGCGATACAAAAAGTTTTGGGACAGGCGGGGAGATCACATGAAATCCATGCAGTCAGATCCCCGCTCCGCAAAGTCGGAAGTCGCAAATGAGCCGCAGTTGAATCTGCGGTTAGAATACGATTCACGATTTGCGATTCACGGAATTCAAGGAGAACTTCTTATGACGCGCTCAGATGGCGCGCAGTACCAGGCGCTGTGGCCGCGCAGCCCCCGCCAGGCCAAGGTGAAATCGCTCGCGAAGCGCCTCGACACGCTCGAAGGCAAGACCATCGGGTGGCTGTGGGACTACGTCTTTCGGGGCGATGAGGTGTTTGCGCAGCTCGAGGAGAGTCTCAAGGCGCGCTACCCGGGCGTCAAGTTCGTGGACTGGGGCGAGTTCGGAAACACGCACGGGAGCGACGAGCGCGAGGTCGTGGCGGCGCTGCCGCAGAAGCTGAAGGCGAAGGGGGTCGACGCCGTCGTCTCCGGCATGGGGTGTTGAGGCAGTTGCACGCCCGCCGTGTTGCGGGCGAGCGCAGCGGCTGAGGCAGCCGGCATTCCGTCTTCGACGCTGGTGTGCGAGAGCTTCATGGTGCTGGCAAAGGCGGCTTCGGGCGGGCTCGGCATGCCCAATCTTCAGGTGGCGCCGGTGCCGGGGCACCCCGGCCTGCAAAGCAAGGAAGTGCTCCAGCGCAACGTCCGCGAGGTGACCCTCGCCGGCGTAGTGGATAACCTCCTCAAGCTGCCGGCGCAGGTGGCGGCAGCCGGTGAACCGGGGGCCCGCGACATCATTTGCAGCGGCTCGTTCGAGGAGGTCAACGAATACTTCATCGCGCACGAGCTTTCCGACGGGTTGCCGATCGTGCCGCCGACGCTCGAGAAAGTCGAAGCCTTCCTGCGCTTCACGGACCTCAAGCCGGAGGAGGTGCTGGGCGTGCTCTTGCCTGACAGCCGCGCCGCGACCGTGTGGAGCGTGGCGGTCAACGGGGTGATGGCGGGCTGCCGGCCCGAGTACATGCCAGTCCTGATCGCGCTGGTCGAAGCCATGGCCGAACCCGCATACGGCGTCGAGCACAGCGGCAATACACCGGGCGGGGAGACGCTGATCGTGCTGAACGGCCCTGTCATCAAGCAGCTCGGCTTCAACTACACGCAGGGCGTGATGCGCGACGGTTTCCGGGCCAACACGACCGTCGGCCGCTTCTGGCGGCTTTATCTGCGCAACGTTGCCGGCTTCCTGCCGCACAAGAACGACAAGGCCACGTTCGGCAACACCTGGCGCGTCGTTGTCGCGGAAAACGAGGACGTGCTGGCGAAGATCGGGTGGCCGCCGAACTGCGCGGATTTCGGCTTCAATGCCGGAACCAGCGCATTGTCGATCGGCCGCTACACCGGCGGCAACCACATCTCATCGGTATCGGGTGCGACGCCGGAGGCGCTGCTGCCGTACATCGCGGATGCCGTCGTGCGCCAGTACTCATGGCAGATCATGTTCACGGTGGGGCAGGGCATGGGAACGCTGCGGCCGCTGATTCTCCTCTCACCGATTCTTGCCGAGACCATCGCCGGCGGCGGCTGGTCCAAGCAGGACTTGAAGCAGAAGCTCTTCGATCACGCCCGCATGCCGGCGCGCGAGTTCGAGCGCATCCTGCGCGACTGGACGCAGAAGCCGATCTGGAATCTCGCCGAGGAGCACGAGGCGGGGCGCATCCCCAGCGTGTTCCACGAGTCAGACGATCCGAACCGCATGGTTCCCATCGTATTCAAGCCCGAGGATTACATGATCGTCGTGACGGGCGACCTGGGGCGCAACAGTTGCTACGTCTTCGCGCACAATGGCGTCCTTGGCTACCCCGTCGCAAAGGAAATCAAGCTTCCGCGTTGACCGGCAACCGAGGGGTTTCAGGTCCCAGGTCTCAAGTTTCAAGTTGCGGGTTTCGAGCAGGATCGAATAGCCCCGGACACGAAGCTCCTCGTTTTGGACCTTGAACCTCGAACTTTGAACTCGGAACAAGGCGTTCCGCCTTCATCCTTAAGAAAGGTGGGCGGTCGCGGCAATCTCGACCAGGAACTCGGGCTTTACCAGGTCGGCACGAATGCAGTAGCGCGCCGGCGGGTTGGCGGGAAAGTACTCGCGATACACTTCGTTCATCGCCGCATAGTCGGCGAAGTCCTTTAGGAAGATCTGGTTGAACGCGATGTCGCTCATCTTGCCGCCGGCGGCCTCGAGCACCGACTTGATGCTCTCGAGCACCTGGCGCGTCTGCGCGCGCACATCGCCCGCCCCGACCACCTTGCCGGCAGCGTCGAGCGCGAGCGTGCCGCTTACGTAAAGCACGTTGCCGGCGCGCGCCCCGGGCGAGTAGGGCGCGAGCGGCGGCGGGGATGCTGCGGGGACGACGGGCTTGATCGGCATGCAATCCTCCCTATGAAGTTTCTGCTGCGGTGAAAAATTCGAGCGCGATGCGGTTGAACGTCTCGGGCTCCGTGCGCGAGAGCGCATGGCCGCCGCGCGGCTCCCAGCGGCTTTGCGCGCCGCGGATCAAGCGCGCGTATTCCTCGGAGAAGTAACGCGGCGTGAGGATGTCGTCGTCGGCGCACAGCACCAGCGTCGGGATGCGGATCGCCCCGAGTTCGGCGCGGCGGTCGAACTCGAGGATCGCGTTGAGCCGGCTCGCCTGCACCGCGGCAGGCCCGAGCGCGCCCGCGGCCTGCTTTTCCATAGCGGCGAGGTGTTCCGCGTTGGCGTTGATCCAGTAGGGGGGATAGAGCAGCAGTGAGGTGTACTGCGCGTAGGCTTCGGCGCCAAGCGCCGCCAGCAGGCGCTCGCGCAGCGCGAACACCCGGCGCCGGTACGCGTCCCCGTGCGTTGTGCTGGCGTAAAGCAGCAGCGAGCGCAACCGCCCCGGATGATCGAGCGCGGCCGCGACGCCGATCGCCCCGCCCGTCGAGTGGCCCAGGTAGTGCGCCGCTTCGAGCCCGGCGGCGTCGAGCACTGCGATGAGATCGGCCGCCATCTGCTCGATCGAGGCCACCGGCGCTCGCGAGGAGCGCCCCGTGCCGCGCTGGTCGAACGTGATCACCGTGAAGCGCCCGGCGAGCGCGGCGCGGTTCGGGTCCCACCAGCTCCCGGCGCCGCCCAGCCCCGCGCCGAGCACCAGCGCCGGCCCGGCGCCCTCGCACTCCCAGTAGAGTTCCGCGCCCTCGCGCGTCGTGATCGGCATCTCGGTCCGCTCGCATAGAACCAGGGTTGAGGGCCACATTTTGGCTGGTAAATGGCGACAGAGCCAGCCAAGGCAGAAGATCCTGTTCAAAGTGCCAGGCGAGGATGTTCCCCCTTCCGGCCCGTTCGACTTTTCCTGAAACTTGAACCGAGGCCCTTCATCCTTCATCCTTCCGCCTTCATCCTTCTCCCGGAGGCAAGCATGGCTGAAACGGCAATCGATGTCCTCGATCAAGTCCGGCAATGGCAGAAGGCCGGCAAGAGTGCCGCGCTCGCCACGGTGGTCAGCACCTGGGGCTCGTCGCCCTGCGCGGCCGGCAGCCATCTCGCGGTGAACGCGGACAGCGCCTTCGTGGGTTCCGTCTCGGGCGGGTGTATCGAGGGGGCGGTGGTGACCGAAGCGCTCGAGGTCATCCGCGACGGGAAGCCGCGCCAGCTCGAATTCGGCGTCAGCGATGAGATGGCCTGGTCGATCGGCCTCGCCTGCGGCGGAACGGTTAAGATCTACGTCGAGCGTGTCGAATGAAGCGCGAGCTTCTCGAGCAAATTCTCGCCGGGCGAGCGCAGAAACGCCCCATCGCCGTAGCGACGCGGCTCGCCGATGGCGCGCAGTCTCTCTGCGATACCGCAACCTGCGAGGGCGAGGTGGCGTTGAACGCCGAGCAGCTCGCGGAAGCGCGCGCGCTGCTCATCTCCGGGCGCAGCGGCGCGCTGGCGACGAGCAAGGGCGAGATCTTCCTGCGCAGCTACGCGCCGCCGCCGAAGATGGTGATCGTCGGCGCGGTGCACATCGCGCAGTTCCTCGCGCCGATGGCGGCGCTCGCCGGGTTCGAGGTGGTCGTGGTCGATCCGCGCCGGGCCTTTGCCACCGAGGCGCGCTTTCCCGGCGTCACACTGGTGACCGAATGGCCGGCTTCCGCGTTCGCCAAGATCGGCCTTGACGAGCACACCGCGGTGGTAACGCTCACCCACGATCCCAAGCTGGACGATCCGGCGCTGCAGGCGGCGCTGCAAAGCCCGGTGTTCTATATCGGCGCGCTGGGCAGCACCCGCACCCACGCCAAGCGCATCGAGCGCCTGCGCGAGCACGGCCTCGCAGAACTTGCGCCGCGCATCCATGCGCCGGTCGGTCTCGATCTTGGCGGCCGCGCCGCGGCCGAGATCGCGGTCTCAGTGCTTGCGCAGGTGATACAGGAGCGCTACCGCCAGCAAAAGCGGTGATGCGTGATGGGTGATGAGTGACGGGAGCGTGACGTCAGTATCCGTGAGCCCGCATTCAGACCCTCACTTGGCATTGTCTTGGCGTCCTTCACGGAGTGGTGAATAGTGAATGGGCCTGCTGAGGCTCTTGGTGCTCATTCCTGATCGTTTGCGTCCTTGGCGGTGAAGCTTTTCTTTTCCTTCGCGCGCTCTGCGGCCTCGGCGGCAGCGCTTTTCATTTCGTCGGCGGTCTCGGGGTCCCTGCGATTCAGTTATTGAGACGCCTGCTTCTCTTTCTGTTTATCGGTGCCACTGGCAATCTCGCCGCGAATTTCCCGCAGCTTTGCCTTGATCCGGGCCGTGTTTTCTGCGCCGATACGCATCAGGATCTTCTGGCCGGCTGAGCGCGATTCGAGGTCCGGATCAGCATACAGGTAGAACACCTTCGGACGCACCAGCGCGACGGACTCCTTCAAGTCCGGCGTTTGCAGGAGGTGGTCGATGACCTCGACCAGGCGGTCGTTGAAGTAGCCTTTCGGATAACCGAGGTCGCGGTAGGCCTGCTGGAACAGCGGATAGTAATGAAAGTAGAACGCCGCGAGCTTGGCGCTGTCGATGGCTTCCGCCAGCCGCATATAGACAGCGTAGCGCCCGGCATTGCTCGCAGCGATGGTGAATTGCTCATCTTTGCCGCTGACTGTGAACCGGCCGGGGGCCCGCTTCAGCGGCCAGATCCGCGGCGAGGCCACGCGGCGCGGGAGATTGTCGATCGTGGCGACCAGGTGGCGCACGAAATCCTTCAATACAGCGCGTTCGACCAGCGCGCTGTCGGCCAGCAATTCGGCGAGCGAGTTCTTGATGGTGGCGTCGCTGGCATCGAGCGCGGGCAGCGGCTTCTCGGCCGGCAGTGCGGGTACCGGGTGGCGAATCTCGGGCTCGGCCGGCAGCGCCGGTGGCGGCGGTTCCGCGGGTAACGGGGACTGAACGACGACCCGCCGCTCTGGCGGACCTATCGCGTTGTAGACGATGAGGCCCAGGAGAACCAGCCCCCCGACTACGATCAACCACCAGATCGCCCGTTGCATAGGCTGTCTATGATACGCGGGGCCAGGGCAAGCTCAATAGGGCGCGGCGGGCGCCAGTTGCTGTTGTCGGCCGCATTAGCAGGCGCGATGCAAGTGCGGGAACCTTAATCGGAAGTCCGGCGTCAGAAGGCAGTAGGCAGAAAAATGAATTGAGGCCGTTTTGCGAGGGCCTTGCTTCATCCCCCGTCATTTAAACGATCGGAGAACGGCTGTGAATGAGGACATTGGCAAACTGGTACTGCGGCTGACCCTGGGCATCCTGATGCTGTTTCATGGCATCGCCAAACTGCGCTTTGGCGTAAGCGGAATCGAGGGCCTGTTGCAGAGCCACGGGCTGCCAGCTTTCTTTGCGTACGGGGCGTTCATTGGCGAGGTCCTCGCGCCGCTGATGGTCCTTTTGGGGTTCTACGCCCGCATCGGCGGACTGATCATGGCCTTTAACATGATCGTTGCCATCGCGCTTGCACATGGCTCGCAACTGGCCGACTTCGGAAAGTCAGGCGGCTGGGCGCTGGAGCTGCAGGGTTTCTTCCTTCTTACCGCGATCGTCGTGTTCCTGATCGGACCGGGGAAGTTCGCGATCAACCGGCGGTAGCGAGCCCTTTGTAATCTGGGACTTCATTGACGCGAATGAATTTCCTGCGCGGCCTTTGCGCGCTTCTTGGCGAAGCTTTTCTATTGCGTGGCGCCCACTGTGTCTTGGCGGCAAGGCTTTTGTTTTGTTCGGCGTTCTCGGCGACCTGGCGGGTCAATGTCGATTCTGCCGCTCTCCGCGGTTCCATTGAATGATCCGCGTTCTTCATGTGCGGCTGATCTCTTTCTTCCGCCGTTCGCTCCGGCTCAGCTCGCGGGACGCTTCCACCCGAGCCAATCGACGAACGCTCCGCCCATCACCCGCTCGAGGTCGCGGCCCTTCAGCCAGTCGAGCTCTTCGGTGAACATCGTCACGCATTGGCGGTAGGTGCACGGCATGCGCGTGATGTCGGTGCCCCAGAAACAGCGATCGGGACCGAACGCCTCGACGATCTGGCGCAGGTAGCCGTGGATGTTCTTGTGCGGGTAGGGCTGGCTCGAGGTGCTCGGCGCGCCGGACAGCTTGACCCCGACGTTTGGAAGTCTGGCCAGCGCGAGCATGTCTGCCAAATCGGCATAGGCCGCATCGTCCTTCTTCTCGCTTCGCCCGCCGCCGCGCCCGATATGGTCGATGTGCAGCTTGAGACCGGGATGCCGCTCCGCGATCTTCCCCAGCACCCTGATGTTCTCCCCAGTGGCGAGGAGGCCGACGATCAGTCCCGCCTTTTCGCAAGCGGGCCAGAACCAGTCGAGCGAGCCATCGGCCCACCACGTCTTCTGGTGAGGCAGATTGAAGGTAAACCGGAACCCGAGCATGCCCGGCCGCTCACGCCAATGCGCGACGATGTTCTCGCGATCCGGGCTTTCCAGATCGAAATGCCCGAGTATGCAAAACTTGTCCGGATGCTGGCGCACCGCCTCGACGGCGAGCGCGTTGGCCGGCTCGCCGAGCGCGCTGGGCGGATGGATCACGGCGCAATCGACGCCGGCCGCAGCCATCTCGGCCAGCGCATCGTCAGCCGAATAGGTCGGAATCTGACGGTGCTGGGGGCTCATCCTGCCGTTCTTCCAGATGTGGATTTGTGAATCAACGATCAACATAATTTCCTCGCGCACGTTATAAGCTGTCGCAAAAAGCCGGTGGAACCGCAGATGAACGCAGACACATGCAGGTCAATCAGACGAAATAACACCATCCGTCCTTCTGCCTTCTGACTCAGAGTGGGTCTGCGCCGGGAGAGGCCTCCAGTTCACAAGCGTTCACCGTCATCGCCAGCATGCTGTAGTAGCCGATCGTGCCGGTCAGCTCGATGAATTGCTCGTCGCCGAACCGCTGTTGCAGCGCGCTCATGCTCGCGGCGCTGACACGGTGCTTGCGGACGAGATCACGCGTGAAATCCACGATCTGCGCATCGTCCGCCGGGATGCCGCGCGAGTGTTTTTCATGGATTGCCGTGATCGTCGCCTCCGGCACGCCCTGCTTGCGCGCCTGGCCGGTCTGGGCGCCCCAGACGTAAACCGCGTCGAATTCCCGCGCGACGGTCATCGCGGCCAGCACGCGCACGCGGTGGTCGAGCTTGCCTTCGAAGCGCACGTAGGCGCCCAGGCGCATGACGCGCTCGGCAAGCGGCGGGCAATGCAGGAACATCGTGAACGGTCCCTGCACCGCGCCGCGGCTCTCGACGATCGCGTCCACGATCGCATGGTGCTCCGCGGGCACTTGGTTCTTGCCGGTGATACGCGTCAGTCTTGCCATGATGGTTTTTCTCCGCTGGTAATCGAGGCAGCGCCTGGACTCGAGTTCAGTAGCATAGCGCAATGGACGAGGCCCATCACAGCGTCGGACTGCCGCAACGCACAAAGTCAGAGGTTAGAACACAGAGGTCAGAAAGCCATCCGATGGCGGATGGAAAATGCAAGGGGCGAGAGGGATGACGGATGGAGCGATCTGTCTGTCGCTCGCACATCCCAGGATCGCCAGCGCTGCGAATGATGCGATCACAATAGTAGGCTTCATGTTTCTTTCCCCTTTCTCGCTGCCGGCATCGCTCTGTCGAGCCTTGACGATACGATCACATGCGCGCGGACGGGCTGCGGGCGCGTTGAACAATGGCAAATGACGAGTATCCGTCTGCACCACGCCTGCGGTAAGTTTCGCGTAAGTAACTCGGTGCAGACTCAACGGCATTTTCGGGACCAGCAAGCTTGGCGGGCCGCCTAAATTCCCCAGCGACCGGGGCTTCGCACCCGCTCAAGAAAAACCCTGTATTGACATCCGGAGAGAGCACATGCTTCTAGCGTTGAGCGCACCTTCACTCGTCGCGATCGTTCTCGCGGTCGTTCCCATTTCCGCTTTGGCTCAGGGCAAGCCATCCGGCCTGCCCGAAGGCGAGGGCAAGGACCGGGTCGAGGCGATCTGCACGGCCTGCCACCAGGCGAGGGAAATCGTGAGAAGTTCCGGCTATACGCGCGAGGGCTGGAAGGAGTTGACGAGCACGATGATCGACCTGTCCGGCGCGCCCGAGGAGCAGAACCGGATCACGCAGTACCTGGCGACGCATTTCCCGCCCAACAGCAAGCGTGCGCCCAAGCTCATACCCGGCAGCGCGCAGATCATATTCAAGGAATGGCAGACGCCCACGCTCGGCCAGCGTTCGCGCGATCCGATCCAGGGGCGCGACGGGACGATCTGGTGGGCCGGTCAATGGGGCAATGTGATCGGACGAATCAACCCGGCGACTGGCGAAATGAAGGAGTACCCGCTTCCGGCCAACGCGATGCCCCATACCGTCACGCTCGATGCGAAGGGCAACGTCTGGTACACGGGCAACAAGAACGCGACGATCGGCTACCTCGATCCCAGGACGGAAAAGATCACCGAGTTCAAGATGCCCGATCCGGATTCGAAGGACCCGCATTCGGCCATCTTCGACGCGAAAGGGGTTCTCTGGTTCACCATGCAGTTGAGCAACCGGGTGGGCCGTCTGGATCCGGCCACGGGAGACATCAAGATCGTCGAGATGACAATGCCGAAGTCGAGGCCGTACGGCATCAAGATTGCCCCAGACGGCACTCCGTGGTTCGCGTGCAACGGCCGTCCCTGCATCGTCCGGATCGATCCCCAGACGATGGAGCTCACGGTGGTCAAGGTGCCGGGCGAGAAAGGAAGGGTGCGGCGTCTCGATATCGACCGCGACGGCACGATCTGGTACGTCAACTCGGGCGAGGGGCGGCTCGGCCGCTACAGCCCCAAGACGGGAGAGATCAAGGAGTGGCCTTCACCCAGCGGACCGAAGTCTCACCCCTATGCGATCGTCGTCCTCAACGGCATCGTCTGGTACAACGAGTCGGGGCAGAGGCCGGATGCGCTGGTTCGATTCGACCCGAAGACCGAGACGTTCCAAAGCTGGGCGATCCCCTCGGGGGGCGTCCACGCCGGCATCATCAGGCACATGCGCGCCACGCCGGACGGGAACCTCATCATCCACCAGAGCAGCACCAACCGCATCATCCTCGTGAGGCTTGGCGCCGCGAGCCGATAGAATACGCTTGGGCGTGGAAGACGTGCGGGGCAGAGGACGAGAACCCTGCCTGAAAAGGGCTTTCATCCTTCATCCGTTCGCCTTCAGCTTTAATGGGCCAATCGAAAATTGACCAAAATGGCCCCGCTCACGGTCAGCAGCGCGCCCGCCGGCACCCGCCACGTAATGAATTCCACTGCGCGCAGGAAAATGAGCGCGAAGATGACGGTGATGAGGGGGGAAGTCTGGATGAGCGGAATCATTCGGTAGACTTCCCCTCTTTGAAGGGCGCCTGCGAGGCAGAACTGGCCGATTGCTGCGATGATGCCCACCAGCAGAAAGGGTTTCCATGCCTTCCTGACGCCGTCGGGAATCTGGCGTCGCATGAAAATGGCGGTGTAGAGGAAGGTGACAACAAAGGCCGAGACCAAACCGACGAACGCGCCCGTGAGGGTGTCCGGGAAAGACGGCAGCGCCTTGCGCCAGAACACCGCGCCGAAAGCGGAAAACCCGGCAGCGGCGAGGGGCCAGAGGGCGTCGATCCGCCTCCACCGGCCCTCGGTCCGGCCCGACGAGAGCAGCGCGATTCCCATTACGACGAACAACACGCCGCCCAGGTTGTACCATTCAGGCCGCTCTCCGAGAAAAATTATGGCCAGGAAAGCGGCGAAAAGCGGTGAGCTGCCCTTGATCGGGGCCGCCCGGGCGACCCCGATCTTTGCAATGCCGAACATGAAGCAGATCGTGAACAGTCCCGGATTGAAGACGCCGGCCACCGCCAGCCAAAGATAGTGCTCTCCATAAGGGGGAAAATGGGCGCCCGAGAGCACGATCAGGGCGAGGAGCGTCAAAACCCCCACGAAGCGCGACATCGTCGCCCCGACGAAGGGGTTGGTATGCAGGAGGCCGGCCCTCATCCCCATGTCCGCGCAGGCAAATGAGAACGCAGCACCCATGGCGAAGAGAAAAGCGGCATCGAATATCAAAGCGGGCATCCTTGTGACAGTCAGGTCGGATTGGCGCTTATTTCAGTAAACGGGATCAGTGCCGCTTTTCCGGAATGCAGGGATGTTACGCTGACCCCCTTTGATCAGAAAGGCTTAGGCAATGGCTCAGTTCGAACCCGTAGGTTACGTGCGCAACGGTCGCACGGAAATGTCCGTCGGCCACTGGGCGAACGTCGAGTCGCGCATCGAGATCGATCCGCGCTATGTCAAGGGCCTGCTTGGTCTGAGTGAGTTTTCCCACGCCGTTATCGTGTTTCATCTCGATCGCATCCCGTCCTTCGATCCGGCAAAGCAGATTACCCGCAATCCGCGCGGCATGGAGAACCTGCCACCGGTCGGCGTGTTTGCGCAGCGCACGAAGTTCCGGCCGAATCCGCTGGGCGTCACGACGGTGGAACTGGTGGCGGTGGACGACAAGGGCGTCACGGTGCGCGGTCTCGACGCGCTGGATGGCACGCCGGTGCTCGACATCAAGCCCTATATTCCGGCGTTCGAGCGCAAGGATGATGTCCGACTGCCGCCGTGGGTGGAGAAGATGATGGACGGATACTTTTGAGGGATGCGGAATGCGGGGCTACCCGGAGGTGATGGAGAATGGCGAAAAGGCATCGGTTTTTAGTTTGGGTTGATCCACGTTTATTTGCGTTTATCGGCGGCCAAGACACGGGCACGTTTCGGGGAAGTCAGATTCCACTCACCGTTTAGCGCTTACGGCTTACCGCTCGCCGGCCAACAAAGGTTACTAACCGCAAATGAGCATCGCGCTGCCACTGGCCGTATTGAGCTCATTTTGCTTCGGGGTCGCGCTGGTGACCGGCCGCATCGGCCTTCGCTCGATCGACGCGCGATCCGGGGCGGCGGTCAGCATCCCCACCGCGACCCTGCTATTTGCGCTGGCGTCGCCGTTCATGTTCGACGCCACGGACTTTAGTGCCACGGCCGCCTTGTGGTTCGCAGTAGTCGGGCTGTTCTTTCCCGCAATGGTTACGCTCCTTACATTCCGTTCGAACGAAGCCCTCGGTCCCACCATTACGGGCGCAGTGTCGGGAACTGCGCCGTTGTTTGCGCTTCTGGCCGCGGGGCTGCTCCTGGGGGAGCGCGTTCCCGTGAGCGCGGCTGTTGCATCTGCCGCCATCCTCGTCGGGGTGGCACTTATTTCCTGGAAACAAAACGCCGTCCGCCCGGGGTTCGTAGGCTGGGCGCTGCTATGGCCGATCTGTGGGGCGTTGGTCCGAGGCTTTGCTCAAGCTGGAGCCAAGGCGGGACTGTTGCTTTGGCCGAACCCCTTCGCCGCGGGACTGATCGGTTACTCGGTTTCTGCCGCGACCGTAATCGGGGTCAATCAAGTCGGCCGTCTGCAGCGGCCGCGCCTGACGAAGCGGGGCGTTGCCTGGTTCGCGGTCACTGGCGTGCTGAACGGAGGGGCCGTGCTCTTGATGTACGCCGCCCTGAACGCCGCGCCAGTGTCGCTCGTCGCCCCGGTGGTGGCGACCTATCCGTTGATTACCGCTTTGGTCAGTGCTCTGGTTCTGCGGGAGGAAGCGCTTTCCCTGCGTATGGCGGCGGGAGTCGGTGTGACAGTGCTCGCTGTCATTTACCTGGTGGGGTCGACAAGCTGACGGGGTCGGAGCAGCATTGCTGTGCCGGCGCCATTTGTCATTGGGGAAAAGTTGCTTTGCCCCGTTTTTGCCGTTTTTGTTGAAAGGGAGGCTTGTTCATGTCAGCGCAAGACGAAGTCCGCCAAGCATCAAAGCAGTTCTATGCCGCGTTGAGCCGCATGGCTAATGGGGATGCTCGCCCATTGGCGGATGTCTGGCTGCACAGTGCGGCGGTGACGGCCATGCACCCGATCGGCGGCCGGCAAGTCGGCTGGGATGCGGTCAAGGCCTCTTTCGAGAAAGTCGCTCAGCTCGCTTCGGGCGGCAAGGTCGAACTGAAGGATCAGCTAATCCACAGCACTGATGATCTCGCCTACGAAGTGGGCGTCGAGCATGGACAGTTGAAGCTTGCGGGGCAGCAGGTGAGCATCGACCATCGCGTCACGAATATCTATCAGCGAGAAGCCGGGGTCTGGAAGATAATCCATCACCACACGGATACTTCACCGGCGATGCTGGACGTTCTCAGCAAGTTGTCGTGATCTGGTGAGCCGGGCTCCATTGCTTTAGAGCCCCTAACACAATGAAACGCGCGCGCGTTGTGAGCCACAGTCGTCGATAGCGCGAAACGAGGTGCAGCCAATACTTCCTGTATTGGCAAGCCGAGCGACAAAGCTAGCGGCGATTGTGGTCGCAACCCCTTGAGGGCTGGCGCGATTATGGCACGTGGCGTACTCACCGGCTTGCCCTTAAACCAAGCTGCCCCAGCCCTCAGAGTGCGTGCCCAGCCAAACTCGTGACAGCGCAGCGTGTGTTTCATTGTGGCCGGGGCTCTTCGTTCGAGCGCGGTCTCTCCATCGCATAGGACAGATCGGTCCGGAGCGACGTTTCTGCGTCGTCGTCGTTGCCCTTCTCGTTCCGCCTTCGGGAAGTCGGGGCGCCCAATGCCGTCACGGAATGTGACAAACGGCACAAGCGGCTTTGAAAATTCACCTTAACGTGAGAACTGGCCGCGCTGTTTTATAGGGATTTTCCTAAGGTATTGCAGTCATAAGAAAACACCGGCGGTTTCTATGCCTACCTACAAGGTGATATTGAACGGTGTGCTGGATGGCCTGGAGATCAACCAGGTGGCACCGCAACTAGCCCGTGTCTGCAAGATCCCCGTGGAAGGCGCGGCAACGCTGCTTGCCAGCCCGGGCATGGTGATAAAGCGGGCACTCGATCCGGAAGCGGCGGCGGCCTACAAGGTGACGCTGCGGCGTGTGGGCTGCAAGGCGCTGACCGAGCAAGAGAGCGATGCCAGCGATACGTCTTCATCGCTCGCACGACAGCATCTGCGTGCGCTTGCCGATACCGTAAAGAATCGTCTCGGCGCCGTGGCTGGGTTGGCTCAACGGTATGCCGCTCAGGCCGGTGCGCGAGTGAAGTCGGCGCAAGCAGTGACCGGCGAATCGGAAATTCCCCGTACGGCTGTCACGCAATCCAAAGCGATCTTTGCTCGAGGCCTTGCTGCCGTGCCATGGGCGAAAAAATCTTTCCGTGCGACGATATTGGTCATTGCAAGTGCGGCCATCGCCACCGTGGCCATCGCCGGATTCTTCGCTGGCGGCAGTCCGTCAACTGGCGGGGCGTGTCCAGGGGAATACGACGCTGCAACCTGGACGAACTGCGTTGGAGAAGTGAGTTTCCCCGATGGCGGGAAATACGTCGGGGGGGTCAAGGGCGGGCAACCCCATGGGCGAGGCGCGTTTACCTGGCCCAACGGCGAGAGATACTTCGGAGAGTGGATTGACGGCCAGAGAAATGGGCAAGGCACGTTTACCTGGCCCGATGGCGCGAGATACGTCGGCGAGTTCAAGAACAACAAGAAACACGGGCAAGGCACCTATACCCGGGCCGACGGCCAGAAATACGTCGGTCAGTTCAAGGACGGCAACCCAATATCCCGAAGTCAGAAATCAGAAGTCAGAAGTCAGAAGTAGAACCCCGTTCAGTTGGTGTTTGTCGGCGGCGATAACCCGGGGCAGAAGAGCATCTGAGGGCGAATGGCGAACGGCCATGGCTTTTCGTTTCAGTCGATTTGCGTTTGATCGCGATGTTTAAAAAGTGGTCAGAATTCAAGCCCGACCTTTGTCGCGACCGAAAAACTTTCCGTTAGTCGGTAATCTCGGTTATAGCGCGTGAGGCGCCGTTTACCTCCACCGCGCCCTTCACGGGGACGGTCGCCCCGGCGGTGCGGCACTCGATCGCCAGGAATAGCCAGCCCGGGGCCCGTCACTGGCTGCAGCGAAGCACGACGCCGATGACCGCAGAGATATCCGGAGGCCAGCGTCAAACGCGCGTGAAAATGCTCGAGTCATGCGGTCGTTGGCGACGAATAGCAGCGTCGGGCCCCGTGTGAACACTCGCCCCGCCAGTGCTGCCGTTGATGGACAGGATCGGCAAATCCGGCGAGCGGCACCTGCTGCGGCAACGCGCAGCACCGGTGAGCGTGGAAATGCCGAACGATCGGCCATGACGGCGCGCGCCGGCACCGCTCGGGACGGAAGCGAAAGCGACGAGCAAACGTGGGGCCCGGCAAAGGAAACGTCTAGAGCCACGCGTCAGGCGGGTCGGAAATAAAGGGGGACAGCTCCCGCCAAACCGCAGCGCGCCGCGCTTGCCTCTAAACATCAGTTACGGTTCGCGGCGTTGAACGCGTTGATCCTTCGGGAGTTGGAAAGCTGGAGCGACGGGTTTAACCCCGGCCGGTCGGGTCGTCCCAGGAATGACCGCAAGATCCCGACGGAACCGCGCTCTGGCCCGTGATTTCTTTTCGTGCAAATCGTGGTGGGTTCCTTTTTGCGATGCACTCGGCTTACCGCCAAAAGCCGGAGTTGACGCGGCCCCATGAGTCGGCTCTGGCATGCCAACTTGCCACGACCATCCCGGCCGGTTCCCCGCGTCATCGGGTCCGTCTTCCCGAAGAGACTCTCTCGAAAGAGCCGGCGTCGGGGGAAGCGCTTGTGGCCCTATGACGATTGGCATATCCTGCGTTGAGCCGGCGTATGGCGCATGCGAGCCGGACCACATCGTTTCTTCGATGCGTGGGGCCTTCTCTAGAGGACTGGAAGATGAAATTTCATGTTACCGGGACCAGTGGGTCGGACGACCCGACAAAGGCGACGCTTGTTTTTCTGCACGCGAAGGGCGCAAAAGAGGCGGGCCACGATGTTTCGATCTCGCTGTATTGCGAAGAACATTCAGGGCGTCGGATTGCCGCCATTGGTCGATCTCATCAGTTTTGCAAAGGAAAACGGCATACCGGTCTATGGCTGAGGCCTCTGCTGCACGGCCCGTGGGGTCGGCGAAGAACTCAGCAACGCATTGGGCGGCAGATATATCAGCCCGAAGATCCAAGCCGAGATGTGCGCGGAGGCCGATCGCACGGTATTTCTCTAACGAGCGTCGCGATCGCGTTCTCAGACGCCGCGAGCAACAGAACGGCGCGTAATTCGTACCTGCATTCCCGCAGGCCCCGCTTCGGCGGGGTTTGTTTTTGGCGGTTCTGATTGCCTCTGCGAGCGTGATAAATGGCGTCAGTGCCCCTGTTCCGGAATGCAGGAATCCGATTCTGACCCAAACAGCCTTTGGCCTTGATCTCGCGCAAGGTCCGGCGGGCGCGGGGACGCTTATACTCGGACGCGTTTAGCCATCCGATCGCGAGGTTTGAAAAAATGAAAGACGCGACTAAGTACCTGCTCGACGAATCACGAATCCCGCGCGCCTGGTACAACATACTGGCGGATCTGCCTTCTCCGCCGCCCCCGGTGCTCCACCCGGGCACGAAGAAGCCGGTGGGGCCGGATGATCTCGCGCCGCTCTTCCCGATGTCGCTGATCGCGCAGGAGGTCACGACCGAGCGTGAGATAGAGATCCCGGGGCCGGTTCGCGAAATCTACAAGCAATGGCGCCCGACCGCGCTGCACCGCGCGCGCCGGCTCGAGCAGGTGCTGCAGACGCCGGCGCGCATCTACTACAAGTACGAGGGCGTGAGCCCTGCCGGCAGCCACAAGCCCAACACCGCGGTGGCGCAGGCGTTCTACAACATCGAAGCCGGGGTGAAGCGCATCACGACCGAGACCGGCGCGGGACAATGGGGCTCCGCGCTCGCGTTCGCCGGTGCGCTCTTCGGCATCGACGTGCAGGTATTCATGGTGCGCGTCTCCTACGACCAGAAGCCGTACCGGCGCGCGCTCATGGAAGCCTACGGCGCGCGCTGCGTGCCCTCGCCCTCGAACGAGACGCAGTCCGGGCGCGCCATCCTGGCGAAGGATGCGAAGCACCCGGGCAGCCTCGGTATCGCGATCTCGGAGGCGGTCGAGGTCGCCGCGAGCCGCGAAGACACCAAGTACGCTTTGGGCTCGGTGCTGAATCACGTGCTGCTGCACCAGACGGTGATCGGGCAGGAGGCGATCGCGCAGTTCGAGCTCGCCAACGACTACCCGGATGTCATCATCGGCTGCACCGGCGGCGGCTCCAACTTCGCCGGCATCGTCTTCCCTTTCCTGGGCGCGCAACTGCGCGGCGGCAGGAACGTGCGCATCGTCGCCATCGAGCCCGCGGCGTGCCCGAGCCTCACCCGCGGCCGCTACGCCTACGATTTCGGGGACACCGCGCACCTCACACCCCTCACCAAGATGCACACCCTGGGCTCGACTTTCACCCCGCCCGGCTTTCACGCCGGGGGCTTGCGCTATCACGGCATGGCGCCGCTCGTGAGCCACGTGAAGGAACTCGGGCTGATCGAGGCGCGCGCCTACCCCCAAACCCGGTGCTTCGAGGCAGGCGTGAAGTTCGCGCGCGCCGAAGGCATCGTGCCCGCGCCGGAGGCCAACCACGCGGTGCTGGGCGCCATCGATGAAGCGCTGCGCTGCAAGGAGGAAGGGGTGTCGCGCGCGATCCTCTTCAACCTGTGCGGCCACGGCCACTTCGATATGCAGGCCTACATCGACTACTTCGCGGGGAAGCTCACCGACCAGCAGTACGACGAGTCCGAGCTCGCGATGGCGCTCGCCGGTCTGCCCTCGGTCGCCGCGTAAGGTTCGAAAAAAGGGGTCAGGACCCTTTTCCGCGGAGGATAGATGGGTTCAGCGTAAGAATCTTGCGTTCCTAAAAAACGACACCGAGCCCATCGTTCAACCGGCGAGTTTTAGCCCCAGGAATGAGTTTCATGGCGAGATCACGCAGCCGGCCGTAAAGAAAAGCCAGAACATGCGATACGATAACTGGATCCCACCCGGCTGATACAGCGCAATCGTGTGGAAGCCATGAGCTCTCCCTTTAGCGCGGCCGCCCGACGTGAACTCGATCTCGGGCTAGGCAAGCGATGCCAGTACTACTCGGTGCCCGCACTCGAGCAGCTGGGCATCGGTCGTGTTTCAAGGCTGCCGGTCTCGCTGCGAATCGTGCTGGAATCGCTGCTCAGGAATTGTGACGAGAAGCGCGTGTTCGAGCGCCAGGTCAGGGCGCTTGCGCAATGGCAGCCAAACGCGAGCAGGGATACCGAGATACCGTTTACCGTTGGCCGAATTGTCCTCAATTGCGCCGCAGGCATCCCGCTGCTTGGCGATCTCACGGCGATACGCGGTGCCGTTAAGCGCATGGGCTATTCGGGTGACATTGTGGGCCCGAAGGTGCCGGTCGACATGGCGCTCGATCACACGCTGACGGTCGATTATCACGGCACGCCCGATGCGCTGGCCCGCAACATGGCGCTCGAGATCAAGCGTAACGAGGAGCGCTTCCGCTTCGTCAAATGGGCGATGCAGGCATACAAAGGAATACGCCTCATGCCGCCGGGTTGGGGCATTTTGCATCAGCTCAACCTCGAGTTCCTGGCACCGGGTTTCATCGAGAAAGAGGGCGTGTGCTATCCGGACACGCTCGTTGGCACCGATTCCCACACCTGCATGATCGCGGGGCTCGGTGTGGTGGGCTGGGGCGTCGGCGGCATCGAAGCCGAGGCGGCGATGCTCGGCCAGCCCGTTTACTTCCTCACGCCGGATGTGGTCGGCGTGCACGTCACGGGCAAGCTGCAGCAAGGCACTACCGCAACCGATCTGGTGCTGTATGTCACCGAGATGCTGCGCCAGTCAAAGGTCGTGGGTAAATTCGTGGAATTCTTTGGCGAGGGCGTAAAGAACCTCGCGCTGCCTGATCGCGCCACGATTTCCAATATGGCCGTCGAGTATGGCGCGACGATTGGCTATTTTCCGGTGGACGAGCAGACCTGCAAGTACTTGCTGGAGACCGGTCGTGCGGCAGAGCACGTGAGTGCCGTAGAAAAGTTCTACCGGGCGCAAGGATGTTTCGGCGCCGCGCGCGAAGGCGGGGTCGATTACAGCCGCGAAGTGCCTTTGGACCTCGGGGCGGTCAGGGCAAGCGTCGCCGGGCCCAAAAGACCACAGGACCGCATCCCGCTCGAGGAGATCAAGCGCAGGTTCGAAAGCGTGCTTACGCAGCCGCTGGCGACCGGTGGTTACGGCAAGCCCGCTCCGAGATCAAAGACCAATGGCGAGCAGGTCGGGGACGGTGATGTCGTGATCGCCGCGATTACGTCGTGCACGAACACCTCGAACCCCGGTGTCATGCTTGCCGCCGGTCTGGTCGCCAAGAAGGCCGTCGAGCGCGGCCTGCAGGTCAAGCCGTGGGTGAAGACGTCACTCACGCCCGGCTCGACCGTCGTCAGCAAATATCTCGACGCAACCGGTCTGCAGCGCTATCTCGATCAGCTCGGCTTCGCCGTGGCGGGCTACAGCTGTGGAACGTGTGTCGGCGCCTCCGGCCCCATCGAACCCGGGCTCGAGAAGGCGATCATGGACGACGACGTTGTCGCGTGCGCCGTGCTGTCGGGCAACCGGAACTTCGAGGCGCGTATCCACCCGGCGGTGCGCGCGGCCTTCCTTGCCAGTCCACCGCTTGTCGTTGCATTCGCGTTGACCGGGCGCATCGACATCGACTTTGAAATTGAGCCAATCGGACAGAGCGCGGCGGGCGAGCCGGTATTCCTGCGGGACCTCTGGCCCGCGGGCGACGAACTCGATCGAGCGCTGGCGGCCGCAGTCAATTCGTCCTTTTATCGTGAAACCTATTCGGGAGACATCGCCAGGAAAAATCCATTGTGGGCCGGCATTACGCAGGCAACAGGCGAGCTTTATCCATGGGAGGAGAATTCCACCTATATCAAGGAGCCGCCTTTTCTCGATGCGGCGTTACAGCAATCGGCGTTGTGGGACATCAAGAGCGCGCGCGCGCTCCTGATACTCGGAAACTCGATCACGACGGACCACATCAGCCCTATCGGCAGCATCAGGCCCGCATCGCCGGCCGGAGCTTATCTGCAGAGCCTCGGCGTTGCACCTGCCGATTTCAATAATTACGGAGCGCGCCGAATGAACCACGAAGTGATGATGCGGGGCACATTCGCCAATGTGCGCATCAAGAACCTCATGGTTCGGGGAATCGAGGGTGGCATCACGGTTCACCAGCCCGGCGGGGAGCAAATGACGGTCTATGATGCCGCGATGCGTTACGCGGCGGAGGGCGTGCCTTTGATCGTGGTCGCCGGCGAGGAATACGGGACCGGCAGCGCCCGCGACTGGGCGGCCAAAGGGACTCGATTGCTCGGCGTGCGCGCGGTTGTCGCCAACAGTTTCGAGCGCATCCACCGCAGCAATCTTGTCGGCATGGGAGTGCTGCCCTGCCAGCTGCCGCCAGGCGTCAGCGCAGAAACACTGGCACTCAACGGCTCGGAGGCATTCGATATCGTCGGCTTGAACGAAAGGGCGAGGCCCGGACAGGCGCTGACGTTGGTGATACGCCGCATCGACGGTGACGCTGATAAAGTGCCCTTGATGTTGCGCCTCGATACGCCCGCCGAGATCGACTACGTGCGCCATGGCGGCATCATCCCGTATGTGCTGAGGGAGGTGACGGCAGGGGCGGCCAAGATCGCACCTTAGAGCCTAACGGTGTCGTACTTCCTCAACACATTGACTTTATTGATGTAGGATTGTGAAATCAGCGTGGCCGGGATGCTCGGGGGCGCAGTTTCGAGGCGCAAGGGCGTGCGGCAGTATCTGGAATGCCGCGCGAGCGCCCGGCAAGGGCAACGGCTTTTGGGACTGGCAAAGCCGGTTTGAATTGAGGAGACAGCTGTCTGGGGCGAGTAGCTGGAACATGCTAACCAAAGTTGAGGCCAGGGACATCAGGATCGGTATGTTCGTTGCCGAGCTCGATCGGCCGTGGACTGATACGCCCTTCCTGCTTCAGGGCTTCCTGGTCGAGGACGAAAAGCAGGTAGAGCAACTGCGAAGCTTCTGCAAGTTCGTCAATGTTGATCGAATGAGGTCTGTCGAGGGGGTTTTCCCTGAACACAGGGACCTCACTCCGCGACCGAGCCGCACCATGCCGCCCGGTTCGAGGAAGACCATCTCACCCGGATCCGCACCCTCGACCCGCCGACCCGCCGCACCCGGAGGCTTGTCGGAGAGGGAGGCGCTCATTCTGGACGTGATCGAGGAACTTGGCCCGCGCAGCAAAACGGTTTTTGAATCGAGCGCAGGGTCCGTCGAGTATGCTCAGCCGGGCCTTCTCGGGTTTCTCAAGGACCAAGTTTCCAACCTGTTCCGCAGGGGCGGAGGCGAGCCCGCGCCCAAATACCGCAATGCGACGAAGCGCGAACAACCCGAAGCCGCCGAAGACGCGGCGCGGAAACCCGTGCACCACGATTTCATCCCGCCGTCGATTAATCTCAGGTTCCACCCCGAAACCAAGACCATCGAGGAGGAAATGCCGGAGGCCAGACAGGCCTTCACCCAGGTCGAGGAACTTTCGCGTCAGCTGATCGACGACCTACACTCCGGCCGACTGTTTTCTGTCGATGAGGTGGAAGAGATCATCGATGATGTGGTGGGCAGCGCACTACGCAGTCCCGACGCGCTGATGCTGGTAACCCGTCTGAAACAACATGACGTGGCAATCTACGGACACAGCCTTCAGGTTGCCGTTTATCTGGTGGCGCTTGGCCGGCATCTTGGCCTGCCCAGCGAAGATCTTGCGCGCCTGGCAATGCTCGGCCTGTTTCTTGATCTGGGCAAAACGAAGGTGCCGGCCACGCTGCTCTCCAAGCCGGGGCGGCTGACACCGGATGAGTTCAACCTGGTAAAGCAACATGTATCCCTCGGCGTAGATCTGATCCACAAGGTTCCCGGCCTGGACCCCAAGATTCTCGAAGGCGTTGCCCAACATCATGAGCGCGAGGACGGCAGCGGTTACCCGGCGGGTCTGCGCGCCGAAGGCATCAGTCTATACGGGCGCATGGCCGGGATTGTCGACACGTTTGTTGCGCTGACCAATCCGCGTCCGTACGAAGCCGCCATTTCCGCGTACGAGGCATTGCGCAAGATTTCCGACCTGGGCGGCAGCCTGTTCCACCCCCCCCTGGTCGAGCAATTCGTGCAGACAGTCGGCGTGTTTCCCGTCGGCTCCCGCGTCGAGTTGTCGACGGGAGAAATCGCGATCGTCATCCGCCAAAGCTCAGTGCGACGGCTCAAGCCGAAGGTACTGGTGCTTACCGGGCCGGACAAGGTTCCGGTGTCGAACCCCACAACGCTCGACTTGCTCTACCAGGCCGATGGCAATGAACCGGTACATATCCTGCGCGGTTTGCCGGCCGGATCCTTTGGGCGGGTTTAGCTGAACCTGCCCGAATCGGGTTGGAGCGGAATTTGTTCACCAACCCCGTTCACCCAAAGTCAGACGTCAGAAGGTTGAATCGGACAGACGAACCGCTCTCGTTTTCGACCCTGTAGCGGGCGATCATCGGCGAGATAGCCGTTCCCTGCGAGCCGGCCTAATGCAGGGGCATCAAGCGCCGGGCCGCCGCATCGAGACACCATGCACCCGCCCGCAAGCCCTGGGCGACACCCTGGAAGACCCCCGCGACAACGCACACGGCAAAGTCCAGTGCTGCGCAGCCGAAATCTATCGCCGGTGCGACGCGCGCCGCTGTCGCCAGCTCCTCTGCGTAGCGCGTTCTCAGCTCGGACGGAAGCGAAGCGCCGAGCTCTTCCATGACCGATGCGAGCGTGCCGGGCGCGACGGTATGGTTATAGCTGCTCACCGTCGCCGGGGCGGGTGTTTGGTCGAGCGCGGGCAAAATTGCGGCGGCGACTTGACGGGTCAGCGCTTTAAGCTTGCTTGCCGCGTGGACGGCGAGACGGGCGAGCTCCATTGCCCGCGCTCCGCGCGCGGCGTGCTCGATCGCGAGAATCTCGTCATACGTCGGGTAAGCGCGCAGTTTCATCATTCCGTTTCCTTTCATGCTTGCTGCCTATCGCGGGCAGAGAGCATGCGGCTTCACCGTTCTGCGTGTCACGCGATCAATTTTCAGCTTATGCCTGAGCTAAAGTTAGCTGTTGCCGCGCGGCGACAAACAGCAGCGAAGCGACGCGATGCGACGTGACGTTTTTGGCGCGCGCGGCCACAGAAATCCTGTTTTTAATGAAACTGCGACAAAAAAGTATTTTCGGTTGAGTGCCTCGATTGTGAAGCGAGTGACGAAGTGATGACGATAGGACTCTGAAAGGCAGGGAGCAGGGCGAAATTCGTATTGACTGATGCGTGATGAATGATGAGTCGCGGACAACGGCGAACTCTGTAAATCGTCGAACCTTTCCTGCGCGTCGTGGAGGATCATCTCGGCGCCTTTTTCCGCGATCATGACCGTCGGCGCGAAGGTGTTTCCCGAGACGAGCGTGGGCATGATCGAGGCGTCCACCACGCGCAGGCCCTGAACTCCGCGAACGTGCAAACGCTCATCAACCACCGATGAGGCGCCGTCTCCCATCCTGCAGGTGCCGACGGGGTGATAGGCAATCCCGCCGCGCCGGCGCAGAAAATCCAGCAGGTCGGCATCGCTCGCGCACGAGGGCCCGGGATCGTATTCGCGCACGATGTAGCGGCGCAACGCGACGGTATCCGCAAGGCGCCGCGTTGCCTTCATCCCGGCGAGCAGCACCGCGCAATCCTTCTCGGTGGCGAGGTAGTTGGGCCGGATGGCCGGCGGGCGCAGCGGGTCCGTGCTCTGGATGAGCACGCTGCCCCGGCTCTCGGGCCGCAGCATCCTCGCAGCGAGCGAAAAACCCGAAAAGCGATGAAGCGGGTCGCCCGCCTTGTCGGCGCTGAACAGCGAGATGCTGGCCTGGATATCCGGCGTTGCTGAGGCGGGGTCGGCTCGGATGAAACCCGTCGCATAGGACGCGCCCAGCGTCAGCGGGCCCTTGCGCAGGAAGGCGTAGCGCAGAGCGGCGGCGAGCCCTTTCCCGAAATGGTTTACCACGTCGTTCAAGGTGAAGGCTTCGGTGCATTCGTAGTTGAGCCGCCCGGTGTAATGGTCCTGCAGATTGATCCCAACCCCAGGCAAATCGGCAACGACGCGGATGCCCAAGCCGTGGAGCAGCGATGCCGGGCCGATGCCCGATAGCTGGAGCAGTTGCGGGGAATTGAATGAGCCCCCGGCTGCTATCACTTCCTTGCGCGCCACAGCGGACTCGAGGTTGCCGCCGCGCAAGTACTCCACGCCGCTGGCGCGCGCTCCGGAAAAAAGGATGCGGGTTGCATGCGCGCGCGTAATGACCGTCAAGTTCTGACGGTGCCGGGCCGGGCGTAGATACGCCGTTGCCGCGCTGCTGCGCAGCCCGTTGCGCAATGTCACCTGGTTATAGCCAAAGCCTTCCTGCGCCGCGCCGTTGAAATCCGGATTGCGCCGATAGCCGCATTCCTCGGCTGCCGCCAGGAAGGCCTCCGCCAGCGGATGGGTTTCCGACGGATCGGATACGGCGAGCGGGCCTCCCGTGCCGTGATAGTCGTCGGCGCCCCGGCTCTGATCCTCGGACTTGCGGAAATAGGGCAGAACGTCGGCGTAGCCCCAGCCCGCGTTGCCGAGATCGCGCCAGCGGTCGTAATCCTCGCGCTGCCCGCGCATGTACACGAGGCCATTGATGGAGCTCGACCCCCCGAGCACCTTACCGCGCGGCTGCCCGATGCTGCGGCCTCCTGTTTTCGCGTCTGCTTCGCTCTGGTAGAGCCAGTTTACTTTCGGATTCGAGAAATGCTTGCCGTATCCCAGCGGGATATGGATCCACGGGCTGCTATCCGGGCCGCCGGCCTCCAGCAGCAGCACGCTGTGGCGCTCCGCCGCAGTGAGCCGGTTTGCCAGCACGCAGCCCGCGGCACCCGCGCCCACCACGATGAAATCGAACTCCGCGATTCGCTGCATGGCATTACACCCCTAAAAGACATTTAACCGCGGATAAACGCAGATAAACACCAATCAAACCGGGACAAAGAGACTATTCTGCCTTCTGCCTTCTGCCTTCGAGTGATCAGGCGCCTTCCGCCGCCTCGGGATTCCACTGCCCCTTGCGCATGCGCGTGATCTTGACGTCGCTGAACATGCCGGCCTGCATGAACGGGTCGCCGTCGGCGAAGGCCTGCGCTTCCGCGCGGCTGCCCACGTTGATGATCAACAGGCTGCCGACGAACTGCTTGCCGTCGTCAGAGGTCATCCCGCCCGAAAGGACCAGTATCTTTTTCTGGCTCTTGAGATAGTCGAGATGGGGCTGCAACCACTTTTCACGCGATTGGGAGAAGTTCGGCGCGGCTACACGCGAAATGGCCCAGAGCATGGATATTCTCCGTTTCCAAGGCTAGATGTCCGCCTGAAGGCGAATGGCGTTTGCTTCCTGTATGGATCGATCTGCGCGCGCGTTTCGCCATGTTACCGGCGCCAGGAAGAAATACGGTCAGACCTCGTTAAGCCCGTCATCTACCACACTAGCGGCGGAAAGTCTCCGGCATCGCAATACGGGTCACCCATCTTGAAGCTGAACAATCGCTCGTCTGCAGCGCGAAGCCTGCGGCTCAGCTCCCGGCCAATGTTCATCAGAATCAGCGCGAATTGCTCCGCGTCTTTTTCGTAAAGGCGATGGACGCTTTCCATGGACAGGGTAATCGCGGTGCAGTCCCGAACGGCTAGCACGGAAGCGCTTCTTGGCAACAAGTCGATCAACGCCATTTCTCCGAAACAGTCGCCCGGCCCGAGTCGTCCAATTTCGTACTGCCTCTTATTCCGGGATTTCAGGATGGAGACCTCGCCGGCCTCCAGGACAAACATGGCATCGGCCTTGTCGTTTTCCCGGAAGAAGTGCTGGCCACCGGGAACGGCCGTCATCTTAGCCGCGCTCACCAGCAACTCCAGCATATCTTCGCGAATGCCGCCAAAAATCGGCATGCCCTGCAACGCCTGAATTCGGGTCTGCCCTGCAACGCCTGAATTCGGGTCTGCTGCACCTTTGCCTCCCAAGCTTATGGTGACGCCAGTTGGGTCAATGAGCTCGGCAAGTTGGGTGCGGGCGCCGTAATGCAAAACGGGCGCCTGCGCGGTTCATCTATTGGATCGACTTTATCACTGGCGGGGGCTCCCGGGTAACAGCGATCACAAAGCGTCCGATCGCCAGTGGCGCGGGGAATCGGTATCGCCAACCAGTGAGGGGGACTAGACCGCGGCGCGCGACCCGGGGCTGACCGGGGCGTTTGCGGCGCGTTCGGCCGGAGACCGGACAGGGGCGAATGTTCGGCGAGCGTTGCCTGTTGCCGGCTCTCGGAAAGCCGGGCCGCTGAGGCCCGATTTTTGTCGAGCATGGGACCCCGGGCGGATCCCGGCCCTGCACTGTCAAGCCCGCTCGCGGAGGATCTGCTTTCGCCGTTGCGATTCCGCTACAAATTCTTCCAGATCGGGATCGAGTGCATTGCGCGCAGACACGATTCCGATGAGCTTGCCGTTCTCGACCACGGGCAGGTGGCGGAAACCGTACTCGTGCATCACGAGGAGCGCGTACCCGAAGGATTTGTTGGGGTCGACAGTCTGCGGTTCGGTGGTCATTACATCGGCCAGAGGGGTGGTCTTCGCGTCGCGACCTTGCGCGATGACGCGAAATACGACGTCTCGCTCAGTAAAAATGCCGACCAGGCTCTCGTGTTCGATCACCATGACCGCGCCAACCTTCTTGCGCGCCATCAGCTCAGCAGCTTCGCTCACGGTCGTCTTCGGTGGAGCAGTGATAAGCGCTATTTGCTCCATGACGTCTCTAATCCGTTGACTGAACATGTCACCCCCCAGGGCTTGCCTCAAGTCATGTGCGCATCCATGCCGTGTTCAGACGGTCAGGAGCCTAAATACCACGCCGTGGAGAGAAATAATTTGACCTGAGTCAGAACTTCGCCAGATTACGGCTTCGTTGCATCCCTGTGTCGACCTGATCCGGAGACAGTGAAAGGACGCACGAGCCCTCAGGAGAGCTGCCTTTCGTATTTATACAGTTGGCCTCTCGTGTAATAGCCCTCTGCATTGGTTGCTAACCGGCTTCTAGTCAATCCGCTGGACTGCCGCCAGTCCTTCCAGCGCGAGGCCGTAACCCAGCAGATCGTGCATGCGCCGTTTGAGGTCCTGGGTCAATAACACTCGCGAATAGCGCAGCATCAGGGGCGGACGTTGCCGGAGCTGCCGCGCCAGCGCCCAGGCGCGTGTCAGCAGCTTGTCTCTCGGCAGCACTTCGGTCACTAGGCCAAGCTCCTTCGCTTCGCTTGCATTGAGCACCTGCCCGGTAAGGAGAAAATAGCGTCCGCGATTGACGCCCATCAGCAGCGGAAAGACGATGTGCACGCCGTCGCCCGGCACGAGGCCGCCGTTGAAGTGCGCAGAGTCCTGAATCGTCGCTTGCTCCGACGCAAGCACGATATCGCACAGCAAGGGAATCTCGGCGTGGCGCACCGCGGGGCCGTTGATCGCGGCGATCATTGGCACCTCGATATTGAGCAGGTTCATCAGGAGATGCTTGCCCTCCCAATACCAGGTCTTGTCCCATCCCTCCGCTGTCAGAGGTTCTCTCGGATTATGGTGGCCTCCCGCTCCGCTGGGTTGCACCGCGGGCCCGGCATATTCATCGCCCGTTCCGGTGATGATGATGACCTGGTTGTCCCGGTCGCGACCGGCGTCGAGAAAGGCGCATTCGAGGTCCCCGTGCGCGTGTTTGCTCCAGCGCAGCGGTCCGCCATTCGTGTGAAACTGCATCTCGAGGATGCCGTCCTCGCGGCGCATGCGCACGGATGAGTATTTGGTCGAGTATTCGTCGAAAGTGGTCATGGAATTAAAGCCTCCAGGGCGGGTTAACAAACAGGCCAGACAAAATGTAGAGTGTTCCGGGCCAGGACGAAAGGGCCCCGCTGGACCGCAGCAATAAGTAGCTGTTTTCTAGGCGCTACGTTTTCGTCCTGGACCAGCAGCGCCTGGGGAAATTCTCGAAGCGTTTGTCGCGTTCTCATCTCGTTCATTCCTATCCAGCTCCACTGAACGTGCGAACCGCTGCCTTCGGTCTGAAAAAGCGGGCATAGGCTGCACGGGTAAACATATGGAAATCCGAGCCGGTTCGCACGAATTGAAACCACGCGTCGGCAAGGCCACACGCTTGCGTGAGTTTCCAAACGATCTAACGACAAGGGCTGCCGAGCCGTAGTTCGGCTCGATACGGTCAGTGACGGCAAGTTGGCCCGCTTCAGTTGTCGTAAGTCCCGCGTAAGTATGGCGGCGCAGACTCGCGAAGTATTGCGGGATCCGTCAGATGCGCCGTTGGCTTACACGAGCCGTCGCAGACCGCCCTGAAGCATGGTCGTGTGCGCGGGCCCATCGTTCAGCCTTCCCGCGTCCGCCGGCCACGCAAAGTCAAATTTCAGTAGCGGCGGCCCCAGCGCCGAAGACAACATGTGACTATCGAGGAGGAAACTTCCATGAGAAAGGTCATAGCAGCCTTGTTCGCGGCCGGCTGCGCTGCGAGCGTGGTTTCAGCCGTGCCGGCATCGGGGGCGGAGTACCCAAGCCGGCCGATACGGTTCATCGTGCCGTTTCCGGCTGGCGGGCCGACCGACGTGATCGCGCGCATCGTGGGGCAGAAGCTCACCGAGTCGCTGAAGCAACAGGTGGTGGTGGACAATCGCTCGGGAGCGGGCGGCAATATCGGGATGGGAATCGCCGCAAATGCCGCACCGGATGGCTACACCGCAATTTTCGTGAGCTCGAGCTTCATGGTTAACCCCGGCCTCTACAAGAAGATTCCGTACGATCCGGGCAAGAGTTTCGCGCCGGTGACAAACGCCGCGGCTTCCGCCCATGTATTCATTGCCCACCCGAGTCAGCCGGTGAAATCGATGGCCGATCTGATTGCCCAGGTGAAAAAGAATCCCCGCAACTACAGCATGGCGACGCCGGGAATTGGCACGCTGCCGCACCTATCGGCACATCTGCTCGGGCTCGATGCCAAGATCGACATCCTCACCGTGCCCTACGCGGGCGGGGGGCCTTCGATTGCCGCCGTCCTGGGCAACCAGGTGCCTTTTGGTTGCCAGGCGATCCCGCCGGTGACGGCGCATATCCAGGCGGGCAGGGTGCGCGCGCTCGCGATCACGGCCGACAAGCGCTCGGAGATCGTGCCCGACGTGCCCACGATGGCGGAACTGGGATTCAAGGGTCACGAGGCCTACACGATCAGCGGCATGTTAGTGCCGGCCCGCACACCGCCCGCCATCATCAAGAAGCTGCATGCCGAAGTCACGCGCATCATGGCACTCCCTGACGTCAAGAAGCGGGTGACGGATCTCGGTGCCGACATCATTGCGAATTCGCCCGAGGAATTTTCTGTCTATATCGGCAGCGAGATCGACAAATGGGGCAAGGTCATCAAGGCGGCTAACATCACGGTCAATTGAACCCAGGCAGGAAAAACGACCGGGACCGTCCGAGTATTGTGCGGAAGGCTTCGCCCTCCGCCAAAACGTCGCGTTGGCCCTGGCTCATGTCCCTCTAAGGCGTTCGCTTTCGACCGCGTCGGCCGCGGCAATCGCCCGGGCGAGGGCGGCCAAGAGCCCCTTCGCCGACTCGAGCGTGATCTCCACCGCGACGCGCGCGCCCGGCCCGAGCGCGGAATTCACGAAATCGATGGTGATCGCCTCTTCGAGCAGGGCGTGGTGCGGGTGGTCATACGACACGACGGCGGTCGTGAGGTCGAACCAGCCATCCTCGCCCTTGCCCGAACCTTGCGCCCCGACGATCTCGACAATGGAAGTGCACATGCCGCCGTTTACTTGTTGAGATGCTTTTCGAAGAACGCGAACACCTTCTTCCAGCCGTCCAGCGCCTGCTCGATACGGTACATCGGCCGGTCGTAATAGAAGAAGCCGTGTCCGGCGCCGTCGTACCGGTGAAACTCGTACTGCTTGCCGTGTTTCTTGAGCTCGGCCTCGTGCTGATTCACCTGCTCCGGCGTGGGCGCGGCGTCCTCGTTGCCGAACAGGCCAAGCAGCGGGCACGAGAGGTTCTTCGTAAACTCGATGGGCGCCGTGGGCAGCTTGGGCGTCAACTCCTCCTTTTTCATCACCACGCGGCCGCCCCAAAGATCGGCCGCCGCGTCGATGCTCTTCGTGTGGCAGGCAAAGAGGAACGTATGCCGCCCTCCCGAGCAGGTGCCAATGACGCCGACTTTGCCGGTGAGATAGGGCTGGGCGCGCAGCCATTGCACCGCCCCCTCGGTGTCGCCGATGACCTGAGCATCCGGAACGCCGCCCTCGGCGCGCACTTTTGCCGCGACGTCATCGGACTTGCCCTCGCCGGCGCGGTGATAAAGATTGTGGCTGATTGCCGCATAGCCATGATGAGCGAACTTCCGGGTCGCCTCACGGTACCACTCGTCCCAGCCGGGGGCATGGTGGATCAGAACGATGCCCGGAAAAGGCCCGGCACCCAGCGGCCGCGCGACATAAGCCGAAATCGGCTCGCCCTTGTTGCCGTTGATCGAAATGGTTTCCGCGATCATGCCTTCGTAGGCCATATTAGCTCCCTCCTGTCGATGCAAAAGCGATGTCGGATTATTCGAGCGCCTGACATTATGCAATAAATCCGGTCAGGACCACTTTTTCGAAATGGAGGAGTGCGACGCTGCCCCCGCTCTTGTCCGTGCCGCCGGATCGAACGTAGAACCGGAGTTGGACCCGCGCAACGGATTGATTTGATTGTGCAGAGCCTCGAAGGAGGCGCCGCTACCGTCTGCGGGTGCACTGATCGAGCTGTTTCATGTCATCTCAAACGGCGGGGAGTTGGCGATATCGAGGGACGACCGCCAGCTCCAGCGAGGCGCGGGAGGGCGGCACAGGGTCTTTCTCACCCCTGTCGAAATAAGTTACGCTTTTTTGAAATGCCCCCGGTGAGAGGGTGAGGAGAGCATCGATGTTCGACTACGCCGAAGCGTGCCCGATTTCGAAGGCCGCATCCGTTCTGTGCGAACGCTGGACCCTGCAAATCATCCGCGAGATGTTCATGGGCGCGACCCGGTTTTCCGAGTTCCAGAAATACCTTCCGCGATTGTCCCCGGCACTGCTCAATACGCGCTTACGGACCCTGGAGACGCAAGGCATCATCTTGCGAAAGCGGGTGCCCGAGAAAAAAGGCTACGAGTATCAGCTCACGCCGGCAGGCAACGCTTTGAAGCCGTTGTTAGGCGAGCTGGGAAAATGGGGAATGAACTGGGTGTTCCAAAGCATGGAGGGGGACGAGCTCAATATCGCCGTTATCGTGCGCGACTTTGCCTTCGCCATGGATACGCAGCAGCTTCCGTCCGGCGGGAGCGTCATTCAGTTCAACGTGCAAAGCGAAAGCGAGGCAGCCAAGAAATTCATCATGGTGCGTGACGGTGCCGCGCAGGCCTGCGATGAAAACCTGGGCAATGAGGTAGATGTGTATCTCAGCGCCGACTTGAAGACGTTGTATCAAATCTGGTACGGGGAGGTTGCCGTGAATACGGCTTGCGAAAAGAAACTCATGAAGGTTGTGGGTGCGCCGGTCTACACCAACAATATATCCAGATGGCTTCGGACCAGTCAGTTCGCGCAGCACAACAGGAACCATTGCCAATGACAGGGACGCGCGGGGCCTGGAAACGGGACGCCCGTTCCGAGGCCCTGCGTTCGTCACGCATCAGAAGGTCAGCGTTGCGGCGCCTTCACTCACCACGCCCAGCATTGCGACCGAACCCGCAAGCGCCACGCCGTCGATCAGATCTTTTTGTTCGTATCCGCGGACTTTCGCGCACGGCGGGCAAACCATGATCGTGCCGCCGTTGTCCATGACATTGCGAATCATTGTCTGTACTGGCGGATCGAGGGGGTTCAACTGGGCGACGCCCGCGGCGCCTTTTCGAACCCAGTCGACGCCCGAGGCGACCAGGAACATGGTTACCTCGAATCCGGAAGCGATACCGCCGTTCGCGACGCTCCAGGCAACAGATGAACGCTCGTTGTCGAAACCGTTCGTGACTACGATGACCAGCTTTTTCTTCTCAGACATGACCCCTCTCCTCTTAGTCTAGATTGAGTCCGAAATTGGACGGTTCCAGATTAGGGCGCGGGGTCTTCCTCATATAGTGCAAAACCTGTAGCAAACGGCTACAGAATCTGTAGCAATGATCGCGCACGTGTCGCCGTGTGTTGGTTGTGGGTGTGCGCCGCGCATCCGCGGCAACGGGTTAGGACCCCCGGAGCCCGGGCTACGCCCGCCAATAGCGGGTCTGGACCGGGACAACGCATTGATTTCTTGCTTAAATGATCGCAGACTCCCTACGGTCTGAACGCGGGGGCGCCTGTGGTTGTTCTCGGAACCCGCCGGCGAAGCTGCAGAAGGTCGCGCCTTCCACCGTGTTCTGCAAGCAGCCGGTTTTGAACCTGAAAAGCTGTTCCAAGGCTTTGGGACGCAGCGTTGCGGGGCGAAAAACTGGAACACGCAATACGATAGCTTGGTCCGACCCAAAGCAAGGCGACGCAAGGTTGAACACAGAACGATGTGCTCCCGAAACCGCAAAGAGGCAGAACGATGGCCGAAGCCTATGAATTGACTGTGACCGAAGGGCTCAGGGCGATGGAGGCGGGAAAGCTAACTGCCGAAGCGTGGGTGGCGAGTTGTCTCGAGCGAATCCGGGAACGCGAGCAGACCGTGCTGGCATGGGAATATCTCGACGGCGATGGCGCGCTTGCGCGCGCGCGGGAGCTCGACAAGGCCGGAGGCGGGGGGCTCGCTGCTGGCGTCCCGTTCGGGGCGAAGGACATCATCGACACCGCCGACATGCCGACCGCCTACGGCTCGCCGATTCATCAGGGGCACCGGCCGGGCCGGGACGCCGGCTGTGTCGCGATTACGCGGGCAGCGGGCGCGGTGCTTCTGGGAAAGACGGTAACCACCGAATTCGGGCACCGCTATCCCGGCAAGACTCGCAACCCGTTCAACCTCGCGCATACGCCGGGCGGATCCTCGTCGGGCTCGGCTGCCGCGGTGGGGGACAAGATGATTCCGCTCGCTTACGGCACGCAGACGACCGGCTCCGTCATCCGCCCCGCCGCCTTTTGCGGGACGGTGGGCTACAAGCCCACCTATGGGGATTTCAATAACAACGGTGTGATGCCGAACTCGCCCACCCTCGACACGCTCGGTGCGATAGTCCGCTCGGTGAAGGATTTGGCGCTCGTTCGCTCCATGCTGCTGGAGGAGCCGCTGGCGCCCCTCAAGCCGCCGGCGATGGGAGAACTCCGCATCGGATTCTACCGGTCACCGTTCTGGGATCGCGCGGAGCGCTATACCCAGTCGCATCTGGAGCGCGCGGCCAGCACGCTGTCGGGGATGGTCGCCAAAATGACCGAACTGGAACTGCCTGGAATCGATGCCGGTTTCGAAAAGCTCTTCAGGGTGATCAGCGGTTTCGAGTTTTCCCGCACCGTGTCCTGGGAGCGATTCAACCGGCCGGGGGAGTTGAGCGCCGTTCTGCGCGATGGCCGCATGAAGGACGGATTGGAAACGGCTTACGAGGACTATCGGAAAGCGACGCGGCGCCTGGAACAGATGCGTCTGCAAGCCGATGATGCGCTCGATGGATACGATGCGCTCATCACGCCCAGCGCGCCCGGCGAGCCGCCGCAAGGACTCGAGACGACGGGCAACGCCATCTTCAATTCCATCTGGACCGCGCTCGGCACGCCGGCGGTGACGCTGCCGCTGTTCGAGGGGCCGACCGGGTTGCCGGTCGGGTTGCAGCTCGTCGCGGGCCGTTTCAGGGACCGGCGGCTTTTCGACGTCGCCGAAGCATTGAGGAGAGCACTGGGACGAGGGTAGATTCGGACAGCGTTGCTCGTCCAGGACGGAGCAATGCTAATCTGACCCCATTTGGTTGTCTGGAGGCAAAACGGAATGCCGGGAATCAGGAACTCCATACTCGATACGGTAGGCAATACGCCCGTCGTGCGCATCAACAACATCGCGCCGCAAGGCGTGGAGCTCTTCGTCAAGGTCGAGGCGTTCAATCCGCTCGGTTCGGTCAAGGACCGGCTCGCGCTCGGGGTGATCGAGGCGGCCGAGCGCGACGGCTCGCTCAAGCCGGGGCAAACGGTGATCGAGGCGACCAGCGGCAACACCGGCATCGGGCTGGCAATGGTCTGTGCCCAGAAGGGCTATCCGCTGGTGGTGACGATGGCGGAAAATTTCAGCATCGAGCGGCGCAAGCTGATGCGCTTTCTCGGCGCCAGGGTGATCCTGACCCCCGCCGCCGAAAAAGGCAGCGGCATGCTGGCCAAGGCTCGCGAGCTGGCCGAAAAGCACGGCTGGTTCCTGTGTCACCAGTTCGAGAACGAGGCGAACGCGGATACGCACAGCCGCACGACGGCGGAGGAAATCCTGTCCGATTTCGGCCCTAATGGCCTGGGCTACTGGGTAACGGGCGTCGGGACCGGCGGCACGCTCAAGGGCGTCGCCCGAGTACTCAAGGCGCGCAGCCCGGCTACCCGGGTGATCGCGTGCGAGCCGGACAACTCGCCGCTGCTTGCGAGCGGCTTCAAGCAACCCTACCTGGACGACGGCAGCCCCGCGGCAAGCTACCCCGGATTCCGTCCTCATTTGATGCAGGGATGGACGCCGGACTTCATTCCTAAGCTGGCGAACGATGCCGTAACGGCGGGCCTGATCGACCAGTTCATGCCCATTCGCGGCGCCGATGCCCTCAAGTGCACGCGTGACCTTGCGCAAAAGGAGGGTATTTTTTGCGGTATTTCTGGCGGCGCGACTTTCGCTGGAGCGCTCGAAGTGGCGAAAACCGCGCAAAAAGGGGCGAAGATCCTGGCGATGCTGCCCGACACGGGCGAACGCTATCTTTCCACGCCGCTGTTCGAGGGCATTGCCGAGTCCATGACGGAAGAGGAACTCGAAATCGCCGCCTCCACTCCGCGCTATCGCTTCGACGTCGCATCGGCCCCGGTGCCGGGCCCCACCGCCGCGCCGGAGAAAGCGAAGCCTGAGGCGGTCGCTTTCGTCGAGGAGGTGGTCAACGACAAGTCGCAGCCGGTGGCGATGTTCGCACTCGAGTGGTGCGAATTCTGCTGGTCCGTGCGTCGCCTGATGGATGAATTCCGTATTCCCTATCGATCGATCGATCTCGACTCGGTCGAGTATCAGAAGGACAACCGCGGCGGCGACATTCGCGTGGCCTTGCGCGAGAAGATCGGCTCCCCGACCATCCCGCAGATTTTCGTCGGCGGCGAATACGTCGGCGGCTGCACCGAAACCTTCGACGCCTTCAACGAAGGGCGCCTGCAGAAGCTGCTCGAGGCCAACGGCGTCGCGTTCGACCGCAGCAAGAAGGCTGACGCCTACAGCTTCCTGCCGAAGTGGCTGCATCCGCGATGAAGGAGGACAAGCGGAACGACTCGGCAGCCCGTGCGCTCGAACGGGCGGCGACGTACGGACGGCGGTTCCGCCGGCCTGACCGTCCTTTGCATCCGAGCGCCGATGCGGCCGAACTGCGGCAACTGTTCGATGTCGGCTTGCCCGACGCCGGCCGCGGCGCGGTCGAGGTGCTCGACGACCTGATCGCTGCGGCGGAGCCGGGTCTCGTCGGCAACACCGATCCGCGCTTCTTCGCCTGGGTCATGGGCAGTTCGCACCCGGCAGGCGTCGCCGCGGACTGGCTCACCTCGATCTGGGGCCAGAACGCGGGCATTTTTCAGACCGCGCCCGCGGCCGCGATAGCCGAGGAGGTCACAGCGAAATGGCTGCTCGACCTGCTCGACTTGCCGCGCGCAAGCTCGGTCGGCTTTACCACGGGCGCTACCATGGCTGCATTCATCTGCCTGGCGGCGGCGCGCGGTGAAGTGTTGCGCCGCGCGGGACACGATTTCGACGCCAACGGCCTGCAAGGTGCGCCGGATCTCAACGTGCTCATCAGCGAAGACGCCCATGTGTCCAACTTCGCCGCTCTGCGCTACCTCGGCTTCGGCGCGCGCAACATGACACGGCTACCGGCTGACGGCCAGGGCGTGCTCGACGTGCCGGCACTTGGCGCGGCGCTCACCGCAAACCAGGGCCCGAGGATCATCATCTGCCAGGCGGGCCAGATCAATACCGGCGCTTTTGACCGCTTCGAGGCCATCGCTGATCTCGCGGCCGCCCACAGCGCCTGGCTACACGTCGACGGGGCCTTCGGCCTCTGGGCCCGCGCGGTGCCCGAGCTCAAGGCGCTGGCGTCCGGGGCGGAACGCGCCGATTCCTGGGCGGTTGACGGGCACAAGTGGTTGCAGATGCCCTACGATTCGGGCTTCGCCATCGTCCGCGATGCCAACGCCCATCGCCGTGCCATGGATATCTCGGCGAGCTACCTGACCGAGAGCCCTGGCGACGGGCGCAATCCGACGCATTACAACCCGGAACTGTCGCGGCGCGCGCGCGGCTTCGCCGCGTGGATGATGATTCAGGTTCTGGGCCGGCGAGGAGTTGCCGAGATCGTGCGCCGCCATTGCGCCTGCGCCGCGCTCATCGCGGACCGCTGCAGGGCCGTGGAGGGCATCGAGGTGCTCAACGAGGTACGCCTTAACCAGGTGGTGCTTGCGTTTCACGGGAACAAAGGCGATATCGGGCCCGACACGCTTACCCAGCGGATGGCCGATGCCCTCAATGCAACGGGGCGTTTTTTTCTCCGGACGGCGCAGTGGAAGGGCCGTCACGTGCTTCGGATCTCCGTCATTGCCAACGGCACCGACCGCGCGATCGCCGAGGACCTGGCGGAGGCCATCGAGACAAGCTGGCGCAGGCTCCCGAAATCAGAAGGCAGAAGTCAGAAGGCAGAGGAAGTTTAGTGCCAATGCCCTTTCGTTTTCGCGATTCACGTCTTACGGGCCCGGATTTTCCGGGCGAGCAGTGCCGGAATGCCGCTCGACACCCGTTTTTCAACGGTCTTTGCCGACTTCCGCGACGATTTCGTCGAACCGCTCGTAGAGACGGGAATAGTCCGTGTCGGTCATGCCATGGGCGATCGCCACGTCGAGGAAGTCGCGGGTGACCGCGCCCAGCGGCACTTTCGTGTCGAGGGCGCCGGCCAGTCCGACCGCCATTGATACGTCCTTGCGCAGGTTGTAAACGCGCGAACGGGCATCCCACTTGCCCGACAGAATATGCTTGGGGAAGCGGACTTCGCTGGCATAGCTGCGGGCGTTGGACACGTTGAAGACATCGATCATGTCGGCCAGCTTGATGCCGGCGGTTTCGGCCATGCGGCCGCCCTCGCAGGTCGCCAGAAAGATCGTGTGGCAGACCATGTTGTGGATGAGCTTCATGGTATGGCCGGCGCCGCTGCCGCCAAGGTAGAAAGTGCGGTCGGCAATCGGGTCGAGAAGGGCGCGCGTGCGCTCGAACGCCGCCTTGTCGCCGCCGATCATCAGCGTCAGCGTCCCGGCATCAGCTCCCGTGGCCCCGCCGCTCATCCCGGCGTCGAGATAGGCGATGCCCTTTGCCGCCGCGCGCGCGGCGAGTTCCTTGGTTGCAACCGGATCCGAGGTTGTGAAGTCGTAGACGACGAGCCCCTTGGCTGCTCGCGCCAGCACGCCGTCCTCGCCTTCGAAGCACGAATTGATCTCCGGGGTTGCCGGAACGACGAAGAAAATGGCGCCGCAGGCCGCCGCCATCTCGCCGGGCGGGGCGGTTTCGACGCCGGCTGTTTCATGAAATGCCTTGCGGGCTGCGGGAGCAACGTCCCATACCATGAGCGGCACGCCTGCTTTTTTGAAATTGCGGGCGATGCCGCCCCCCATGTTGCCCAGTCCGACCACACCCACTTTCTTTTCACTCACGATTACACCCCCTCAAGGGACAGAAGGAAAAACAATTCGACTCTTCTTTTGCGCTCCACCGGTCGCCCTGCACCACGGGCGCGTGGCGACATTTTGCCCCCGCGCGCGCGCGATGGCCAATGCGAGATGCCTTGTGGCGGATACAGGGGGTCGGGTTCGGACAACTGCGCTCAACCGGCAAGAGCTCGTCATGAATCGCAGCCGATCGTCGACAACAAAACCACGCTCTGATAAAAACTCGTTAATCTGCTGTTCCCGGCGCAGACGGGCCTGTGGGGCGACTTGCGCGGGCAATGAGTGAACAACCTAAGGCGATATAGACAACCATGACCGCAACGACCAACGTATTCAGGGTGATGACCTCCGGCGCCTTCACCGCGGCGCACCTCGCGTTGATCCCGCAATTGGAGCGCCTCACAAAGACAGAGATCGTTACCGCTTCGACGTCCATCGGGACGGGCGAAAACTCTATACCGAACCGGCTAAAACGCGGCGAGATCGTGGACATCGTCATCGTCGCGGAGGCCGTGCTCCGCCAATTCATCGCGGACGGCTTGGTGCTGGCCGAGGGCCATAAGCCCGTTGCCCGATCGACAATCGGGATGGCGGTGCGCGCGGGCGCACCCAGACCGGACATCAGCACGATCGATGCGTTCAGGCGCACGCTCCTCCAGGCGAAATCCATCGCGTACTCCGCGAGCGTGAGCGGACAATACCTCACGACCGAGGTGTATCGACGGCTGGGAATCGCGGACCAGGTGCTCGGCAAAAGCCGGCTCGTCGGTGGCGGCGAGCGCGTTGGCGCCGTGGTCGCGCGCGGCGAGGCGGAGATCGGTTTCCAGCAAATGAGCGAATTGCTTCCCGTGCCGGGTATCGCCCACATCACACCGCTGCCGCCGGAACTGCAGAAGGTCTCGACATTTGCCGCTGGCGTTGCTGCGACCTCCCCAAATGCAACGCTCGCCCGTTTGGTTATTGAATTCCTCGCCTCGCCGGAGGCTGCCACGGCGATCAGGAAAAGCGGCCTGGAACCCATCGCCAGTCGGTAACGATTTCGCAGAAACCTGCCGGGCAGAGGTCGATTCTGGTTTGGACGGCTGAGGGTCTCTCGATCGGGATTAGAAGGGAAAGGCTCGAATCAGCTGCTTGGGTCTCCGCCGTTTGCCGCTGGAACCATGGCAGCCCGCTCGCGAGGCCAAGATGTCGCCATGCTTGTGCGTCACGCGGAGCGAGCATCGAGAAATGACAATCAGGGAGGCGTTATGAAGCACCGCGCATTCGGTCGCAGCGGCATCAAGGTCTCGGAAGTCGTGTTCGGGGGTGGCGCTGTCGGCGGCATCCTCGTCTACAAGGATGACGCGACGAAGCGCGAAGCGATACGCCGCGCGATCGCGGGCGGAATCAATTGGATCGACACCGCAGCGCAGTATGGCAACGGCAAATCGGAAGAATCGCTCGGCTGGCTGCTGCCCGAAGCCGGGGCGACGCCTTTCCTTTCAACCAAATTCAATCTCGATGTCGAGAGTCTGAAAGACATCCCGGCCCAGATTGAGGAGCGCCTGACGGCCAGCCTCGCCCGGCTGAAGCGTTCATCCGTCGACCTGCTGCAGCTGCACAATCGGATCGGATCGAAGCCCGGCGGCCGGGTGATGACGGTCGAGCAGATTCTCGGCAGGAACGGCGTGGCCGACGGGCTCGAGCGGCTGCGAGACAAGGGGCTGATCCGCCTTATGGGCATTACCGGGCTCGGTGAGGCTGCATCCGTTTGCGAGGTGATCCGCAGCGGGCGGTTCGATTCCGCGCAGGTCTACTACAACCTGCTCAACCCCAGCGCAGGCCGGCGCATGCCCAGTGCGTGGACCGGGCAGAACCTCGGCGGCATCATGGAGGCCTGTCGCGCGAACAATGTCGCGGTAATGGCGATTCGTATTTTTGCCGCCGGGATCATTGCCACGGATGAGCGCACGGGACGCGAGAGCATTCTCACCGCGGACACGAGTGCCGCCGAAGAGGAACGCAAGACGAAGGCCGTGTTCGACGCGATCGGGTCCGATCAGGGAACTCGCGGCCAGGTTGCGCTCCGCTTTGTGCTGTCGAATCCGGAGATCTCCTGTGCCGTGATCGGCATCTCGGAATTACATCATGTCGACGAGGCGCTGGGGGCAGCCGAGATGGGGCCGTTGCCAGCGCAAACGCTTGGTCGTCTCGATGCGCTGTATGAGAGCGATTTTGGACGCGTGTAGCAGCACCCGGGCGGTGAGCGGTGTTTGCGTCACGCCAACGCGGGTCGCGGAGGATACAGGGACAGACTCCTTCGCTCGAAGGTCTTCCAGGTTATTGACGTCGCCGTAGGGGCGGATGTACCCGGGCGCAGTTGAAAAGACGCCGCGGGGCCCCAGCCCATCAGATTGAAGTTGGAAGTCAGAAGGCGGGAGGACGGAGGTGTTTTCATCGGCGCGGTGAGTGTCATTTCGCTGCGACTGATGCGCTGGTGGAGCCAGAAAAGGTTACGCCGGCCTGACGTCACTTTCTCGGCCAGTGAGGTATCCGGCCAAGCACGGGCGCTTGCGTTCGTTGCGCCCACGCTCCCGTCCCCGGTAACATGATCGCCTCCGCATAACGAAACAGGCGTTTCCCGCCATTGGCGTCGCGACGGTCTGCGATAAATGAGCGTGTTCGCTGCAAAGCAATACCGTAGAGGCGGGCTGGTTTCGGCTACGTTCATTTGTCTTAATAAATCGAATAGGAGAAAGCAATGGCGAAGATGACGGGCGCGCGAGTACTCGCTGAAATGCTCAAGGGTTATGGAATTACCCACATTTTCCATGTTCCTGCCGTGCTCCGGCGCACGATGGCGGAGTTGGAGGAGCGGACCGAAATCAAGCGAATTCAGACCCACGGGGAAAAATCGGCCGCCTACATGGCGGACGGCTATGCTCGCGCCTCGGGCAGGCCCGCGCTCTGCATGGCACAGGTCATTGGGGCCATGAATCTCGCGGCGGGCCTGCGGGATGCCTGGCTGGCGAAGTCTCCCGTGCTGGCCTTCACGGGCGGGCGGCTGCCCGAATCGAAGTTTCGCAAGGTGTACCAGGAGATCGATGACGTGCCCGCTTTCGAGCCGGTCACAAAGTTCAACGCTACGATCGACGACGTCTCCCGCATACCGGACATGGTGCGCCAAGCCTTTCGCGTCGCCACCTCTGGAACGCCAGGACCGGTGCATCTTCAGTTCCAGGGAAACGAAGGGCAGGTGGACCGGGGAGAAGCGGATATGGAGGTCTATGTCGAAAGCGACTTCGCCCACGTTCCGCCTTTTCGACCCGAGCCGGAGGTGGAGCGCGTCAAGGCCGCGATAAAAATCCTCTCAGCGGCGAAAAAACCCATCATCGTCGCGGGCGGCGGCATACGCGCGTCCGGCGCTGCTCGTGAACTCGTCGCGCTCGCGGAGAAACTTCAGATTCCGGTGGCAACCTCTTTGACCGGAAAGGATAGCATTCCCGGAAATCACCCGCTCTCGGTGGGCGTGGTGGGGACGTATTCCCGCATGAGCGCGAACCAGGCCGTGAGCGAGGCCGACCTTGTCTTCTTCGCCGGCTCGGAAACCGGCGGCATGACCACCCACTTCTGGAAGATACCGCCCATTGGCACCCCCGCCATCCAGCTCGATATCAATCCCGAGCAGCTCGGCCGCAACTATCCCCTCAAGGCAGCCGTTCTGGGCGACGCGAAGGTCTCACTCCAGAAGATGGTCGAGGTGGCGGATGCGGGCACAGCCGCCTCGAGAAAGGCGTGGGTCCAACGCGCGCAGGCGATCGTCGCCGAGTGGCATGCAAAGTTCGGCCCGCTTCTCGACTCGGACGCCGTTCCGATGCGGCCCGAGCGCATCTGCAACGAATTGTCCAAGCATCTTCCCTCTGACGCGATGGTTCTGGCCGACACCGGCCACGCGGGCATGTGGATGGGCGGCATGTATGACCTGATGCACCCGGGCCAGAGCTATGCGCGGAGCTTCGGCCATCTGGGCTGGGCCTTCTCCGCGGGTCTGGGCGCGAAGTGCGCGTTGCCTGATCGGCCGGTCCTCACTTTTACGGGCGACTCGGGATTCTGGTATCACATTGGCGAGATCGAAACGGCCGTACGTTGGAAGATCAACGCCGTCACCCTCGTGAACAACAACCGGTCGGGGAATCAGTCGAAGCGCGGCTTCGACGTCGCCTACGGGGGGCAGCAGACCGAAAAGGCGCGCGAGATGTGGGTGCTCAACGAAGTGAACTTTGCGAAGATCGCGCAGGACATGGGTGCGGTCGGCATTCGCGTCGAGAAGCCGGGCGAGCTCAAGGGCGCGCTCGAGCAAGCGTTCAAGGCCAATGCGCCGGTTATCATCGACGTCGTAAGCGACATCGAGGCGCTGGCGCCGCTCGCCTGGGCACCCTGACCCGAAGGCAGGGGTCAGAAGGCGGAAGCCGGAAGGCGCTGCCTTCAACCGGGGGATCGACTGCCGGTGAGGCTGATGCTGGCGATGTGTGGTGGTGACGAAGCGGGCGATGCGCGCTTCCGTCACGATCATTCATCGCCATTTTTGCCAACGTGTTTGGTCGCCGGTTCGAATAGGAACACACAACCCACGCGGCCGGACTCCGGCGTGCCCACTCAGTCTCCCGCCCAACCATGTGCGCGTGTTGCTGGCGGCAATGCGCTGCGGGATCTGAAGCGGCGCGCCTCAGCGCCGGCTAAAAGGGAGCGCCTGCGGGAAGCGTTAGGGGCGCCCCCGATTGTAGGCCTGGTTTTCATGAATCGGGCGTGATGTCAGCGGTACCCTATCGTGCGATCGGGGGTCGAAACGAAATGCTGAAGGTGTTGTTGACAGCGCTGGCGGCAACGATCGCGACCGCCGCGTTTGGCCAGCCGCCGGCGGGAGACCGGTCGGGCGCGGTGCAGCAGGCGCAGATTCGCGCGAGCGCCGCGTACCGCGAGCTCGAGCAGGCGCAGTACGAGTTGAAACTCGCCGAGCAGGATTACATCAATACCCAGGATGCGTATCGCGCGGCGCCGCCGCCGGCCGCGGACATCAAGCGCGAGCTCGACAAGATGAAAAAAGCGCTAGACTCGGCCAAGGCGAGGGAGGCGCGGGCGCGCAAGGCTCACAAAGCGGCGCTCGACGCCGTGGAGAAGGCGTGGGGCCGCCCGCCAAAAAGCCAGTGACTAAGTGACTGAGTGACTAAGCAACCAGTTAACGCAGCAACGCAGCGACTCGATGAGTCGGTTACCTGGTCACGCGGCGGCCGAGCGACGCTACTTGCGCGACGCGTTTCCCCCATCCACTGACACGATCGTGCCCGAGACGTAGGACGCGCGGTCCGAGCACAGGAACACGATCACGTCCGCGACCTCGCTCACTTCAGCGGGCCGGCCGAACGGGAAGGTCTTGGTCAGCTCGCGCCAGCGCTCCGCGTCGCCGAGCTGCTCCTTTGCCTGGTTGCGCCAGCGCATCACCCCGCGGTCGGTGGCTGTCGCCGACGGATTCAGGCCCAGCACCCGCACGCCATGGTTCGGGCTTTCCGCGCCCAACGCGCGCGAGAACGCCATCAGGCCCGCGTTGGCCATGCTCCCGGCAAGGTAGCCGTTGGTGGGGCGCTCGCCGGCACCGCCGATGATGTTGATGATCACGCCGCGCTTGCGCTCGCACATGGCGCGGTAGATTTCGCGCGACAGGTTGATATAGCCGAAGACCTTGAGGTCCCACGAAGCGCGCCATGCCTTCTCGTCGAGCGCGGTGAGCGTGCCCTGCGGAATCGCGCCGGCATTATTGACGAGGATGTCCACGCCGGCACACTCCTTCCCCAGCTTCGTCGCGTTCTCGCTGACGGCAAGGTCCACGGGGTGGCAGGTGACCTTGACGGGATAAGCCGAGACGATCTTGTTGCGAGCGGCTTCCAGGTCGGTCGCGTTGCGCGAGGCAAGGTGAAGATTGCAGCCTTCTGCCGCCAGTCCCTCGGCGACGCCGAGACCGATGCCGCGCGAGGCGCCGGTGATCAAGGCGGTACGGCCGGATAGCTTGAGATCCATAATTTCGTCTCTGTAATGGGAAAAATTGCCGGGCGACGTGCCCGGCGCAGCGGTATTCTACTGTACTAAAATCCAGGCTGGGCGCCTCATGCCCGCCGTCAACCGCGATGCGGCGAACCGGACTGTCGTTTGCAGGGGGCTCGTGCTTTGTGCTATCAGGCTTCCCTATTGGAGAGGCGCGCTCCGCGGGACTGGAGGGATCCCGACGCCGAGTTGCTTGAGAAATACACCGACCTCGCTGACGCTGAACAACGATCCTGCCGGGCTTCCGAGAGTTGGCACCCTCCGGATCGAGTACGGGCGTGGTCGCAGGCACGCCAACTGATCGTGGCCCTGTTCTGAGACGCTGGAGTCATAGAATGCCCCGCTATTCCATTGTGATCCCCACACGCGAGCGCGCCGACACTCTGCGCTCGAGCCTTGCGACCGCGATGGCCATTGAGGGGGACGATTATCAGGTGGTGGTACAAGACAATGCCAGCGGTCCAGGCACCCGGGCGGTGGTCGAGTCTTTCGCGAGCCCCAAGCTGGTCTACTCGCGAAGCGATACTCTCCTTCCGATGTCAGAGAACTGGGAGATGGCTTTGAAAGCCTGCGAGGGCGAATGGATCCACTTCATCGGCGACGACGACGCGATGATGCCCCAGGCGATCGCCGCGCTCAATGCGGTGCTTTCAGGGAAACCGGAGCTGGAGTTGATCGCCTGGGATCCCCACAGCTACTGGTGGCCCGATTGCATCGTGCCCCATCTGAGGAACCGCCTCTTTGTGAAGATCGGCGACTTCAACTCGGCCAATATGGTCAATGCCCGGGCGCTGGAAAAAGATTACTTCGAGCAGAGCCTGGATTGGAACATGCTGCCGATGGTGTACAACTCCTTCGTGCACCGAAGGCTGATCGATCGGGTGCGGGAAAAGGCCGGGAGCTACTTTCCTACCATTGCGCCGGATATTTTCAGCGGAATAGCAAACCTCTGGGCAGTGGAGCGGTTCATCAAGCTCAACCGCCCTCTCAATATGCGGGGCACCTCGCGCCACAGTATCGGGATGGCGCAACTTTTTCCGACCCTGGGCGGAGCCGTGGCCAGCCAGTTTACCAAGGAATACGGCGATGGGCGCCCTCTCCATCGCGATCTCATTCCTTCACAGCATTCGCTGGTGCTGCTCGCTAACGAGAGTTGCCTTGCGAACTTTCTTTTGCACGACGAGCGTTCTGACTATGTGCTCTCGATACCGAAACTTGTCGCTGCGATGCTGCGCAGTATCAACAACACGCCCGGAACCTACGACGAGACCCTGAGTGATGTTAAAAAACTAATCGCCAAGCACAATCTCGATCCCGACCAGTTCACGATTCCCGCCAAGCAGGGCATCACCTATGTGGCGCGATCAGGCCCCGTGTTCGATGAGAAGGGTGTCGTCGAATCGCTCTGTATTGACGGCGACATTGCGGGCCTCAAAAATGTAGCCGATGCGGTGCGTCTCGCTACGGCGATGGTCTACTAATGTAAAGAATGAACGTCGGCTGCCGAAGGCCGCAAATTCAGCGGCGGCGGTTATTCTCAATCCCAACACGAGCTCCTTATGAAAATCACAGCGGTCAAGCATTACACACTGCACCCGGGCTGGCGCAAGAACCTGATCTTCGTCAAGGTCGAGACCGACGAAGGCATACACGGCTGGGGCGAAGCGTATTCGCAGTACGACCGGGACCCGGCGGTCGTGGCGCAGCTCGACGCTCTGGGCCGCTACGTGATTGGCCGCAGCCCGTTCGACATCAAGCATTTCACCCAGATCGCGTTCGATGATTACGCCGCGCGTCGCGGGTCAGTGGAGCTCTTTTGCGCAGTAAGCGGCATCGAACAGGCGCTGTGGGACATCGCGGGCAAGGCGTGCAAGCAGCCGGTTTACAACCTCCTGGGCGGGCGCTGCCGCGACAAGGTGCGCGTCTACGCCAATGGGTGGAGCTACGGGCTGAAGGACCCGGCGGACTATGCGCGCGCGGCGGAGAAGGTGGTGGCCCAGGGCTGGACCGCCTTGAAGTTCGACCCGCTGCCGGCACCGTGGCGGACTTACATACCGAAGGAGCACGAGGAACGCGCCGTGCGTGTCGTAAAGGCCGTGCGCGACGCAGTCGGCCCGGACGTCGACATACTCATCGACCAACACCGGCGTATTGCGCCGATGCACGCGATTCGGCTTGACCGGCGGCTCGCGGAATTCGGCCTTTACTGGATGGAGGAATCCTGCGCGGCGGAATATCCGGATGAGCTGGCACTGATCCGCCACCAGATCGGTATTCCCGTCGTGATCGGTGAGGCGACTTACACGAAGACCGGGTTCAGGCCGCTGCTCGAGAAGCGCGCTGCGGACATTCTCAATCCCGATGTCGCGTGCGTGGGCGGGATCCTGGAGCTGAAGGAGATCGCGGCCATGGCCGAGCCGTTCCTGGTGGCGGTGTCACCGCACAACTACAATTCCACGGTGGTAGCGCTGGCCGCGACGGTGCACGCCTCGGCGACGATGCCGAACTTCATCATCACGGAGTACTTCCTGCCGCTGGTGGACTTCGGTGACAAGGTATGCCGCAACCAGCTCAAGCCGAAAAACGGCTACATCGAGCTGCCCACGGCGCCCGGCCTGGGCATCGACATCGACGAAGCCGCACTTGCGAAATATCCCGGCAAGCCGTACGCGCCGCGCGCATTGCGCCACCCGGGCGACGAGCCGGGCGGCATTTAGTCATCCCGACAGCTTTCGTGAATCCAAAAGTCGAAAACCGTTTAGTAACCGCAGATACACGCAGATAAACACGGATAGATTAAGGCAAGAATCGAAAACCCTTTCGACTTTCGCTTTGCTTTTTTTGCCGCCGATGAACGCCGATAGAGGCCGATAACAAAGCAGCGTATCGACTCACGCTGGTTTTATATCCGCGTGTATCTGCGTTTATCTGCGGTTCCAAGATCCTAACTACGCCATCGGCGTGACCACCAGCTCGCTGCCGTCGCGTTGCAGCCGTGTCCCCAGCCGTGCGCTGCGCGCGGCCAGGTCGTCAATGGCCTCCTGTTCCCGGTCCAGGTCGCAGAAGTAAGTTTCATTGGCGTCGTTGTGCCGCACGAGGCGAAACGCGGTTCTCGCAGGGACCGTTTCCTCGAAAGTGACGCACGCCAACAGGCCGACCCAGTCGCCGTGCTTGCGCCCGCCATGCCCGGTATGGAACGAGAAGTTGCCCAGCCCGTAGAACACCGGCTTGCCGCGGTAGATCTCGACCGGCAGCGAGACATGAGGGCCATGTCCGATCACCGCGTCAGCGCCCGCGTCGATCGCAGCATGCGCGATTTCGGTCATGTACTGAAGGACGTCACCGTGCAGGCCCCAATGGTGCGAAGCGACGACGATGTCGGTCGCGCGCTTGAGTGCCGCGATCTCCTCCCGGTACTGCGTAAGGTAGACGGGATCGGCCCAGGTCAGGATGACCGGCGGCACACCGGGGCGATTGGCGGGCGGAATTTCCGGACGTGTCTTGTGCAGGGGAAGCTGATAAGCGGTGTGGCCGCGCAGAGCGGCGACGCCCGGCGAGCGCTCGCCGGCCTCGTGGTTGGTTGGCCAATAGACCGAGGTGCGCTGCAGGAAGCCGACCCGCACGCCGTTGCGCTCGACCACGGCCGGTGCGCGCGCCTGCGTACTGTTGGCACCGGCCCCCGTATGCCGAATGCCGTGGCGGTCGAGCTCCGCCAGCGAAGAGGCAATGGCCTCGGCGCCGTAGGTAACGTTATTGGCTGCGCCCACCGCGTGGTAGCCGGCAAGGGTAAGCGCGCGTCCAGCCGCAGGAGCGGCGTAAAATCCCTCGTCCAGCACGGAGCGCTCGCCCGGCGCCGCATAAAGACAGCATTCAAGGTTGCCGAAAAGCACGTCAGCGCCGCGCAAAACGTCGATCACGCGTGCAAACGGGGCGGCCGGGTCCGTGACATTCATGAGATTGACGTCACCGGTGAAAATCAGGGTTCGTCGCATGGGTCCCTTCAGCGTTTAATGCGCGTTTTGCGCGTCAATGCCCGATTATATCGGCCGCACTGCCGCGCGCTCTTGACAGGCACTCGGGGGAGCGACAAGCTTTGCGCGCGGACCAAAAGCAGACGGGAGGAGTGCGAGAGAGCACTCCAGAAAATGGAGGGGCAGATGTTCAATAACATCCTGGTACCGACGGACGGCTCCGACTCGTCGCAACATGCGGTTCGCATGGCCGTCCAGCTTGCCAAGACGCATCAGGCGCGAATCACCGGCATTCACGTGATTCCCGACTACCACCTTCTCATTGCCTACGAGGGCGCATTCGACCCCGTGACCGAGGAGCGAATCGAGCAGGAGGCCAAGGCACGCGCGGAGAAATACCTCGCCTTCGTGCGCAGCGCGGCCGAGGAAGCAGGCGTTGCATGCGATACGGTCTGCGAGACCAGTGATCATCCCTACGATGCGATCCTCAAGACCGCGGAGGCGCGCAAGTGCGATCTCATCGTGATGACCTCGCACGGGCGCAAGGGTCTTGCCGCGGTCCTGCTCGGCAGCGAGACGCGTAAGGTCCTGACGCACGCGAAGATCCCCATTCTTGTCGTGCGTTGATTCCGGCCTTGGCGGCCCCTCAACGTTAACTTTCTGAAAGATAGAGTATTTGCGACAGGTGTGTGCGGCCGACCGGGTATTTTTGCACCGCAGCAGAGACCGCTTGCATTTCACGCTAATTGAGCAGATAATTCGATTGTGTCTGCACCGCAATGGTGCGGCACAATCCTCCAAAACCTCCTCCTTTGGTGGAACTCAAGCGCAACCTTAATGGTTGCGCTTTTTTTTTGCTTGCATCGGATGCATTTTCCGCGATCAGCCCGCCGTCGCCGCCTTGCTCTCGTTCTTTGTTGCGCTGCCAGAAAACAGCGGGTTTTCATGCCTTGCGCGGTTTCAGAAAGTCTGAACACCGGCGTCGAATGAGGCGGAGAGAGGAGAAGTGGGCTGATTTAAGGAGTGTTTTTTTGTTGGCGTGCCGTTGCATTGACGTTTCCTGTAGTTTCCGGCTGAAGGCCTATCGGGATTTTTGAAAATTCTTTTTGATGTTGATCGGACTTTAGCCAACAGGCTTGGCGCATGGCGCGCAGTCGTCGGGCTCGCGGTCGGTGTGATGCTTTAAGCCGCGAATGCTCAGCTGAGAGATGTCTTGCGGTCCGCTGTTATACTGCTCCGTTGCCGGGTTCGCGCGTGGCGGTTGTGAGAGCGCGCCTCGACGTGCGCCACGCGCGATTCCGGATTATTGACTGCGGTCAAGGCCGATGCGTAGTCGGCTGTGAGATTCTCTGCCCCTTTCCGCGACGGGAACCGCAACGGCAAGCTGCGGAATGAGTCAGTTCAGCGATGAAAATCCACGAATACCAGGCGAAAGAAATTCTCCGCAAATACGGCGTGGCAACGCCGCGGGGCATTCCCTGCTTCACGGTCGAGGACGCCGCGGCGGCGGCAAAAAAGCTCGGCGGAAAGGTTTGGGTGGTGAAAGCCCAGATCCACGCCGGCGGCCGCGGCAAGGGTGGGGGGGTGAAACTCGCGAAATCCCTGGAGGAAGTGCAGCAGATCGCGGGGCAGATTCTCGGCATGCAGCTGAAGACCCACCAAACCGGCCCCGACGGCCAAAAAGTCCGGCGCCTGCTGATTGAGGAAGGCGCCGACATCAGAAAAGAGCTCTACGTTGGCATGGTCGTCGACCGCGGCTCTCAGCGGGCGGTGCTCATGGCCTCGAGCGAGGGCGGCATGGACATCGAGCAGGTCGCGGCCGCGACACCCGAGAAAATCCACAAGGTGACGATCGACCCGATGAAGGGCCTGGCTGACGAGGACGCGGCGGACATTGCGCGCAAGATCGGCGTGCCGCAGAAGGCAGTGCCGGAGGCGCGTGATTTCCTGAAGGCCCTTTACAAGGCCTTCGACGAGACCGATGCCTCCCTTGCGGAGATCAATCCCCTGATCGTGACCGGAGACGAGCGCGTGCTTGCGCTCGACGCGAAGATCAACTTTGACGACAACGCGCTCTTCCGGCATCCCGACATTCTGGCGCTGCGCGACCTCGACGAGGAGGATCCGGCCGAGGTCGAGGCCTCGAAGTTCGATCTCAACTACATCCAGCTCGACGGCAATATCGGCTGCCTCGTGAACGGAGCGGGGCTTGCCATGGCGACGATGGATATCATCAAGCTCTACGGCGGAAGCCCGGCAAATTTTCTGGATGTCGGTGGTGGCGCTTCAACCGAAAAGGTGACTGAAGCCTTCAAGATCATGCTGCGGAACCCCCATCTGCAGGCGATTCTCATCAACATTTTCGGCGGCATCATGAAATGCGACGTCATCGCGGAGGGCGTGGTGTCGGCGGCCCGCGAAGTGCACTTGAAAGTGCCGCTCGTTGTGCGGCTCGAGGGCACGAACGTGGAACTCGGCAAGAAGATTCTCGCGGACTCGGGCCTGCCGATCATTTCTGGCAGCAACATGGCGGATGCCGCACAGAAAGTCGTGGCTGCCGCAGCGGGCAAGGCCTGATTCAAACGGTTTGTCAGGATCACCAAGATCGAGAGATCTGACCCCGTAAACCGCGCGACATCCTTTTATTCCGTTCAATTCTCTGGCGCTGCAATGTCGATACTTATCAACAAGAACACCCGGGTGGTAACGCAGGGCATCACCGGCAAGACCGGCCAGTTCCACACGAAGATGGGCAAGGAGTACGCGAACGGCAAGAACTGCTATGTCGCGGGCGTCACGCCGAAGAAAGGCGGGCAGTCTTACGAGGGCATACCGATCTTCGAGACGGTGAAGGAGGCGAAAGAGAAAACGGGTGCCAATGTTTCCGTGATTTACGTGCCGCCGCCCTATGCCGCCGCCGCGATCGACGAAGCGGTCGAGGCGGAGCTCGATCTCGTGATCTGCATCACCGAGGGAATCCCCGTGCGGGATCTCATTCGCACGCGCTACAAGATGCAGGGAAAAAAGACGCTGCTGGTCGGGCCGAACTGCCCCGGCGTCATCACGCCGGACGAGATCAAGATCGGCATCATGCCGGGGCACATACACAAGAGAGGGCCGGTGGGCGTGGTATCCCGCTCGGGCACGCTTACCTACGAGGCGGTCGGGCAGCTCATGGAGGTCGGGCTTGGACAAACCACCTGCGTGGGCATCGGGGGCGACCCGGTGAACGGTTTGAAGCACGTCGATGTGCTGCAGATGTTCAACGATGATCCGCAGACCGAGGCCGTGATCATGGTCGGCGAGATCGGCGGTACTAACGAGGAAGAGGCTGCGCGCTGGGTGAAGGCGAACATGAAAAAACCGGTGGTCGGTTTTATCGCCGGCGTCACGGCACCTCCCGGCAGGCGGATGGGACACGCCGGGGCCATTATCTCCGGTGGCGAGGGCACCGCGGCGGCAAAGCTCGCGGTGATGGAGGAATGCGGGATCAAGACCACGCGCAATCCGGCGGAGATGGGGAAATTGCTGAAGTCGGTTCTGAAATAGGCATTCGTAGTCTCGAGCAGGCGGGTTCTGCGCGCGAGGAGGGCGGTTGGAAGGCGCTGATGTAAGCAAGAAGCGGAAAGACGGCGACCCGCGCGGCCGGCCTAAGGGCCGGGCCGTCGAGCCGCGCTCGCTCGCGGAGGTGCAGTCGCTGCTGGGCAAAGAGCCGCGGCGCCGCGACCTCCTGATCGAATACCTGCACAAGATCCAGGACCGTTACGGCTTCATTTCCGCCGCGCACGTCGTGGCGCTGGCGCGCGAGATGCGCCTTGCCCCCGCGGAAGTCTACGAGGCCGCCACGTTCTATCATCACTTTGACGTCGTCAAGGAAGGCGAGGCGCCGCCGCCGCGCCTGACGGTGCGCGTGTGCGAGTCGCTGTCGTGCGAGCTTGCCGGCGCCAATGAGCTGATCTCCGAGCTCAAGCGAGGGCTTGGCACCGCGGTCCGCGTCCTCCCGGCGCCGTGCGTGGGCCGGTGCGAGCAGGCCCCCGTTGCCGTCGTCGGACAGAATCCCGTGGCAAACGCAACCGCTGCCAGCGTCAAACGGTTGGCCGCAGCGAAAAAGACGAAGTGCTCCGTCTCCAAATACATCGGCTACGCCGAATACCGCCGGAAGGGGGGCTATAAGCTGCTCGCGCAATGCCTCGCCGGCAAGCGCGATGCCGAGGGCATCATCAAGACGATGGAGGATTCTGGCCTGCGCGGTCTTGGCGGCGCCGGGTTTCCCGCCGGGCGCAAATGGCGCATCGTGAGAAACGAGCCGGCGCCGCGGCTGTTGGCCATCAACATTGACGAGGGTGAACCGGGAACGTTCAAGGACCGCTACTACCTGGAGCGCGATCCGCATCGTTTTCTGGAAGGCGCGATCATCTCGGCCTGGACGGTGCAGATTGCCGAGGTCTACATTTATCTGCGCGACGAGTACGCGGGGTGCCGCGAGATCCTGCAGCGCGAGTTGAAGGCGCTTCAGGCAGATCCCCCGTGCCCGCTGCCGCCGATTCATCTGCGCCGCGGAGCGGGTGCCTACATCTGCGGCGAGGAATCCGCGATGATCGAGTCGATCGAAGGCAAGCGCGGCATGCCGCGCCTGCGGCCGCCCTATGTCGCCCAGGTCGGGCTCTTCGGATATCCCACGCTCGAGCACAATATGGAGACGCTGCACTGGGTGCGTGACATCCTGGAGAAAGGCGCCTCGTGGTTTGCGTCGCAGGGGCGTCACGGCCGCACTGGGTTGCGTTCCTTCTCGGTTTCGGGGCGTGTGCGCAACCCCGGCGTGCATCTCGCGCCGGCGGGCATTACCGCAAAGGAACTCATCGACGAGTACTGCGGGGGCATGCTGCCGGGCCACACGTTCTATGCTTACCTGCCCGGTGGAGCCTCCGGCGGCATTCTGCCGGCGGCAATGGGTGACATCCCCCTCGATTTCGATACGCTAAACGAGCATGGGTGCTTCATCGGGTCCGCGGCCATCATCGTTCTTTCGGACCGCGACCGGGCCGCCGCCGCTGCGCGCAACCTTCTCAAGTTTTTCGCGGACGAATCCTGCGGACAGTGCACGCCGTGCCGAGTGGGAACGGCCAAGGCACTCAAGCTCATGCAGGCGGAGCGCTGGGACCAGGAATTGCTCGAAGAGCTATCGGGAGCGATGGCTGACGCCTCGATCTGCGGCCTTGGCCAGGCGGCACCCAACCCGATTCGCTGCGTGATGAAGTATTTCCCGAAGGAGGTCCGGTGAAAACGGGAAACGCACAGGCGCAAGGACGCATGGAAATCGGCGCGAGCGAATGGCTGTCTTCAAGCAGTCCCGGCGGCTTGGCGGCAAGCCCGGGTGCGAGGTGAGACTATGACCGCGATGACGAAGGATGAACGCAAAGCGATGCCCGTCGAGTTCAAGCTGAACGGGCGCAATGTCGTCGCCGATGCGAACGAGACGATCATCCAGGCTGCGCAACGCCATGGCGTCGAGATTCCCCGGCTTTGCTACAAGGAGGGCCTGCGCCCGGACGGCAACTGTCGCGCGTGCGTGGTTGAAATCAAGGGTGAGCGGGTACTCGCGGCCTCGTGCTGCCGCAAGCCTGCGCCGGGTATGGAGGTATCCACGGACAGCGCGCGCGCGCGTGCTTCGCAGAAGATGGTGCTGGAGCTGCTGCTCGCCGACATGCCGCGCGAGCATCACACCCCGGAATCCGAGCTCGATCACTGGGCACAGCAGCTCGGTGTGGGCAAACCGCGCTTCGAGCCACGAGACCAGCCGGCGGCGGACCTTTCTCACTACGGCATCGCGGTCAATCTTGATTCCTGCATCCAGTGCACCCGGTGTGTACGCGCTTGCCGCGAAGAGCAGGTGAACGACGTCATCGGCTACGCCTTTCGCGGGGAGCATTCCAAGATCGTCTTCGACCTGGATGATCCCATGGGCGCGTCGAGCTGCGTCGCCTGCGGCGAGTGCGTGCAGGCATGCCCGACCGGGGCGCTCATGCCGGCGCGCGAAGTCGGCAAGGTCGCTCCGGACCGCAAAGTGCACTCGGTCTGCCCGTATTGCGGCGTCGGCTGTCAGCTCACCTACGCGGTCAAGGACAACAAGATCCTTTACGTCGAAGGCCGCGATGGGCCTTCGAACCGCGGCCGCCTGTGCGTGAAGGGGCGCTACGGCTTCGATTACGCGCACCATCGCCAGCGGCTCACCAAGCCGCTCATTCGCAAACCCGGCGTGCCCAAGCACGCGGATCTGACGATGGATCCGGCACACCCGCTCGAGCATTTCCGGGAGGCGAGCTGGGAAGAAGCTCTCGATCTTGCGGCAGGCCGCTTGAAGGAGATCCGCGACGCGCATGGCAAGCACGCGCTCTCGGGCTTCGGCTCCGCCAAGGGCAGCAACGAGGAGGCGTATCTCTTCCAGAAGCTGGTGCGCACCGGCTTCGGCTCGAACAACGTGGACCATTGCACCCGTCTCTGTCACGCCTCGAGCGTGGCGGCGCTGCTCGAGGGCATCGGCTCGGCCGCGGTCTCCAACCAGGTAAACGACGTGGCGCGCGCGGAGGTGATCTTCCTGATCGGCGCCAATCCGATTTCCAACCATCCGGTTGCCGCGACCTGGATCAAGAATGCGGCGCAACGCGGAGCGAAGCTGATCTACGCCGATCCGCGTCGCTCCGAGCTCTCGCGGCACGCGGCTCATTTCCTGCAGTTCAAGCCGGACACGGATGTCGCGCTGTTGAACGCCATGATGCACACGATCGTGCACGAGGGGCTCGTGAACGAGGCGTTCGTTAGAAGCCGCACGAGCGGCTTCGATGAGCTCAAAAAGAACGTGGCCGGCTACAGCCCCGAGGCCATGGCAAAGGTCTGCGGCGTCCCGGCCGAAACGATCAAGGAGGTGGCGCGGCTCTATGCGACGTCGAAGGCTTCGATGATCCTGTGGGGCATGGGTATCTCGCAGCACGTGCATGGAACGGACAACGCGCGCTGCCTCATTGCGCTATGTCTGATGTCCGGTCAGGTCGGCCGCCCCGGCACGGGGCTGCATCCCCTGCGCGGTCAGAACAACGTGCAGGGCGCTTCCGACTCCGGCCTGATTCCGATGGTCTATCCCGACTACAAGCGCGTGGACAACCCCGAGGCGCGCGCCTTTTTCGAGAAGTTGTGGGGCGCGCAGCTCGACCCCAAGCCCGGCCTTACGGTGGTCGAGATCATGGACGCCGTGCATGCGGGCCAGATCCGCGGCATGTACATCATGGGCGAGAACCCGGCGATGTCCGATCCCGACGCGCACCATGCACGCCAGGCGCTTGCCAAGCTCGACTGGCTGGTCGTGCAGGAGATCTTTCTGACGGAAACCTGCTATCACGCGGACGTGATCCTGCCGGCGACGGCCTGGCCGGAAAAGGAAGGCACGGTGACCAATACCGATCGCATGGTGCAGCTCGGCCGCCAGGCGCTCGACGCGCCGGGCGAGGCCAAGCCCGATCTGTGGATCATTCAGGAGATCGCGCGGCGCATAGGGCTCGACTGGAACTACGGCGGACCGGCCGACGTGTTCAGCGAAATGCGCAAGGCGATGCCCTCGATCGCGGGGATCACGTGGGAGCGCCTCGAGCAGGAGAGCTGCGTCACGTACCCGTGCGAGAAGGAGGGCGATCCCGGCGAGCCCGTGGTCTTTACCCAGAAGTTTCCAACGCCGACAGGGCGCGCGAAGTTCGTGCCCGCGGACATCATTCCCGCAAACGAGCGCCCGGACCGGGAATTTCCGTTCGTGCTCATTACCGGGCGACAACTGGAGCACTGGCACACAGGCGCGATTACGCGCCGCGCCGCCGTGCTCGATGCGATCGAGCCCGAGCCGACAGCCCTGCTCCACCCGCTCGACCTCGATGCGATCGGAGCCAGGGAGGGCGATGTCGTGACGGTGGCGTCGCGCCGGGGCATCATCTCGCTGTACGCGCGTGCCGATGACGGGATGCCGCGGGGAGCGGTGTTCATCCCCTTCTGTTTCTATGAGGCGGCGGCCAACCTGCTCACCAACCCGGCGCTCGATCCATTTGGCAAGATACCGGAATTCAAATACTGTGCCGTCAAGGTCATGCGCGGAGGGGAGCTTACGCCGCGCTCGAGCTACGGCGGCGGCCAGGCGTTCGCCGCGCTTGACGCGGCCTGAGAGAAATTCTTACCGCAAAGACGCGGAAACGCAAAGGCAACGCAAAGAACAACGGGCGGGCGGTCAGAGCGAATACAACGGGTTTCAAGCAAGGCGCGCGCTGCGGGGCGTTGGCGCCCCTGCGGTTCAAATCTCCAGGAGAGGAAAAGCAATATGGCACTGTCCGACATCGAAATCGCCCAGCAGGCGAAGATTGAGCGCATCGTCAAGGTCGCCGAGAAGCTCGGGATCCCGGAAGAGCACCTCGACCCCTACGGGCACTACAAGGCCAAGGTCTCGCTCGAGTACGTCGACAGCCTGGGCAAGAAGAAGGATGGCAAGCTGATTCTGGTGACGGCGATCACGCCGACACCGGCCGGTGAGGGCAAGACGACCACCACGGTGGGTCTGGGCGACGCTCTCAACCGCATCGGGAAGAAAGCGATCATCTGTCTGCGGGAGCCGTCGCTCGGCCCGGTGTTCGGCATGAAAGGAGGCGCCGCGGGCGGCGGTTATGCGCAGGTCGTGCCGATGGAGGACATCAACCTGCATTTCACCGGCGACTTCAACGCGATCGGCCTCGCGAACAACCTGTTGGCGGCTGCGATCGACAACCACATCAGCCATGGCAACGAGCTGGGGATCGACGTGCGCCGTATCCAGTGGCGGCGCGTCATGGACATGAATGACCGCGCCCTGCGCGACATCGTGGTCTCGCTGGGCGGAACCGCGAACGGCTACCCGCGCGAGGACGGATTCGACATCGTCGTCGCTTCCGAGGTGATGGCGATCTTCTGCCTCTCCACCTCGCTGAAGGATCTCAAGGAGCGCCTTGGCAACATTGTTGTTGCCTACACGCGGGACCAGAAGCCGGTGCGCGCACGCGACCTCAAGGTTCACGGCGCGATGACCGTGTTGCTAAAGGAGGCGCTCAAGCCCAATCTCGTCCAGACGCTGGAGAACAATCCGGCCTTCATTCATGGCGGCCCGTTTGCCAATATTGCGCACGGCTGCAATTCCGTGATCGCGACCAAGACCGCGCTGAAGCTTGCCGACTACTGCGTCACCGAGGCCGGATTCGGCGCGGACCTGGGGGCCGAGAAGTTTATCGACATCAAGTGTCGCAAAGCCGGCTTGAAGCCGGACGCGGTGGTGATCGTCGCTACCATTCGCGCTCTGAAGCACCACGGCGGCGTCGACCGTGCCGATTACAACAAGGAGAATCTCGCCGCACTCGAAAAAGGCATCGCCAACCTGCAGCGCCACGTCAACAACGTGCGCAACCACTATGGCTTGCCGTGCGTGGTGTCGATCAACCATTTCACCTTCGACACTCCGGCCGAGATCGAGCTGCTGAAAAAGAAGATGGCCCACCAGGAAGCCCCGGTGGTGCTCGCGACGCACTGGGCCGACGGCGGCAAGGGCGCGGAAGAGGTTGCGCGCGCCGTGGTGGACTTGATCGCGAAGGTTCCGGCGGATTTCAAGTTCGTCTATGAAGACCAGCTGCCGCTGTGGGACAAGATGAAGGCAATCGCGACCAAGATCTACGGCGCGGCCGAAATCACGGCGGATTCGAAAGTGCGCGCGCAGATCAAGAAACTGCAGGAGGACGGCTACGGGCGCTACCCGATCTGCGTCGCGAAGACGCAGTATTCGTTCTCGGCGGACGCGGCCCTGCGCGGCGCACCGTCGAACTATTCCGTTAACATTCGCGAGGTACGCTTGGCCGCGGGCGCAGAATTCGTCGTCATGATCTGCGGCGACATCATGACCATGCCCGGGCTGCCGAAGGTGCCCTCGGCCGAGAAGATCGACTTGACCGAAGACGGCAAGGTGGTCGGGTTGTTCTAGGCGCGCGTGGATGGGCTTTCCCGCCAGTGGCCGCGCGTGTATAGTCCGGCTCCGGCGGAAGGAAGCGCGCGCCAGTTGAGATTGGAAAGCCACCTTCCCTGAAAGAGACGCTACGCCATGTTTGAATTCGTGTCGGATCACCAGTTCTGGGTAGGGCTGGGCCAGATCATCCTCATCAATATCGTCCTCTCCGGCGACAACGCTGTCGTGATCGCGCTGGCGGCGCGCTCATTGCCTCCGCGGCAGCAGAAGCTGGCGGTGTTTTGGGGCGCGGGGGCGGCGGTGGCGATGCGGATTGTGCTCACCGTCGTGGCGGTGGAACTGCTCCGTTATCCCTACCTCAAGATCGTCGGCGCCATGTTGCTCTTCTGGATCGCCATCAAGCTGCTCATGCCGGAGGACGGCGATGACGGCGACGTCGAGTCGAGCGACAACCTGTGGGCAGCGATCAAGACCATTCTCATCGCGGATCTCGTGATGAGCCTCGACAACGTCATCGCGGTGGCCGCTGCGGCGAAAGGCAGTCTTCTTCTGCTGATACTGGGCCTTGCGATCTCGATCCCGCTCGTGGTTTTCGGCGCGACGCTGCTCATGAAGCTGATGGACCGCTGGCCGATCATCATCACCATCGGCGCGGGCCTACTCGGTTGGGTAGCAGGCGAGATGATCGTGACCGATCCCCTGATCAGAGACTGGGTGGACGCCAGCGCGGCCTATCTCCACTGGGTGGCGCCGGCCACCGGCGTTGCTTTCGTGGTGCTTTTCGGCAAATGGCTCGCGGCCCGTGCCGAGGCAGCGCGTCCCGAGGTTGTCGACCTCGCAGCGGAGCAGAGCGAAGCGAAGTCGTCACAAAACTGAGTGGCTGTGGCGCGGCGGAAGCAGCGTAAACAGGCAGTTATCAGGAGCGTTTCAATGAAAATACTCGTGCCGGTGGATGGCTCGGAGTGCTCGAACCGGGCGGTTGACCACCTCATCAGGAAGCTTGGCTGGTTCAAGGGCGTGGTCGAGATCCATCTTCTTAACGTCCAGCACCAGATTCCCTACGGCCGGCGCGTGAGCGAGGTGGTTGGCCACGACGAAATTGCCAAGTACCACCAGGAAGAGGGCTTGGCGGCGCTCCAATCCGCACGCCGGAAACTCGATGACGCCAAGCTCAAATATGACTATCACATCGGCGTGGGCGATGAGGCCGAGGTGATCTGCCAGTACGCGAAGGAGAAGGGTATCGATCAGATCGTCATGGGAACGCGCGGGCTGGGCCAGGTCTCGACTCTGGTATTGGGGTCGGTTGCGACGAAGGTGATACACCTGTCTCCGGTACCGGTGCTGCTCATCAAGTGACCTCCCCGGCCTGTTGCGCTGCAGCAGGCAGGGTTATCGCCATGCCATTCGGAATTCTTGACCTAGGTCAATCATTTTATTTGCGGCCGGGCGGATGATTGCCGCGCACTACGCTTCCCAGACCTCGGCTCAAAAGAACACATTGCCGTTAGTTCATTTCCTCTGGGCCCCGGGGTAGTTCTTTCGATTCGAGGCAATTGTTTTGAGGAGATCTCTATGAGCATCCGCAAAAGAGACGCAATTCTTGTTGCTTCGCTTGCCGCGACGCTGTGTGCAGCGCCGGCGGGCGCATGGGAACCAACGAAGCCGGTCGAATTCGTGATCCCAGCCGGCCAAGGCGGCGGCGCCGACCAGATGGCGCGATTGGTGCAGGGCATTGTTGCCAAGCACAACCTGATGAAGCAGTCGATGGTGCCGGTGAACAAGCGCGGCGGTTCCGGGGCGGAAGGTTTTCTCGACGTCAAGGGATCGAAGGGCGAGCCTCACAAAGTCATCATCACGCTGTCCAATCTGTTTACCACGCCGCTTGCCACCGGCATTCCGTTCAACTGGACAGACATCACGCCGGTTTCGATGCTTGCGCTCGACAACTTCGTGCTGTGGGTAAACGCTGCGAAGCCCTACAAGACACCGAAGGAATACCTGGACGCGGTCAAGGCGGCAGGCCCGAACAAGTTCAAGATGGGCGGGACGGGCTCGAAGCAGGAAGATCAGATCATTACCGTGGCGATCGAGAAGGCCGCCGGGGTCAAGTTCACCTACGTGCCGTTCAAGGGAGGCGGCACCGTGGCGACCCAGCTCGTCGGAAACCATATCGATTCGAGCGTAAACAATCCGGTCGAGGCCGTTGCCCATTGGCGTGCGGACAAGCTGCGGCCGCTTTGCGTGTTCAACGCGTCGCGCATGCCGTACAAGGCCAAGGTAACGAAGACCATGTCCTGGAACGACATCCCGACCTGCAAGGAATCCGGCATCGACATGGATTACCTCATGTTGCGCGGGGTCTTCATGCCGGCCGGCGTGCCGCAGGGCGCGGTCGACTTCTACGTGAACCTGTTCAACAAGGTCCGCGAGACCCCTGAATGGAAGGCATTCATGGAGAAGGGGGCGTTCGACCAGAGCGCCATGGCTGGCAGCGAATACCGGGACTGGGTTGCCAATGCCGAGAAACTGCACGTCAGGCTGATGACGGAAGCGGGTTTCCTCGCGAAGAAGAAGTAACAGCACGAGCCAAACGGAGACAGGCCACTGGTCTGTCTCCGCGTATCACAAAGGGGGCGGGGCACGGCATCTCTCGCGGTGCTCGGTTTGAAGCGCGCTTAGAAAATACTCGAATACATGGAGCAAAAGAGCCAGTCAGGCCGCGTCATGGCGCGAGTCGTGACGGTTGACCTCGTCGTCGCGCTGATCATCCTTGCGCTGGGCGCGCTGGTGGTCTACGAGAGCCGCGAGCTCGGGGCGAGCTGGGGCTCGGACGGCCCGCAAGCGGGTTATTTCCCGTTTTATATCGGCCTACTGATTTGCGTCTCCAGCGCGGTGGTTTTCGTCCAGAGCGTGCTGCGGCTGCGCGCCGATGCGAAGGCATTCGTCGAGCTCGGGCAGCTCAAGCAGGTCTTGATCGTTCTCATCCCGACGGTGGTGTACGTCTTGTGCGTGCAGCTCATCGGAATCTATGTTTCAGCGACGTTTTTCATCGCGTTGTTCATGCGCCTTGTGGGCAAGTACAGCTGGCTCCGCAGCGCCTCTGTCGGGTTGGCGGTGAGCGCCGTGGCATTCATGTTGTTCGAGATCTGGTTCCTCATCCCGCTGCCGAAGGGACCGGTGGAGAACCTCCTCGGCTATTGATGACAGCGGGTTGCCCGCCGGACAAAGGAAGCAAACGTTGGAAGAGTTAAGCGCCCTTTTTCACGGTTTCTCGGTCGTCCTGACGCCGTTCAACATCATGCTGATGTTGGTCGGGATTACGCTCGGCGTCGTTATCGGCGTGCTGCCGGGACTGGGCGGGGCCAACGGGATCGCGATCCTGTTGCCGCTCACGTTCACGATGTCGCCGACCTCGGCGATCATCATGCTGTCGTGCATCTACTGGGGGGCGCTGTTCGGAGGCGCGATCACTTCCATCCTGTTCAACATCCCGGGCGAGCCCTGGTCGGTCGCGACCACATTCGACGGTTACCCCATGGCGCAGCAGGGACGCGCGGGCGAGGCCCTGACGGGCGCATTCACGTCCTCGTTCGTGGGCGCCCTTGTGGCGGTCCTCGTGTTTACCTTCCTCGCGCCGGCAGTCGCCTCGTTTGCATTGCAGTTCGGGCCCGCGGAATTTTTTTCAGTCTACCTGCTGACCTTTTGCAGCTTCGTCGGAACCGGTAAGGGCAATCCGTTCAAGATCATCGTGTCGATGATGCTGGGGTTTGCCATGGCGGCCGTGGGGATCGATATAGTCACCGGCCAGCTGCGGCTCACCTTCGGCTTTCTCCAGCTGTTGAACGGATTTCATTTCCTGGTGGCGGTGATCGGCCTCTTCGGCATCGGCGAGATCATGCTGTCGATGGAAGAGGGGCTTTCTTTCTCTGGCAAGAGCGCCAAGATCAATCCCAAGATCGTGCTGGAAACATGGGCCAAGCTGCCGCGCTACTGGCTGACCTCGGTCCGCGGCTGCCTGGTCGGCTGCTGGATGGGAATCATCCCGGGCGGCGCGACGCCCGCGTCGTTCATGAGCTACGGCGTGGCGCGCAAGATGTCGCCGGATGGAGCCAAGTTCGGCACCGGCCAGCTCGAAGGCGTCGTGGCGCCGGAGACGGCGGCCCACGCCGCTGGCACCTCCGCCCTGTTGCCCATGCTCACGCTGGGCATCCCGGGCTCGCCCACGGCCGCCGTGCTGCTGGGCGGACTGCTCATCTGGGGGCTGCAGCCCGGTCCGCTGTTGTTCGTCGAGCAGAAGGACTTTGTATGGGGCTTGATCGCCAGCATGTACCTGGGAAATATCGCCGGGCTCATCGTAGTTCTCACGATGGTGCCGTTCTTCGCGGCGATCCTGCGCATCCCGTTCTCGATCATCGCTCCAGTGATCGTCGTGATCTGCTCGATCGGGGCGTATACCGTCAACAACTCGATGTTTGACGTTTGGCTGATGGCGTTTTTTGGCGTCGTCGGCTACACGTTCAAGAAACTGGACTATCCGCTCGCGCCCATGGTACTGGCGTTGGTGCTGGGTGACGCTGCCGAAAGCTCTTTCCGGCAGGCGATGCTGATCTCCCAGGGAGACCTGTCGATCATGTGGTCGAACTGGCTCGTGGGCGGGATCACCACGCTGGCATTGCTGCTCTTGTTCTGGCCATTCCTGCAAACCGGCACGGCGTGGCTAAAGGCGAAGCTTGCCCAGGAGGGCGCGCGCTAGCTAGATCTTGCCGCGCCGCTTGAGGCGAGAGAGGGTTTCGGCCGACAGGTTGAGGTAGGAAGCAAGATCCTTCTTGGGCAGTCGTTCGGAGAACTCGGGATGCTTGCGCATGAAGCGCCGAACCCGGCCCGGGGCATCGAGAAGGTGCAGGGTGATCGTGTGCGCCATGACTTCGCTCATAAGTTTCATGATCTCGAGCTCGAAAGCGCTTTTCACTGTCGCGTGCTGTTCGAGAAAGTTCACCCATTGCTGCATCGTCAGCCGTGCGGCGCGGACCTTGGTGACTGCGCGTATGGAGTAGGGGATGGGGGTCTTCAGCCGCCAAGCGGCATAGCTCGTGTCGATATCACTCTCGGCGGCGAAACGGAGGATCATCTCCTTGCCCTGGGTGTTCGAGACGACGCGCTTGAGGATGCCGTCGAGGATGAAGTACTGTTCCATGGCGCAGTCGCCCTGATGCTCGAGCGGTTCGCCTTTCCGATAATCCATGATCTCGAGCAGGGGCTCGAGCTGCACCCACTGCGCGGAATTGAGGTGCCGCAGGATCAGGTTTTGCCGCAGTTGTATCCGGATAACGCGGGCATCCGGGTGTTGGAGGAGGGCGGGCATGCCTGTGCGGCGCGTTGCGGTGGAAAGGTTAGGGGGGTGGGGAGTATAACGAGGGATGCGGAGTATAACCGCGGGTTCTTGACCAAGGTCAAGGATAAAAACCCGGAAACGTCATATATTCATCAGTTTTTCAATACCTTAGCGTCTTGCTGACCCTACCGAGGAGGAACCCATGGGCAACGTTGAAAACCCCACTGTTGCGGCCACTGCCCCGAGCGAGCTTGCGCCTGCCTCCAGTGCGCAAACTGATGGCTTCCAGCTGGTTATCGATGCCCTCAAACTCAATGGCATCGACACGATCTTCGGGCTGCCCGGAATCCCGATCACCGATCTCACTCGCAGGGCACAGGCCAACGGCATGCGCGTGATTTCGTTCCGTCATGAGCAGAACGCTGGCAATGCCGCCGCCATCGCGGGCTTCATGACGCAAAAGCCCGGCATCTGCCTGACGGTGTCCGCCCCCGGCTTCCTGAACGGCCTGACCGCGCTGGCCAACGCCAACACCAACTGCTTTCCGATGATTCTCATCAGCGGCTCCAGCGAGCGCGAGATCGTCGACCTGCAGCAGGGCGACTACGAGGAGATGGACCAGCTTTCCATCGCCAAGCCGCTGTGCAAGGCCGCCTTCCGCGTGCTGCATGCCGAGGACATTGGTGTCGGCATCGCGCGCGCCATCCGCGCTGCCGTTTCCGGCCGCCCGGGCGGCGTCTACCTCGACCTGCCGGCCAAGCTGTTTCCTCAAACCATGGACGCGGAAGCCGGCAAGAAATCGCTGATCAAGGTGGTCGACCCGGCGCCGCGCCAGATCCCGGCCCAGGAGGCCGTGCAGCGGGCCGTTGCACTGCTGAAGAACGCCAAGCGTCCGCTCATCCTGCTGGGCAAGGGTGCCGCCTATGCCCAGGCCGACGCGGACATCCGCGACCTGGTCGAGAAGACCGGCATTCCCTATCTGCCCATGGCCATGGCCAAGGGCCTGTTGCCGGACACGCATGAGCAGTCCGCTGCCGCAGCTCGCTCTTACGTACTGCCCGCAGCCGATGTCGTGATGGTGATTGGCGCCCGGCTGAACTGGCTCCTTTCGCACGGCAAGGGCAAGACGTGGGGCGGCAAGGACTCCAAGGACTGGGGCGGCCAAAAATTCATCCAGATCGACATCTCGCCGCAGGAGGCGGACAGCAACGTCCGTGTCGACGCCCCGGTGATCGGCGACATTGGTTCGTGCGTGTCTGCCCTTCTCTCGGCTATCGGCTCCAACTGGCCGAAGCCGCCAGCGGAATGGGTGGGGGCTATCGCAGAGCGCAAGGGCAAGAACATCGCAAAGATGGCCGAGACCCTGGCCAAGAATCCGACGCCGATGAATTTCCACAGCGCCCTTAACGTGGTGCGCGACATCATCAAGGCGAACCCGGACGCCATCCTGGTCAACGAAGGCGCCAACGCGCTGGACTTTACCCGCAGCATCGTCGACATGTACAAGCCGCGCAAACGCCTGGACGTTGGCACCTGGGGCGTGATGGGTATCGGCATGGGCTTCTCCGTCGCGGCGGCCGTCGTGAGCGGCCAGCCGGTGATCGCAATCGAGGGCGACAGTGCCTTCGGCTTCTCCGGCATGGAAGTCGAGACCATCTGCCGCTACAACTTGCCGGTGTGCGTGGTGATATTCAACAACAATGGCGTCTACGGAGGCGCCGATGTCAATCCGACCGGCGGCCCGGATGCGGCGCCCACGGTGTTCGTCAAGGGCGCACGCTACGACAAGATAATTGAGGCGTTCGGCGGCGTGGGCGTGCATGCCACGACCCCGGCCGATTTGCGCAAGGCCATGGAAGAGGCAATTCGCTCGCGCAAGCCTACCCTCATCAATGCTGTCATCGATGAAACCGCCGGCACCGAAAGCGGCCGCATCAAGAGCCTGAATCCGCAAAGCGCAAAGAAGAAATAAGCCAACCAATTGAGCGAGGGCGGTTCGCCTTATCCGCCGAAGAATTTTTGGAGATCAGAATGGAAGCACTCAAGGGAATCCGCATCCTCGACATGACGCACGTCCAGGCCGGGCCGACCTGCTCGCAGCTGCTCGCCTGGATGGGGGCGGACGTGATCAAGTTCGAAAACCCCGCTGGCGATGCGACACGCGGCCAGTTGCGCGACGTGCCGAAGGCCGACAGCCTCTACTTCACGATGCTCAACTGCAACAAGCGCTCGATCACGGTCAACATGAAGACCGCCGAGGGCAAGGCCGTGTTCGTCGACCTGGTGAAGACCTGCGACATCATCATGGAGAACTTCGGCCCCGGCGTGCTCGATCGCTTTGGATTCAGCTGGGAGAAAATCCACGAGATCAATCCGAAGATCGTGATGGGCTCGATCAAGGGCTTCGGCTCGAGCGGCCCCTATGCCGATTTCAAGGCCTACGAGAATGTCGCCCAGGCGATGGGCGGCGCGATGAGCACGACCGGCGTGCCGGACGGGCCGCCGTTTGTCACCGGCGCGCAGATCGGCGACTCGGGCACCGGGCTGCACCTTGCGATCGGGCTGCTCGCGGCGCTGCGGCAGGCCGAGCGCACCGGAAAGGGCCAGTACGTCGAGGTCGCGATGATGGACGGCGTGATGAACCTGTGCCGCGTGAAGTTCCGCGACCACCAGCGGTTGACGCGCGGCGAGCTGACCGAGTACTCCGTGCCCACCTACAAGGGCATGGGCGAAGTGCCGCGCGCGGGCAATGATTCGGGCGGCGGGCAGCTCGGCAACGCGATCCACTGCAAGCCGCACGGCGCGAACGACTGGATCTATGTCGTGGTGCAGGAAGCGGTTTGGGTGCCACTCGCAAAGCGCATCGGTCCCGAGCTGGGCATGCCGGACCTCGCGACTGACCCGCACTTGGCCACCATCGCCGAGCGGCGCAAGAACCAGCAGCTCATGTGGACCTTGATCAACAAGTACGCTGAGCAGCATACCAAGCGCGAGCTGATGACGATCCTGAATTCGCTCGACGTGCCCTGCGGGCCGATCATGAGCACCGAGGACCTTGCCAACGACGAGCACGTGCGCGGGCGCGATATGTGGGTCGAGCTAGATCATCCGCAGCGTGGGACTTGGTACAACGTCGGCATGCCGATCAAGCTTTCAGATTCGCCGGCCGTGATCAAGCGCTCGCCTACGCTCGGCGAGCATACCGAGGAGATACTAAAGGAAGTCCTCGGATACGCGGATGAGAAAATAGCCCAGCTCAAAACCGCGGGCGCGTTTTCCTTGCCGCCCAAGAAAGCCGCTTGAGCGGGACGCATCGGCGCCTGCTCGGCTCGCGGCGCGTTGGAACGGAGGCCGTGCGCCGCTCAACGCGCCGCTGCATTTGAACCGGGGAGAAACTCATGAGAATTGCGATTATCGGTCAGCAAGATTACGGCAAGGCGGTGTTCGAAGCGTTTCTCGAACGCAAAGACGAGGTTGCGGGCGTGTTTTGCGCCCCGGAAAAGCCCGGTGCTAAAGCGGATCCCCTGCGGGCTGCAGCGGAGGAGAAGGGGCTCAAGGTGTTTCAGTTCCCGTCTTTGCGCAGTCCGGAAGCCCACGACGCCATGAAGGCCCTCAAGGTCGACCTCGGCATCATGGCCTACGTCCTGCAGTTCGCGCCGGATACGCTGGTGAAGATCCCGCGCTTGGGAACGATCCAATACCATCCGTCCCTGCTGCCCAAGTATCGGGGGCCATCTTCAATCAACTGGCCGATCATCCGTGGCGACAGCCGCACCGGTCTTACCATCTTCCGGCCGACCGAAGGCCTCGACGAAGGCCCGATCGTGCTGCAGAAGGAATGCGACATCGGGCCTGATGAGACGCTGGGCGACGTTTACTTCAACAAGCTCTTCCCGCTCGGGGTCAAGGCCATGCTCGAGGCGGCCGATCTTGTGTTCGCGGGCAAGCACAAGGAAACGGCGCAGGACGAGTCGAGGGCGAGTTACGAAGGGTGGTGCCGTGACGCCGAGGCGCGCATCCAATGGGCAAGCCATGTGGATTTCATCTATAACGTCATCCGGGGCTGCAACCCGGCGCCCGGTGCCTGGACCACGCTCAACGGCAAGAAACTGCAGATATTCGATGCACGAAAGATTCTGTTCCGCCGCTTTGCCGAGGTCGTTGGCAAAATCGGCGAAGTCTCGAGCGTTACTGATTCGAGTTTCAAGGTGACAGCGCAAGGCGGCATGATCGAAGTGCTCCGAGCGCGCGGTGCCGACGGCAAGAAGATGTCCGGTGGCGAGTTCGCTCGCGCTGCAGGGCTCGCGGCGGGCACGATACTCGGAAGCTGACTCCCAAGCCCGGTTCAAAGCACGGCCGGCGGTCGGTCATCCCGGCGGCCGGTTCCTCTCCTTGGCCGATTCTCCGGCCACCTCTTTGATTCAGATACCGATTTGACCGCATCAAGGCTGTAGCCAGCGCCGGCTCTGCCCGGAACGGTTGTTGCGTGGCGCGCATCGGATTGCGCCTGCGTGAGACGTAATTCCCTGTATTCGTGTGAGCTTTTACCAATACTTTTCCAAATAAACATATACTTTTTCGATGAATATCGTAGAATTAATGAGTGAACGGCGTTAACTTACTGGAACAAAACTAGAAATAGCCTAAAGGAGATGGGGAACCTCGATTTCTGGCAGTCCAGCGATTTTCTCGGTGTTCTCGCACGGTCCGCCGTGTGGAATTGTTGTTCGCGGTGGGCTAACGGAAGGGCAGACCCGCAGCGGGCATTCCCGGCGCGCAGGCGAGGGGCGTGGGCCACGCTGGCGGGTGTCGGCCAGCTGCTGGGTTCTCACCGCAGGAGCTTCTGCGTAGCGTTGACAGGCTACGAGAAGGTGCCGACCGGGCAGCGGCTTTTTTAGGGCGGGCAAGGTAACGATGTTGGGCCACTATCAGATCAGGATGGCACTCGGCAGGGGCGCGACTGTTTCCCGCGAAGCTGAAACGGCGGGCCCGTTGGCGCCGTCTGCCATCGTCGCCATCTGCGCCGCGCCGCGCGTGTGTCTTGAGAATAGGTTTTTGTGCGCGCGCCAAAGTCCGCAGCGGTCCGCGGCAGCGACAGATTGAGAGGGCGACGGAATGTCCGATCTGAATTCCGCGCTCGAAATTGTCTCCGCCACACATCCAGGGATGGTGCGTTCGCACAATGAGGACAGCATCGCGATCGAGAAGGAGATCGGTCTCGCTGTTCTGGCGGACGGAATGGGCGGCTACAACGCAGGGGAGGTCGCAAGCGGCATCGCGGTCGCCATGATCTGCAGCGAAGTGAAGAAAGCCCTTGCCAAAAGCAAGACCGAAGCGCTGAATGGCAGCGCCGTAGAAAAGCTTATTGCGGAACAGTCCGTCCGTGCGAACGAGGCCATTTACGAGGCGGCACAGAGCCAGCCGAGGTATTCGGGCATGGGCACGACCCTGGTAGTCGCGTTCTGGCATGACAACCAGCTCACGGTCGGGCACATCGGGGACTCGCGGCTTTACCGCTTGCGCGGCGAGACGCTGGATCTGCTGACGCGTGATCACTCTTTATTGCAGGAACAGATTGATAGCGGAATGATTACCAAGGAACAAGCGAGATACTCGCAGAACAAGAACTTGGTCACGCGCGCGGTCGGCATCGACCCGGAAGTGGAGGCCGAAGTGCACACCTACTCGGTGCAGACGGGCGATCTCTATCTCTTGTGCTCCGACGGACTCAACGACATGTTGCCCGACGAGGACATCCAGTTGACGTTGTCATCCTTGCAGTCAAATTTGCCGCTGGCCGCGGAACAGCTGGTGCAGCAAGCAAACGACAACGGCGGGCGCGACAACGTTTCCGTGATCCTGGTCCGCGTGGCGAACGAGTTTCCCAACCGCAGCGGTTGGGCGGGAAGATTGAAGGCTTGGATACGATAAAGGCGGGGACATCACCATGGCGAAGTTGATTGTCAGTCTTGAAGGGTCGGTGATCAGGGATTACCCCCTCGAAAAGGAGCGGGTGACGATCGGCCGCAAGCCGCACAACGACATCCAGATCGAGAATCTGGCCGTCAGTGGCGAGCACGCATGCATTGTCACCATCTTGAACGATTCGTTCCTCGAGGACCTTGGCAGCACGAACGGCACGCTGGTCAACGGCAACTCGATCAAGAAACACATCCTGCAGAACAACGATGTGATCGAGATCGGAAAATACAAGCTCAAATATGTGAGCGACGTGCCCGTGGCGGGCCGCACCACCGTCGACGAGTTCGAAAAAACAATGGTGATGCGGGCCCCCGCACTCGCCAGGGCAGCATCGGCGAGGCCGACCACCGGATCAACAACGGGCGGGCCCAGAACCATGGCCCTGCCGTCGATGCCTCCGCCGACGCCCAGGCCAACGCTGCACCCGCCACCCTTTCCGACGGGCGGGGAAGCCACTTCCGGGGGGCTCACCTCTCCAGGGGGCGGGCCAGGCATTGTTTCTGGCGCGCCGACTTCACCCGATGGCAATCCGACAACCGATTCGGGCCCGTTGAGTCTGCCGGGTGGCAGGGGCGCCGCGCTTTCCGGGCCCTCGAGCTCGCCCGGGAGGGAGGCTGCCTCAGGCTCTCAAACCTCTCCGGGGGGCAGGGTGGTCACTGCGTCTGGCTTCATGTCCTCATCGACGGGGGCCGCAGTGGCTTCTACGCCCGGTCCTGCCCCGACGCAACCGCGCGTGGGCCAGGCCGGCTCTGACGCCACGCCGTCTACCGGCGGCTCCGTCAGCCCCGGGGTAGCGGCGCCCGCGACGACCGGCGAAGCCCCGGCACTCGGCACGATCCAGATTCTGAGCGGATCGGGCGCCGGAAAAGAACTGGATCTCGTAAAGAATCTCACTACCTTGGGCAAGCCAGGCGTACAAGTTGCCGTCATTACCCGTCGACCGCAGGGCTATTTCATCACACACGTCGAGGGGGCGAGCGCGCCGGAGGTGAATGGCAAAGCGCTGGATGCGCAGGCATGCCTGCTCAAGGACCACGACGTGATCGAGCTGGCTGGCGTGAAAATGGAATTTTTTCTCAAGAAATAGGCATTCGCGGCCAGCCGCAGGAACGAGTTCACGGCGGCGGCCGGCAGACTGCAAGGCGGGCCGGTGGTCGGTCCTGAGCTGACCTCCGGCCTTTCTGTCTGGTACGGAAGTTGCACAGAGAGACGGAACCACTATGCAGCGGAGGAGCGGTTGTTGCCCGCTGAAAGCCAAGGGAAAAAGAGGCGGCACGTTTGGGAAAACGACTTGCAAGGATCGCCGTTGGTTTGATGGTGGTGCTCGTTTTCCTCGGGCACGCCGCGGGCTATTACGCGTTGCCGCTGCTCTCCAACCTGGAGGCGATCGTCTACGACACGCGGCTGCGGCTCACCATGCCCGGGACGGTCGACACGCGTATCGCCATCCTCGATCTCGACGAGAAAAGCCTGGCCGAGAAGGAAGACGGGGGGGAAGGCCACTGGCCGTGGCCGCGCGACCGACTCGCGCTGCTTCTGGACAAGCTCTTCGAAAAATACGAGGTCGCGATCGTCGGGTTCGACATCGTCTTTGCCGAACGCGACAACTCTTCCGGCATCCACGTGCTCGAGCGACTTGGCGAACAAGAGCTGCGCGATGTGGCCGAGTTTCAGTCAACGCTCAAGCGGATCAAGCCGCGGCTTCAGTATGACGACATATTTGCAGGAAAGATGCGCGGACGCCGCGTCGTGCTCGGGTATGTTTTCTCGAACGCGAAAACCGGCCGCATCCAGAAAAAAGGCCTTCTGCCGCAGCCCCTGTTCCCGCAGGGCGTGTTCTCCAAGCGGCCGATCTACACCACCTCCTGGAATGGCTATACCGCGAACCTCGAGGGGCTGCAACAAGCGGCGGCGAGCGCAGGGCATTTCAATTCGAAAACCGATGACGATGGCGTCGTTCGCCGGGTGCCCATGCTCGTCGAGCACAACGGCGCCTACTACGAACCGCTGTCCCTTGCCATGGTGCGAACGCTGTTCGAGCTGCGGACGGTGCGCGCAGTCTTTCCGGATGAGGCATACACCTCGCGCGATTACGCCGGCCTCGAGTGGTTGCAGGCCGGATCCATGCGCATCCCGCTCGACGAGACCGCGAGTGCGCTCGTGCCGTACCGGGGCGTTCAGGGCAGCTTCAATTACTTCTCACTGGTGGATGTGCTAAACGAACGCGTGGATCCCGCCGAGCTGAAGGGCAAGATCGCGCTGGTTGGCGCGACCGCGCCCGGCCTGCTCGATTTGCGCGCGACGCCGGTTGGCCCGACCTATCCCGGGGTCGAGATCCACGCCAATCTCATTTCGGGGATCCTCGATGGCGCGATCAAGCAGCGTCCGCCTTATGTTCTCGCGGCGGAGTTCATGTTGCTTCTGCTCTCCGGCGTCGTGTTGGCACTCTTGCTGCCGTTCCTGAGCCCGCTGCAATCCACTGTTGCGACCGCTGTCGCGCTCGCGCTGGTGGTCACGACCAACATCGCTATCTTCGATTATGGCAACGTCGTGTTGCCGCTCGCCTCCGGTCTGGTGATGATCCTGATCCTGTTCACGTTCAACATGGCCTATGGCTTCTTCGTCGAGGCCCGCGGGATGCAGAAAATAACCAGTTTGTTCGGGCAGTACGTGCCGCCCGAGCTCGTAGAGCAGATGGCCCGCAACCCCGAGCGGTTCAGCATGGCGCCGCGTGCTCAAGAGCTCTCGGTACTCTTCGCCGACGTGCGTGGCTTTACAACGATATCCGAAAGCCTGTCGCCGGAGGATCTCGCGGCCTACATCAACGAGTACCTGACGACGATGAGCCTGGTCATCCGGGAGCGGCATCGCGGCACGCTCGACAAGTATATAGGCGATGCAATCATGGCTTTCTGGGGCGCGCCAGTGGCGGACCCGGAACATGCGCGAAAGGCGGTGCTCGCTGCACTGGGGATGCAGCGGGAAGCCAGGGAGCTCAACGAACAATTCAAGGCGAAGGGATGGCCGACATTCAAGATCGGCATCGGGATTAATTCGGGCGTGATGCGCGTTGGCGACATGGGATCCCAGATCCGCCGCGCGTACACCGTGATGGGTGACGCAGTTAACCTCGGATCGCGCCTGGAAGGCATCACGAAGGAATATGGCGCTGATATTATCATCGGCGAAGGCACGAAAAACCTGCTGTCCGGGTTTGCCCTGCGTGAGATCGACCGCGTGCGCGTGAAGGGCAAGGACGAGCCGGTCACGATCTATGAGCCGCTCGGCCTGGAGGGCGAGCTGGACCAGCCGAAACGGGACGAAATGAAGTCATGGGAGCAAGCGCTTAAGTTCTATCGCGCCCAGGAGTGGGACATGGCGGAACAGCAGCTGCTCGAGCTCAGGAAGACGGGGACGATGCCCGAGCTGTATGACGTTTACCTGGAGCGCATCGCGGCGTTCCGGCTGGATCCGCCCGACCCCGGCTGGGACGGGGTATACACATTCGAGACCAAGTGATGAAGCTCAGGATCCTCGGTTGCAGCGGCGGCATCGGCGGCGATCTCCGCACGACGTCGATGCTGCTCGATCACGATACGCTGATCGACGCCGGCACCGGGGTCGGCGACCTCTCGGTCAATGAGCTCGCCCAAATCGACCACATCTTCGTGACCCACTCGCACATGGATCACGTGACATCGATCCCGTTTATTGCCGATACCGTGGGCTGGCTGCGCGAGCGTCCGATTTCGGTGCATGCGACACGCGAGACCATCGCGATCCTGAAGGAGCACCTTTTCAATTGGAGGCTATGGCCGGATTTCACGAAGATTCCGGACGCGCAGCGCCCGGTGCTGCGCTACGAACCCGTCGCGCTCGGCGAGCCGGTGGCGCTGAACGGGCGTCGCATCACGCCATTGCCCGCGAATCATGTCGTCCCGGCGGTCGGATATCAGCTCGATTCAGGCCGTGCCAGCCTGGTATTCACGGGTGACACAACCACCAGCGATACGCTGTGGCAGGAAGTGAACAAGATCCTCAATCTGAAGTATCTCATCATCGAGACAGCGCTGTCGGACCGCGAGCGGGACCTGGCGATCGCATCCAAGCATCTATGCCCCAGCCTGCTGGCAGAGGAGCTTGCGAAGCTCAAACCTTCGCCGGAGGTCTACATCACGCACCTCAAGCCGCGGGAGTCCGAGCTCATCATGGAAGAGATCATGGTTCGGGTGAAGGAACGCAGGCCGCAGATGCTGCAGAACAACCAGGTCTTCGAGTTTTGAGGTGGCGGGTCGAGGGCGGCTCGCGCGCCGAAGCCTGTCAGGGAAAGATGGCGAAAACGTTTGTTAATGGAGCGGCAACCAAGAGGGTGAGGGCATTATGAGCACCGTACTCCAAACCAAGCCGGCGGGCCGGGACAACCTGGCGGAGAAGCTGAATTTCCAGCAGCAACTGCAGGCCGTGACGAACAAGGTTCATGCGACCAAGAATATCGACGAGATTATTCTTGAGCTGTCCCAGGATCTGTGCAGCCTGTTCAATGCCGACCGGCTGACGATTTACCTTCTCAGCGAGGACAAGGGGTCGATCGTTTCAAAGGTCAAGACCGGATTGAACTCCTTCAAGGATATCAAGCTCCCGATCAATGATCAGTCGATCGCCGGCTTCGTGGCAGGCCACAAGCGCACGATCAATATCCGGGACGTATACGACGACGGTGAGCTCAAGTCTTACAGCCCGCATCTGAATTTCCTGAAAGCAGTGGATGCCAAGACCGGATACCGCACCAAGCAGATGCTGGTGGCGCCCGTGCTCGAGGGCAGGTCGAAAGAGCTCGTTGGTGTCATACAGATCATCAACTGCAAGAGCGGTCAGCCGTTTCTGCCCGTGATGGAAGAAGGGGTCCAGCAGCTTGCCGAGACTCTAGCGATCGCGTTCCGGCAGCGCCAGGGCCCGATGCTCCAGGTGCGCACAAAGTACGATGCTCTGGTCACCAACGCCGTGATCTCGGCCGAAGAGCTGGAATTGGCGCAGCGCTCGGCGCGGCGCAAGAACCTTGATATCGAAACCACGCTGATCGACGAGTTTCAGGTAAAGCTGCCGACCATTGGCGAGGCGCTCTCCGCGTTCTTCGGTGTTCCGTACGAACCATTCAAGCAGGATCGGATCAAGCCGCCCGATCTCCTGCGGAACATGAACCGCAACTTCTGCCTGGCAAACCAGTGGATTCCGCTGGAGGATTCGAAGGACGGGATCATCGTCATGGCCCTCGACCCCGAAAAGACGAGGGCGTCGAGGATGGTCAACAATGTGTACCCGAAGAGCCGAGTGGTCTACCGGGTCTCGACCAACCGCGAGTTCGAGAATACGGTCGATCAGATGTTCGGCGGGTCTGGCTTCGAGGACGTCGGTGACATTGGCGACATCCTGGGCACGCTCGACGAGGAAATGGAGGATAGCGGATTCTCGGAAGACGTTGCCTCGGCGGCCAACGACAACGAGGTCGTCAAGCTCGTCAACAAGGTCATCATCGATGCCTATCAACAAGGGGCCTCTGACATTCACGTCGAGCCCTATCCCGGCAAGGCGAAGACCGAAATCCGGTTTCGCAAGGATGGCATGCTGTTTCCCTACATCTCGGTGCCGGGCACGTACCGCAACGCCATCGCCGCGCGCCTGAAGATCATGTGCGACCTCGATATCTCCGAGCGGCGCAAGCCGCAGGACGGCAAGATCAAGTTCAAGAAGTTCGGGCCGCTCGACATCGAATTGCGGGTGGCGACCATCCCCACGCAGGGCGGGGTCGAAGACATCGTGATGCGGATACTAGCGGGCGGCGAGCCGATTCCGCTGGATAAGCTCGGCCTTTCAAAACGCAATGCCGCGCTTTGCAAGGAGATCATCGACAAGCCGTACGGCCTCTTCTTCGTTTGCGGCCCGACGGGCTCGGGCAAGACGACTACGCTGCATTCCGTGCTCGGCTACCTCAATACCCCCGACACGAAGATCTGGACCGCCGAGGATCCGGTGGAAATCACGCAGAAGGGCCTGCGTCAGGTCGGGATGAATCCCAAGGCCGGGGTGACGTTCAGCATCGCCATGCGCGCGTTCCTCCGCGCGGATCCGGACGTGATCATGGTCGGTGAGATGCGGGACAAGGAGACGGTGTCGACCGGCATCGAGGCCTCGCTTACGGGCCACCTCGTGTTTGCAACCCTGCACACCAACAGCGCGCCTGAATCGATCGTGCGCCTGCTCGACATGGGCATGGACCCTTTCAACTTCGCGGACGCCCTGCTCGGCGTTCTCGCCCAGCGCCTTGCCCGGCGGATGTGCAGCTGCAAGGAGCCGCACGTCGCCAGCGCCGACGAGATCCAGGCCTTGCTCGAGGAGTACTCGGTCGAGATGCAGAACACGGAGAGCTGGAAGAAGGATCCTAAGGCAGCCCGGGAAAAGATCTACGAGGAATGGGTCAAGGAGTTCGGCAACGACAGGGGCGAGATTACGCTATACAACGCGAAAGGCTGTGACGTGTGCAGCAACACCGGCTACAAGGGGCGCGTCGGCCTGCACGAGCTCTTGATCGGCACCGACCGCATCAAGAAGGACATCCAGGAGCATGCGCGGGTGGCGAACATGTTCGCGACCGCCATCGAAGACGGCATGCGCACGCTCAAGCAGGACGGAATCGAAAAGGTATTGCAGGGGATCACCGACATCCAGCAGGTGCGGGCGGTCTGTATCAAGTAGAAACGATGGCGCCTTGACTGCCATGAACGACCTTCACCGACCTCGGGATGCTGGGGACCTGCTCGAGCGTCTCGACCAGCTGAACCGGATCGGGGCGGCGCTCTCGCAGGAGCGTGACATCACGAAGCTCATCGAGCTCATCGTGGTGGCGGCGAAGAGGATCACCAACGCCGATGGCGGGACCCTCTACCGCATGACCGAGGACAAGACGCTGCGCTTCGAGATCGTGCGTAACGACTCGCTCGGCATGGCAATGGGCGGCACGAGCGGAGTGGAGATACCGTTCTATCCCGTCCATCTGTACGACAAGGCGGGCAAGCCCGTTCACTCCATGGTCGCCGCTTATGCCGTGCACCATGACCGGTCCGTCAACGTCGCCGATGCCTACACCCAGGAAGGTTTCGACTTCAACGGCACCAAGAGATTCGACAGGAAGACCGGATATCGCTCGAAGTCATTCCTGACCGTGCCGATGAAGAATCACGAGAACGAGATCATCGGCGTGCTGCAGCTGATCAATTGTCAGGACCGGGCCACGGGCGAGGTCGTCGCCTTCTCGGATGCCGATCAGCAACTGGCGGAGTCTTTGGCCTCGCAGGCGGCAATCGCGCTGACGAATCGGCAGTTGATCAACCACCTAGAGAACCTGTTCGAGTCGTTCATCAATCTCATCAACGCCGCCATTGACGACAAGTCGCCGTATACCGGAGGGCACTGCCAGCGCGTGCCGACGCTGACCATGCTGCTCGCGGAAGCGGTCAACAGCTGCAACATTGGCCCGCTCAAGGACTTCACATTGAGCGATCATGACCGTTACGAGCTCAAGATCGCGGGGTTACTGCATGACTGCGGCAAGGTGACAACGCCCGTGCACGTGGTCGACAAGGCAACCAAGCTGCAGACCATTTTTGATCGCATCGATCTGCTCGATACGCGCTTCGAGATCGTCAAACGCGATGCCGAGGTCAGCATGCTGCGCGGGCGGCTGGCCGCGCTCGGGCAGTCCGGGCGCGGTGCCTCGCACGAGGCGGAGCTCGCGGCGCGCGTCAGGCAGATCGACGAGGACCGGGAGTTTCTGCGGCGGGTCAATGTGGGCCAGGAAACGATGAACGATGCGGACCTGGCCCGGGTACGCGAGATCGCAGGGCGCTACAGTTGGACCAACGCGAACGGGGAGCAGGCGGATTTCCTGACATCCGAAGAAGTGCACAATCTGACGATCCGCCATGGCACGCTCACCGCTGAGGAGCGCCAGATCATCAATCACCATATCGAGGTCACGATTCAGATGCTGGAATCGCTGCCTTGGCCCAAACACCTGAAGAACGTGCCCGAATATGCGGGAGGCCACCATGAGCGCATGGATGGCAGAGGGTATCCACGCGGGCTCACGCGCGAGCAGATGTCCGTGCAGGCGCGCTGCATGGGCATCGCGGACATTTTCGAGGCCCTGACCGCCAGGGACCGGCCCTACAAGAGGGGCAAGACGCTAAGCGAGTCTTTGGCGATCCTGGGCAGGTTCAAGCTGAACAGCCACATCGATCCCGACCTCTTCGATATCTTCATGTGGGAAAAGGTCTACGAAAAGTACGCCCAGCAGTTTCTCGATCCTGACCAGATTGACGAAGTGGACATAACGAAGATCCCGGGTTACGTGCCGCCCCCGGCGCGCTAGCGCGGGTTGCCCTCAAATTCCTGCGCCGCGCTACTTTCGGGAAACGTATACGACCAGACCTTCGGTGGCGGTTTCGACGAACTTGTCGCTGTAACCAAGCTCGCTCAGTTCCCAGCGGAATGTGTTGCCGAGGCGCGCCTTTTTGTAGACTCCGAGCTTGTGCTGACGCCTGAAATCAGCCGCCTTGTTGAAGGCTTCCTCCAGGATGTTCGTGAGCCGCTTCTGCGAAATCTTGCGTTCGCCGCTGCCTTTATCCATCGTCGGCGGATAGCGCTTGGCGATCTCCTGCGCAAGACCTTTTGCAAATTCGTCGACCTGTTTGCCCGACACGGACCCGAACAGCCCCATAGCATCACTCTCCTGGAAACAGCGCAGAGCGCCACAATTCTTGCGGCAAATTCAGCTTCAGACCATCTCGTCCCGCAGCCCCGTCATTCGCGAGATGTGCAATACGCAACTTCCGCCGTGTGGTCGCAAACCCGTACAATCTGCCCACTATTCGGCCGAACTCCCAAAACCGCTGGAGTGCCTTTGCGCCGGTTTCGCGATTGCGGGAAGCTCGAGGGGGCACACCGAGCGCGTCTTTCCGACACGGATAACGAATGCTCACATGCACTCTGAGCTGACGCGACACAGGCCAAGATCGAAAACTTTGCATTCAAAAATATAATGTTAGATTATCGATACCCGCCGCAGCCGCGTCAATAGCGGCGCCATAAACGCTCTGGCCAACGCATAGTTCGGATGCTGCTCTCGATATTCAAACAGGCGCTGCGGGGAAGCCGCTCCAGGCGCTCGGCCGAGCAAGAACGCGTCGCGGCTGCGCAGCTGCAGCGTGCACGCGCGCTGCAGAACACCGGTGATGTTGCCGGCGCGCGTGCTCTGTGCGAAGGGATTTTGTCGCATGATCCTTCGCACCCGGGCGCGCATTGTCTTCTGGGCGCGTTATTCGGTCAGGAAGGAGACCTCGACAAGGCATTGGTCCATTTCACCGAGGCCGTCCGTCTGGCGCCGGAGTCGGAAGAAGCGAACCTGGGATTGGGGAACGTTCACCGGCTCCGCGATGCGCCCGAAGCCGCCGCCGCGAGCTACCGACGTGCCCTTGCGGTCAATGCCGACTCGCCAGCCGCGCATTACAGCCTGGGACTGGTCCTGCGCCACTTCGGCCAGTTTGGCGCCGCCGCCGAGCACTTTCAGCGTGCCTTCTCGCTCTCACCCGATCTCGCCGAGGCGGCAAAGGAATGTGCGCTTTGTCAGATCCAACTTGGTGCGCATGAGGCGGCGATCGCGGTGCTCCGGGAAGCGCTGGGGGGCCAACCCGATTCCGGGGAGCTCCATGCAGTGCTTGGCCGTGCTCACCAAAAGCTGCACCAACCGCAAGCAGCGCTTCAGTGCTACGAAAAAGCGCGCCTGCTTGGTCACGCCGGCGCGGAGTTCTTCAATGATCTGGGCTACGTGCTGCAGGAGCTCGGGCGCCTGCCAGAGGCATTCTCGTGCTATGAGCAGGCCATCGCACTTCAACCTGATTTTCCGATCGCCAGATTCTACCGGGCACTCGCCTGGCTTCTGACGGGCGATTACGCGCGGGGCTGGCCTGAGTATGAGACGCGGCTGATCAGCGAAGACAGACCCCGGCGGCCCGAGACTTACGTGCGGTGGAACGGCGAGTCGCTCGCGAACCGAAGGATACTCGTCTGGGGCGAGCAGGGGCTGGGTGACGAGATCATGTTTGCCTCCTGCCTTCCTCAGGTTGTGGATGCGGCGCGGGAGTGCATTATCGAATGCAGCGCCAAACTGGAAGGGCTGTTCCGTCGTTCATTCCCCGGCGCCCGAGTCTATGCTGCGGCGCCGGATTACTCGATTCCGGACGCCATCAAGGCGGCCTCCATTGATTATGAGACTCCGACCGGCTCACTGCCGCTTTATCTGCGGCGCTCCGAGCAGGATTTTCCGCGGCACGATGGCTACCTCAAGGCCGACCCGGAGCGCGTCGCGATGTGGCGCCAGCGCCTGTCCTCTCTCGGCAGCGGGCTCAAGGTAGGCGTGTCCTGGCAAGGGGGGACGCATCTTACGCGCAGCCCGTTGCGCTCCATTCCGCTTTCCCAGTGGCTTCCGATATTCGGCAGCGGCGACACTTGCTTTGTCAGCCTGCAATACGGTGAGGCCGCCCCTGCGATCGAGGAACTTGCGTCACGGCATGGCAAGCGCGTGGCACATTGGCAGGAGGCAATCGACGACTACGACGAGACCGCGGCGCTTGTCAGCGCGCTCGACCTCGTGATTTCGGTCCAGACCGCCGTGGTTCACCTGACCGGTGCGCTTGGCCGCCCGGCGTGCGTCATGGTTCCTTATTGTCCGGAGTGGCGTTACGGGTTTGCCGGTGAAAGCATGCGTTGGTATCCTTCGGTGCGCGTGTTCCGCCAATCCTCATTCGGCGAGTGGGAGTCCGTGATCGAGGCGGTTGCTCGAGAAGTACGGGCGTTTGAGCAGGTCGCAGCGCGGCTTTCGTAATGAGTACTTCAGTAGAGCAGGACTGGAATCATCATGAGCTATAGCCGCACGAACCCAAGCCCGCGGTATCTCGCGCTTCAGAAGCTTTATCAGACCATGCATCTGGAGGGGGAGCAATTCCTCGGCATTCAGCCGGAGGACACGTTTCCCGGCAAAAGCCTCGTGCCCCAGGTGCACCGAATCAAGGCGCTCGTAAAAAGAACGGGAGCGCTCACCGTCCTTGATTATGGCAGCGGCAAGGGAAAGCAGTATGGCCCGTTGACAGTGCAGGATGCGGCAGGAGAAGAGTATCCCGGCGTGCTCGATTACTGGGACGTCGATGAAGTGGTCTGTTACGACCCCTGTTACGCTCCCTACAGCAAATATCCCGAGGGAAAGTTCGACGGAGTTATTTCAACCGATGTGCTCGAGCATTGTCCGGAAGAGGATATTCCCTGGATCGTGGGCGAGTTGTTCGCGTTCGCGTCGCGTTTCGTCTTCGCGAATGTCGCGTGTTTTCCCGCGAGCAAGCGGCTGCCTACCGGGGAAAACGCTCATTGCACGATCAAGCCGATGGAGTGGTGGCGCGGCCTGATAGAGAGCATCGCTGCCCGCCACCCTGGGATTGTCTGGGAGGTTTGGGTCGTGTCGCAGGTCGATACGCCCGGGGGCCCGAAACTGGTCGAGGAAAGGATCGGCAGCGAGTAGATGATTTCTGGCGCTTGCGGGTCATTCAATCCGGGGTCGCATCGGGGGCGCCGAAGGCACGCGCGGGAATGCGGGCGCGTTTTAAGCACGCAAAACCGGGGCATGTCGGTTTCGTGCTGAACGACCTTCTCCGGCGTGTCCTAAAGCGCGGCGGTCCGCGCGCGTCGCGCGTCGAAAAAGAGCGGGGACCGCGGCCCGCCGCTTCCCTGGCCGAGCGACTCGCCAGCGGCCTGGCCAGGCAGCGGGAAGGAGATATCGCCGGAGCGGAAAGGGATTACCGCTCGATTCTGGGCAAGCAGCCTGAACACCCGGCGGCGCTGCACCTGCTCGGGCATGTGCTGATCCTGCAGGGGAAAACCGCGGAGGCGGTGCCCTTGCTTGCTCAGGCAGCTGCACTGATGCCAGACGACGCGGACGTCAGTTTCAATCTCGCCCATGCCCTGCAACGTGAAGGCCGGCTGTCCGCGGCCGAACAGGCATTGCAGGGCGCAGTGGCCTCGCGTCCGGAATTCCTTGCCGCCTGGCTCAGCCTTGCCGGCGTCATGATGGACATGGATCGGCTCGACGAGGCGGAGGAGTGCTTTCATCGCGCGCTCGAGCTTGAGGCTGATTTTGCCGAAACGCATTACAACTATGGCAATCTGTTGCACCGCGAAGGACGCGTTGGCGAAGCGATAACGCACTACCGAGCGGCAGCAGATCTAAGGCCGGATTTCGTGCGCGCCCACAGCAATCTGGTGTACGCCCTGAATTTCTCCAGCGAGTTCTCGCCTGAGGAAATCTTCAAGGAGCATCGCGAATGGGCGCATCGCCACGCCGAGCCGCTGGCGGCTACGATCCGACCGCACACCAATCCGCGCACGACGGGCCGACCGCTGCGGGTTGGCTACGTGTCTGCAAATTTCCGGGACCACGCGGTGACCTATTTCTTCGAATCGACGCTCATCCATCATGATCCGGCGCGTGTTGCTGTCTACTGCTATTCCGACGTCGTGCGTCCAGACGCCCATACCGAGCGCCTGCGGCGCGCTGCTGGCGTGTGGCGAGACATTGCTGGTCTGGATGACGAATCGGTTGCGGAGCTCGTGCGCCGCGACGGAATCGACATCCTGGTCGACTTGACGGGGCACACGGACAGCCACCGGTTGCTGACATTTGCCCGTAAACCTGCGCCCGTCCAGGTGACGTGGAATGGCTATGCCAACACCACCGGCATGAGCGCTGTCGACTACCGCGTTACCGACGCGCTTGCTGATCCGCCGGGCATGACCGAGCACTTGCACTCCGAGAAACTGGTGCGGCTGCCCGAGATCTACATGGCGTTCACCCCGCCACCCGTGAGCCCGGCAGTGAGCGCGGCGCCGGTGCTGGAAGCGGGCCACATCCGGTTTGGCTCATTCAACGCGCTGTCCAAGGTGACGCCGCAGGTAATACGGGTATGGTCCGACATTTTGCGCGCGCTTCCGGACGCGCAGTTGTCGATGTTCACCGTGCCAGCAGGGCGCACGCGCGAGCGTGTTGTTCGCGACTTCGCGCTGCGGGGGATAAGCGATGAGCGCCTGGAGCTCATCCCGAAATTGCCTTTCCCGCAGTTTCTGGCGGCGCACTCGCGTATCGACATCGCGTTGGATCCCTTTCCATTCAGCGGAACCACCACAACCTGCCAGACTTTGTGGATGGGCGTGCCAATTGTCACGCTTGCGGGAAAGAGCCACGTCTCGCGGGTCGGCGTGACCATGCTCTCGAGCGTGGGCCTCGAGCAATGTGTGGCGGCAGATGAAAACGATTACGTCAGGAGGGCGGTTGCGCTTGCGTCGAATCCTTCGCGACTGCAGGAAATGCGGCGCGGATTGCGCGAGCGGATGAATTCATCGCCGCTCACCAACGGCGCGAGGCTCACGCGCTTTCTGGAGGACGCGTACGCGAAAATGTGGGAAGATTATTGCCACAATTCTGCAGGAGCCGAGGCATAGACGATGCGAGCAGTCGGTTGCGGTCATAAGGCACGCGATGCATGCGGGTTTTGCATCCGCAGCGGCCCGTGTGGCATGATCGCCCCGCTCGGCGGCCCCGTTTCGCACGCAATGGTGCTTCCTCTCCGGGTGCGAAGGGCCTTGCGTTGAAGATTTCGTGGATTACCTATTCTGCGTTCAAGGTTCTCGAGACGGGTCCGCAGTCCAACGAAGCCGATGCTCGCTACCGGGTATTTGCGCCGGTTCGGGAACTACACGCCCTTGGGCACGATATCGAGGTCATCCACTTCGCACCCGAGCTGTCCGCCGCGCAGCTGCTTTCCGCAGTGCAGGGGCAGGTGGCCATCCTTGGCAAGCTCGTGCCGCCCGCTCACGAGGCATTTCCCGCGTTGGCGGCGACCGCCTTGAGCGTGGTGAAGGGCCTCCAGGCGCGTGGTGTGAGGGTCATCGCCGACATCAACGACAATCATTTCGAAAACTCGCCGCGCGCCGGCTACTTCCGCGAGCTGGCGATGAATGCGGACGCGATCGTGGCGAGCACGCCGAAAATGGCCGATATCATTCGAAGCCATACGGAGAGACCGGTAGCAGTGGCGCGCGACCCATACGAAGGACAGCGCGGTGATGCGCGGTTCGAGCCGCCTCGCCTGTCCTGGTGGGGCCGGCTTTCGGGCGCTTCGGGCCTGGAGGTGCGGCCGAAGCTGCTGTGGTACGGCTATCCGACCAATCTCGACACCCTCATGCTTCTGCGAGACCAGCTGCTGCCGCTGGCGCGGCGTCAACCTTTAATGATCCGCGTGATGTCGAGCCAGGGCAGCGGTGCCGAGTCGCTGTGCAATGAGCTTCATGCGACCTGCGGCGGGCGCATCTGGTGGACATTCTCGGCCTGGTCACTGGCGGATATGCCCAAGGCCTTGGCAGAAACGGACTTGGTGGTTCTGCCCAGCAATGCAGGAGACGCGAGGAAGGCGGTGAAAAGCCCCAACCGCCTGGTCAGCGCGCTCTGGGCAGGGCGTTTCGTGATCGCGCACCCGCTGCCATCCTATGAGGAGTTTGCGGATTACGCCTGGGTCGGCGAAGACCTCGCGGACGGTGTAGGCTGGGCTCTCGACAATCCGCGGCAGGTGGCCGAGCGGATTCTTCACGGGCAGGCTTACCTCGATAAATATTATTCGCCATTTTCCGCTGCGCGCGAATGGGAACAGGCAATTGCGGGCGTATGCGGCGAACCAGATTCGCTGCGATTGGCGAGGGCGCTGCCCGAGGGGGCCCGACCTCTCAGGCTGAATCTCGGCTGTGGAAACAAGATCCTGCCGGGCTATATCAATGTCGATGTCGCGCCGGCGCGCGCCGGCGCAAGACCCGACGTCATCTGCGATCTGCGCGACCTCGCGGCTTTCGATGACGAGAGCGTCGACGAGGTCCTGTCGGTGCACGTGGTCGAGCATTTCTGGCGGTGGGAGGTCGATGAGCTCCTGCGGGAATGGGTGCGCGTTCTCAAGCCCGGCGCACGGATGGTAATCGAGTGCCCCAATCTCAAGGCGGCCTGCGAGGCCTTTCTGGAAAATCCGGATCGAAACGCAGGACCGGGACAAGAAGGCGAGACGACAATGTGGGTATTCTACGGCGATCCCGCATGGCAAGACCCATTGATGTGCCACCGCTGGGGCTATACCCCATCGAGTCTGGGCGAGTTGATGAAGCGGGCCGGGCTGGTCGATGTGCGTCAAGAGCCGGCGCAGTTCAAGATGCGTGAACCACGCGACATGCGCGTGGTCGGTTACAAGCCGAAGAGGGATACATGATCCGGGTTTTCATTGGTTATGACCCGCGCGAAGCGGTGGCCTACAACGTGCTCGCCCACAGCATCCACGTGCGCGCCTCCGAGCCGGTCTCGATCGCACCGCTGATGCTCTCTCAGTTGAAGTCTGTCCTGACACGGGAAAGGCATCCCCTGCAAAGCACGGATTTCTCGTTCTCGCGTTTTCTCACCCCGCACCTTTCCGGCTACACCGGTTGGTCGGTGTTCATGGACTGCGACATGCTGGTGCTGAGGGACATTTCGGAGCTCTGGAAATTACGCGATGACCGCTATGCCGTGATGGTCGTCAAGCACGACCACGTGCCAAAGGAGTCGGTGAAGTTCCTCGGCCAGCCCCAGAGCAAATATGAGAAGAAGAACTGGTCGAGCGTCATGTTGTTCAACAATGCCCGATGCCGCGCGCTCGAGCCGGACTATGTCAATCGTGCGTCTGGCCTCGAGCTGCATCAGTTCAAATGGCTCGAGAGCGATGAACTGATTGGCGCCTTGCCGGACGCCTGGAACCATCTGGTGGGCTACAACCCGCCGCGCCGGGATGTTGCCCTTGTGCATTACACGCTCGGCGGCCCGTACTTTCCGGAGTATGCGGACTGCGAGTATGCGGAAGCGTGGCGCGCCGAGCGCGACGCATTGCTTTACGCCGGAAAACGCTCCGGGTAGCCCGCGTGCCTAAATTGCCCGGCGATCAGGTGCGATGCTGAGGAAGCTGTTGCAGGCCATGGGCACGCGCCACGCGTCGCGCAGCGGGGAGATGCCACAAAGTCCGCCGAAGCCGCCGGCCGACGGCGGGATCAGCCAACGGCTCGGTGAGCTTCCGTGCGGAATAATCGAGGAAGTCGAGCGAGGAGCCCGGGATGCGTGCGCTCGCGATCCTCATCGCGCGAAGTCGCATTACGTGGCCGGAAAGGAATTTCTGGCCCATGGCGATTTCAGTGCGGCCGCAACGGAACTTCGACGCGCGATCGAGCTCGATTCGGGCCAAGCGGAGTTTTTCCATGATCTTGGCATCGCCTTTCGCGGCCTCGGCGAGAAGCGCCAGGCATTGGCAGCCTTCGAGCGCGCGCTTGCGATCGGCCACGGTGACGTGTCCGCCGCTTATCACGCCGGGCTGACCCATGCCGAGCTGGGCGAGCTTGCGGATGCCAAGGACTGTTACAGCCTTGCGCTTGCGTTTGATCCGCTCTCGAGCGCGGCGAGAACGGACCTTGCCCGTTTGTTCATGGACCAGGACAACTCTCAAGCAGCGCTTGATTTGTTGCGCGAGGCGGTAACGCGGAACATAGCCGACGGGGCGGTCTATGCGTGCCTCGCGGGGCTTTTGGTGCGGGCAGGGGAGGTGCGCGCCGCGAAGGATGTCTTTCGGGCGGCGATCGAGCGGTTTCCTGACGACGCCGCGTTGCTGGTCAACTTCGGCTTGTTGTGGCTGGGTCAGCTTGGTGATGCGACCGAAGCGGAAACGCTGTTTCGCAAGGCCATTGCGATCGATCCAGAGTCGGTTGAGGCGCAGTCCAATCTTGGATTGTCCTTGCAGGAGCAGGGTCGATTCGACGACGCTCTCCGGCATTACGAAGGGCGGCTCGCGCTGCGACCCGCAGGCGTGGAATATCGCTGGAATCGAGGCCTGCTAAACCTGATACAGGGAAATTTCAGAGAAGGCTGGCGGGATTACGAACTGCGGAAGTCGCGCGCCGACGCAGGCGGCATTCATGACAAATTCACCCTGCCGGAGTGGGACGGCTCGCCGTTGCGCGGGCGTTCTATTCTGATCTACGGCGAGCAGGGGTTGGGTGACGAGATCATGTTCGCCTCCTGCCTGCCGGAAGTGATCTCCGATTCCGGCTCGTGCACGATCGAGTGCGACGCCCGGCTCGAGTCTCTGTATCGCAGGTCGTTTCCAGAGGCGAAAATCGTGGCGCGGGCGTCGGGACGCGGGCGCGATTGGCGAACAGCCTGTCCCGAGCTCGAGATTCAGTCCGCCATCGGCTCTCTTCCCCGCTTTCTGCGTCCGAGCGAGTCCGATTTTCCGGCGCATGATGGCTATCTCGTCGCTGATTACCCAGCGATGGCGCGATGGCGCGCGCGGTTGAAGGGATCCGGTCCGGCGCCAATCGTCGGTCTTTCTTGGCGTGGCGGCACGCCGCGCACCCGCGGCGCCCTGCGCTCATTGCGGTTGGACGAGCTCGACCAGCTGCTCGGCAGCGAGGGCGTCACCTTCGTGATCCTTCAGCGCGGGCTGACCGATGACGAGCGGGCACAAATCGCTTCCCGGTCGAACGTTCTGATTCCGGAGTCTGTTGCCGACCTGGATGACCTGGCGGCGCTGGTGCGGGCCATCGATCTGGTCATCAGTGTGCCCAGCACGATGACCCACCTCGCCGGGGCGCTTGGGCGGCCGCTATGGATCCTGCTCAGCGCGAGTCCGGAATGGCGGTATTTGTGGCGCGGCGAGCGCATGCCGTGGTATCCCACTGCCACTCTGCTGCGTCAACCGCGTATGGGCGAATGGGACACCGTGGTCCGCGAAACCGTCGGGAAGCTTCAGCAATGGAAAGGCTGACCGTACAAATGACTGCGCTGGTTGGGACGAGGAGCCAGTGAGTCGGCAGCCCCACATCCCGCGACGGATGTCATGCTGATTCGTCTGATCCGGCAGCTGCTGCGTCGTGGCGCCGCGCATGAGAGTCGTCAGACGCAGCCTCTTCCGCCGAGCGATCGCTCTGGGCGGGACCGTGCTCGGGAAGCGCTGCATCAGGCGGTCGCATTGCTGCGGGCGGGCCGGCTCGAGCCGGCCGAGACGCTTTTGCAGGAGGCGCTCGGTCTGGAGCACGACTTGGCTGAGGCTCATTTTCAAATGGGCGTGCTGCACGAGCGGCGCGGCGAGCTCGAGGATGCTACTGACTGCCACGAGCTCGCCGTGCATTTTGATCCCCGCTGTATTCCGGCGCATTACGCATTGGCCGCGCTGCACAAATCTCAAGGGCGCCATATGCAGGCCGCTGAGCACTACGTGAAAATCGTAGAGCTCAGTCCGGAAGATGCTGCAGCCCATACGAATCTCTGCTTGGCTTTTTACGAGACGGCGGACTATGACAGGGCCCGTCGGCATGGGGAGCGTGCCATTGAGATCGATCCCAAATTGCCTGAAGCCCACCACAATCTGGGGCTGGTTCTCAGGGAGGTGGGCGAGCCCGCGCAAGCTGTTCAGCACTTCCAGAGAGCGCTCGACTTGAAGCCGCGCGCCGAGATGGCGGCGGGGCTGGCTCACGCTTACCGGGATCTGGGGCGGCTGAACGAGGCCATTGCGAGCTACGACCGTGCTTTGCGCTTGAAACCCGATCTGGGCGATGCAGTCATCAACCGGGCGTACGCATACCTGATGAAAGAGGATTATGGCGCCGGCTGGGCGGAGTACGAAGGGCGGTTCGCGGCTACCGGCACAAAAGTGCGCGATTTCGGACTGCCGCGCTGGAATGGCGAGCCATTGCGAGGGAAATCCATACTCGTGCACGCCGAGCAGGGCCTAGGCGATGAAGTCATGTTTGCTTCTTGCTTGCCGGATCTCATCGGGCAGGCGGAGCGGGTGATCGTCGAATGCAGTGACCGGCTGGAGCCGCTTTTCCGCCGCTCATTTCCGCAAGCCATCGTGCAAGGCGGCAAGAAAGAAGGCCCAGCCGATTGGGTCGAACAATATGTCCCAGTACATTGGCAGCTTCCGATTGGTAGCTTGCCTCGATGGTTTCGGGCGGATCGCGCCGTTTTCCCCATGAAGGGACGCTATTTGCAGGCGGATCCGCAACAAATCGACGAATGGCGGGGCCGCTTGGATGCCAGGAACAGGCGTGTCATCGGGCTCGCGTGGCGAGGCGGCGGGCCGAAGACGCGCGGCCACCTGCGTTCGGTTCCGATTGAATTGTTGGCTCCGCTGCTGGACCAGGACGCGGTCTTCGTCAGCTTGCAACACGGTGCGGAAGCCCATGATCTTGAGCGTGCGGGTGGGCGCATCAAAACATTCCCCCGGGCGACAGAGAATCTCGACCATCTGGCTGCCTTGATCGCCGCGCTTGATCTTGTCGTGAGTGTGGATAACACCACCGTGCAGCTGGCGGGTGCGTTGGGCCATCCGGTGTGGGTGCTGCTGTCGGCAAGTCCGGAGTGGCGCTACGGGCTCAGTAGCGAAACCATGCCATGGTATCCTTCGGCGAAGCTTTTTCGCCAAGGCGGCGATCGGCGCTGGGAACCGGTCATCTCGGAAGTCATCGCGGCGTTTCCCGCGTGGATGGAGCACTCGCGTGAGGGAGTACACAAGTGTTAGGTTCGATGCTCGGGGACCTTTATCGCAGACTGACGCGCAAGCTCTTCGGTGTTGAGGCGCTTGTCCAGGAAAGCGTCGCCCGTGAGTTAGACGCAAGGGTGCCGGAATTGATGAGGTCTGAGATCGCCGCGCTGCTGCAGAGCGACGCCGGACCGCGCCTGATGCTGGATGTCGAAAAGGTAGCGAATATCCTGGCATCCGTGTCTTCCGCACAATACTTCCTGCAGCACATGCTCCTGGCCGAGAACCTGATTGATCGCGAGGCCCTGATTCGATTTGCCATGAAGCAGTGCTCGGTCGAGGGTCTGGTGATGGAGTTCGGCGTCTACGCGGGCCGGTCCCTGCGGGTGATCGCCGAGTGCACACCGGAACTGGTTTATGGGTTCGATTCGTTCGAGGGGCTGCCAGAGGACTGGACGCGTCATCAGAAGCAAGGACGCTTCGACCTCGAGGGAAAGCTGCCAAAGTTCGTGGAGCCCAATGTCAGGCTGGTGCGCGGATGGTTCAACGAGACGCTGCCCCCCTTCCTGTCGCAGTACGCCGGGCCGTTGCGATTTCTCCACGTCGATTGCGATCTGTACAGCTCGGCGGCGACCGTATTTACGCATGTCGGAGCGCGCATCGTCCCCGGAACCGTGATCCTGTTTGATGAGTACTTCAACTATCCGGGCTGGGAGCAGCACGAGTTCCGCGCCTTCCAGGAGTTCGTGGCACGCTCGGGCCTCAAGTATTCCTATATTGGGTTCGCGTCGAGTTATCCGAGCGTCGCCGTGAAAATCACTTGAAGGGGTCCCTCCATTTTTCTGTCGGTCCCTTTTTGGATAGATGGGATTGCGTGAATTGCTGAAGAGCTGGCTCTCGGGCCGGAAGAGAGCGCAAACCGGCAGCGCTCCCGGTTCTTCGTCCGCGGCCCGGGCCACACCGGAGGCGGACATGTGGTGCCTCGAGGCGCACGAGCACCTCGCTCGAGGAAGGCTGGCAGAAGCCGAAGAGGCCGTGGCGCGCGCGCTGGCGTGCCGCCACGATCATGCCGAGGCGCTGCTGCTTCAGGGCGCAGTGTTCATGAAACAAGAGCGACTCGAGGAGGCGATCGATAACCTCGTGCTCGCGACGCACTTCAAGCCGGATCTAGCGGAAGCGCATTATCAGCTCGGCGTGATTGCGGCTGCCCGGCGTCGCGGGGATGAAGCCGAAAAAAGTTTCCGCGAGGCGCTCGGAAGAGAGCCATCGCATGCGAAAGCACATAACGCCCTCGGCGCACTGCTCTCGGAGCGAGGCGCCGTTGAGGAAGCGGTGAAATGTTTTCGCGCGGCTCTCGCCGCCCGTCCTGATCTTGCCCAGGCGCACAGCAACCTTGGCTCGCTTCTTGTCACGCGGCTCGACCAGTTTGACGAGGGCGCGCGTCACATCGAGGAGGCGTACCGGCTCGCGCCACACGCACCCGAGGTGAGGTGCAATTGGGCGATGCTGCTGCAGTACCGCGGGGAATTCCGGGAGGCGTTGCCGCTATGGACCGAGCTGATCGACAGCGGAAAGCTGGCCAACGACGCCAAGGCGCGCCTCGACCGCGCGATGATATTGCTCCTCCTCGGCGATTTCCGGTCTGGCTGGGACGAGTACGAAAAGCGCTTTGACGCTGATCGGGGAGCAGCGCGCAATTTCGGACTGCCGCCCTGGCAGGGGGAACCGCTGACGGACAAGACGATACTCGTCTACGCGGAGCAGGGTATAGGCGATGAGATCATGTTTGCTTCGTGCCTTCCTGATCTCATTGCTGTTGCGGAGCGGGTCGTAATCGAATGCAGCGGGCGGCTGGAGGCGCTTTTTCGCCGCTCCTTTCCGCGGGCAGTCGTTCACGGTGGTGAAAAAGAGGATGCGGCAGACTGGCTCGCGCAGTGCGGTCCGATTGACTATCAGACGCCTGTCGGCAGCTTACCGCGCCAGTTCCGGCAGGACCGTTCGGCTTTCCCCGGTGTCTACCCGTATCTGCACGCCGATGCCCGGCGCACCGAGGCTTGGCGCGCACGTTTGCGCCGCGATGCGGCCGGTCCCGTCATCGGGGTCTCATGGCGTGGCGGGACGGCGGGGACCCGCGGTCAAACCCGTTCGGTGCCGGCGGAGCTTCTGGAACGGGCGCTGCGGCCGGAGTTTACCTGGGTGAGCCTGCAGCATGGCGCCGGCGATGTGCAACCACTGGTGCCGGGACTTTGGACGTTTCCCGGGGTGACCTCTGATCTCGACGATCTTGCGGCTCTGATCAGCGCGCTCGATTTGGTGGTCAGCGTAGACAACACGAACGTGCAATTGGCGGGCGCGCTTGGTCGTCCAGTCTGGGTGCTGCTGCCGGGCAGTCCGGAGTGGCGCTATGGCGTCGGCGGCGACAGCATGCCGTGGTATCCTTCGGCGAAGCTGTATCGGCGTGATCAGAACGAGGACTGGGAAGCGGTATTGGCGCGTATGGTATCCGATCTTGCCGATTTTTTCGGGCAAACCGGAAACAGACCCTCATCCGCTTGATGCGGGTCCTATCGAGCCTGCGCACGGGTTGTGGCGTTTGAGCAGATGCTGTTCCGTTTGACACGCTATCCTGGGCCGAGGGGCGCCCTCCCGATGTGCGGTCATGTCGCGACGGGCCCATGCATCTGCTGAAAAAAATCTTCCGCTGGTTCTCTGAGGGCGAGTCCGCGCGGGCGTCGATGCGCGGCGCCTCCACGGGCGCGACCGCGAACACCGCGGATCCGGACGCGCACGCGCGCCTCGTTCGCGAGGCGGCGGCGCACGTGGCCGCGGGTCGTCTGGCGGAGGCCGAGCGCGCACTGATGGATGCGCTCAGTGAACGCCACGATGATGCTGAGGCATTGCTGCTGCAGGGTCTGCTGCTGAAGCAACAAGGGCGTCTCGAGGAAGCAATGGACAGCTTGCTGCTCGCAGCGCACTTCCGGCCAGATCTCGCCGAAGCGCATTACCAGCTGGGGCTGATCGTCTCTTCGCAAGGCGGTTTAACGGGCGCAGAGCAGCATTATCGTCGCGCGCTAAGAGCGGATCCGCGTCACGCGCAGGCTGCGCTGGGCGCGTTGCTGGTCAAGCGCGAGGCGCTTGATGAGGCCGTCGATTGTTTTCGCGCAGTGCTCGGGATCCATCCCGACCACGCCCAGGCCCATAGCAATCTGGGGCTGCTGATGGCGGCCCGGCTGGATCGGTTTGCCGAGGCTGCCCCGCACCTGGAGGAAGCATGGCGGCTCGCGCCGGATGATCCCGACGTAATATGCAATTGGGCGATGTATCTGCAACAGCGTGGCGAGCTTGACGAGTCGATTGCATTATTGGACCGGCTTATTGAAGCAGATGCGACCGACCCGATCCCGCGACTGAATCGTGCGCTCGCGCGATTGAAGATGGGAGATTTTTCGCGCGGCTGGGTTGACTATGAGGCGCGCAAGCAGGCAGGTTGGCCTTACTCGGCACGCGCGTTCGCATTTCCCGAGTGGAAGGGCGGTGAGCTCGCCGACCGGAAAATTCTGGTGCACGCGGAGCAAGGCCTCGGCGATCAGATCATGTTTGCATCCTGTTTGCCGGAACTCATGGCTGTGGCCGGACATTGCGTGATCGAATGCGCGCCGAAGCTGGAAGCGCTGTTCAGGCGCTCCTTTCCGTCCGCCACCGTGATCAGCAGCGCCGGGAGCGAAGATGGAAACTCCGACGAGAAGTTCCGTGGAATCGACTGCCACGTCGCGATGGGAAGCCTGCCTCTCTACTTCAGAAAGGGCCCGGATGCGTTTCCGACGCACCGCGGCTACCTGAGGGCGGATCCGCAGCACATCGCCGCCTGGCGCCGCCGCCTGACGGAACTGCCGGGCAGACATAAGATTGGAATCACCTGGCGCGGAGGCGCCCGCTCGACGCGTCGGTCGGTGCGGTCGGTGGCGCTCGATCAATGGCTGCCTGTCCTGCGCCGCGCCGACACCTCGTTGGTCAGCCTGCAATACACGGATTGCCGTGAGGAGCTCGAGCAGATTCGCCACAACCATGGCATACGGATCCACCATTGGCAGGAAGCGATTGACGACTACGATCAGACGGCGGCGCTCGTATCCGCGCTGGACCTGGTGGTTTCGGTTCAGACGGCCATTGTCCACCTGGGTGGCGCGCTCGGTAAGCCCGTTTGGGTCATGGTGCCCGCCGTTGCCGAGTGGCGGTATCTGCAACGCGGAGAGCGCTTGCCGTGGTATCCAGCGGTTCGCCTTTTCCGCCAGAGGTCGCCCGGAGAATGGGGGCCGGTGGTCGAGGAAATGGTGCGGGCGCTGACTCAATGGGCGGCCGGGAACGGCCGGGCCCCGGACGGCGGCGCCTGAGCCTTCATCCGTTTGTCAGCTCGTTCAAGGCTCCCGGTTTGAATGGCCTTGCCGCATGTCATCATCATAGGGAGGCTCGGCCTCCATCCACGGCGTTGCAGGCCGACGGCATGGGGAGCGCGCAACGGCAAGTCTCTGGTGGTGTGACGAAAATGGTCAGCTGGTGACGGCGCGCGCCTGTCATGACAACGGCGATGCACTGCGGCGCCAGTGAGAGAAATCACGGACGGCCTGGTCAGCGTAATGGATCAGAGACCCTCGTCACACTTGACCCCGCTATCGGATGCCAACTTGGGCACGAATGTTGCATCTGTCTGTTTAGAAATGGGATTTGGGAAATTGTGAGCGCCGGACCTCATCTCTTTGATAGTAAATATTAATTTTGGTTTTTCCGACCGCTGGTATGGAACTTGCTCATGATCCCGGTGCAAACATTAAGTTTGTATTTATTTGGCCAAACTAACAGGAGAAGCACATGAAGCGCATCCAACGGGGTTTTACCCTTATCGAGTTGATGATTG
>Ga0111160_1001_pt1 | contig 100876 bp, 82 predicted proteins | sample DeeMarSeWOR28_12_FD_80265 | JGI IMG/M metagenome (GOLD analysis project Ga0111160, IMG submission 80265) | Myxococcales bacterium SG8_38_1
TCTGGACCGCACATTGCGAGGCGATTCGGCGAGGCGTCAGTATCCGAAGGGCTCGGAGGCTCCCAGTCGGCCGGGAGGATCGACCCAGCGAGAAGCGGGCCGCGACCCCAGAGATCTGCAAACTTTGCATCGTCGTTGATGGATGCACGCGCCTTGCCAGCGTTCACGATGTCCGTCTCATCGTTGGTGAGGCTATCGATCAGCGCAATGATCGACGCCGCGCAGTCTTGTGGTGTCCACGCGGGGACGTCCTCCGGAGCGTAGTCGAACAAGAAGTTGGAGAACTCGCGTGGAAACGTTGCGCCTGGCTCACCGGCCTTCACCTCTTCGAGCCACTTGTTGACACCGGCGCTGTACGCTTCGAGGAGTAGGACTGTCTTCTCCGATGCGTTTTCGATCAATTGCTGCTCGAGCGGCCTACCCTCACGGCTTGAGAAATTGGCCCGTATGTCGGCGAAGTCGTCGATGAACCCCTGCGCAGCAAATGGAGCTAGAATGTCGGCGAGCCGCCCGGTTGAGAACCTGCGCCGAATATCCATTTGCACGAACCGTTCGGACGCGTGGTAGTAGCCAAGCACCATTGCGCAGTCCTCATCGGTGGCGCAGTCGGCGTTGAGAACGCCGTATTTGTCAAAATGAGCGATCGCATCAGGCGGCCACTCTAGGTCGCCTGTCGTTCCGCCACTATCGCTGCTGCTGCAACCGACTGTCGCGATACCTAGGACCAAAAGAACAAGAGCAAGTAGCCGAGCCACAGGTCACCTCGTTGAGCCAATGAAGCGGGCGCGGACAATAGCGTGTCCTTCGTCAAATCAAAACGGCGCACCTCTCGCGGGCGTTGTGGTGCAGAGAGGGATTGGCGCGAACGCACTCATTTCTCGCCGAGTTTGAGCCGCTCGGACGCCCGCGCGAGCAAAAGAAAGAAAGCGCCGAGTGGACCAGCAAATCCACTCGGCGCGTAGCAAGCAAGCTCGAACCGCTAGTTGCGCGAATAGCGGCGAAGGCAAACAAGAATCAGAAAAGAACGCGGGAAGCGAGTACTCCCGTACCCAACATGACACACCGAAAACGGATAAGTCCACTAACAATGGATGCCTGGGGACACGCTCCCCCTCCAAAACACTCCTGATCCCAGGCACTTACAGACCCAACCGCGAAAACGTGGTTCCGCGTGCAGCGCTCATGGGCCCAGTGCGTGTTTTCGCGGTACCTCTTCCAAGCCGTTGAAAAGAGACCGATTTTCGGGGGCGAGCCTGTCCCTCTAATCGGGGGCGGGGAGGTCGGAGGATCCCATGAGGAAGGTGTCTACGGCACGGGCTGCACCTCGGCCCTCAGCGATGCCCCAGACGACCAAGGACTGACCTCGTCGGCAATCGCCGGCAGCGAAGACGCCCTCGGCGCTGGTCGCGTACTTGCCGTACTCGGCCTTGATGTTGCTGCGGGGGTCGCGCTCGAGGCCAAGCTGCTCAGCCAAGGTATCTTCCGGTCCGAGGAAGCCCATCGCGAGAAAGATCAGATCCGCCTCGAACACCGCGTCGGAGCCGGGCACTTCGGTCATTTGCCACTTGCCGTCGTCGCCCTTGCTCCACTCGACACGAACGGTTTCCACGCCGGCAACGCGCCCCTTGCCGTCGTCTACGAAGCGCTTGCTGAGCACGCAATACTCGCGCGGGTCCTTGCCGAACTTCGCGGCTGCCTCTTCGTGACCGTAGTCGACTCGGAAGATGAGCGGCCACTCGGGCCAGGGGTTGTCGGACGCACGCTCCTGGGGGGGTTTCGGCAGAAGCTCGAAGTTGACCACCGAAGTCGCACCGTGGCGAATCGATGTGCCGATGCAGTCGGTTCCTGTGTCGCCGCCGCCGATGACGATGACCCGCTTGCCTCTAGCGCTGATGTACTGCTGGTCTTGGAGCTTGCTGTCCATCAGGCTCTTGGTGTTCTTGAGCAGGAACTCCATCGCGAAATGCACGCCCTGGAGATCATGACCAGGAATCGGCAGGCCGCGAGGCCGGGTCGCACCCGCTGCGAGTACGATTGCTTCGCTCTCGCTCCGAATCTTCTGAATGTCCGTGTTGACGCCCACATGCGCGTTCGTGACGAACTCGACTCCTTCGGCGCGCATGATGTCGATGCGTCGCTCAACGATGTGCTTGTCGAGCTTCATGTTCGGAATGCCGTAGGTGAGCAGGCCGCCGATCCGGTCGTCGCGCTCGTACACCGTCACGCTGTGCCCAGCTCGATTGAGCTGCTGGGCCGCGGTCAGGCCGGCAGGACCGCTACCAATGATCGCGACCTTCTTTCCCGTCCGATGCGTCGGCGGCTCGGGTTTGATCCAGCCTTCTGCGAAGCCCCGGTCCACGATGGCGCACTCGATGTTCTTGATCGTCACCGCGGGCTCGTTGATCCCGAGCACGCAGGCCCCCTCACACGGAGCCGGGCAAACGCGGCCGGTGAACTCCGGGAAATTGTTGGTCTTGTGCAGCCGATCCAGGGCGTCTCGCCAGCGACCGAGGTACACCAGGTCGTTCCACTCGGGGATCAGGTTGTCGATCGGGCAACCGGTCGCGGACTGACAAAACGGAACACCGCAATCCATGCACCGCGCGCCCTGGGTCCGCAGTTGCTCTTCCGGCACGTCAACGATGAATTCGTCCCACCCTTCGATCCTCTCGAGTGGATCGCTGTACGGAACGGTCTCTCTCGGAAATTCCTTGAATCCAGTCGGCTTACCCATTGTATTACTCCGCCACCGAACCCGCTGCGCGTTCTAGTGGTGGGACGCTCTCGGGCCTCGGAACGCCCACGCTCAGGTCGCCCTTCTTCTGAAGGACACGCTTGTAGTCCATCGGCATCACCTTCACGAACTGCTCTAGCGAACGGTCCCAATCATCGAGCACGCGCTTGGCGACCGCCGAGCCGGTGTACTCGAGGTGTTCCTCGATGAGCCCTTTCACGATCGCGATCTCTTCCTCGTATTCGATCTTCTCGAGCGCGACCATCTCTTGGTTACACATCGAAGCAAAGTTGCCGTTCACGTCGAGCACATAGGCGACACCCCCGCTCATGCCGGCGCCGAAGTTGCGCCCGGTTGCACCCAAGATCACGGCTCGACCACCCGTCATGTACTCACAGGCATGATCGCCCACGCCCTCGATGACCGCCCAGGCTCCCGAGTTGCGGACGCAGAAGCGCTCGGCCGCTCGGCCGCGGAAGAAGGCCCTCCCCGCGATGGCGCCGTAGAGGACGACGTTGCCGACGATCATGTTTTCGGCAGGGACGAAGGTCGCCTTTTTCGAGGGGTAAACGATGAGCTTGCCGCCCGACAATCCCTTGCCGACGTAGTCGTTCGCATCGCCTTCGAGCTCCAGGGTCACACCCTTGGCCAGCCAGGCGCCAAAGCTCTGACCTGCCGAGCCGTCGAACTTGAACCGGATCGTGTCTTCCGGAAGAAGCTCCTCACCCCACTGCTTGGCGATCTCGTGGCTGAGCATCGTGCCAACGGTACGGTTGGTGTTCTTGATCTTGAGCTCCCCGCGCACCGGCTTGCCCTCATAGATCGCCGACTGCGCGAGCTCGATCAGGCGATTGTCGAGCGCCTTGTCGAGGCCATGATCTTGCAGTTTGGTGCAGTAGACGTCGGTCACTGCATTCTTCTTCTTGGCCTTCGTGAGGATAGGCGAAAGGTCGATTCCTTGGGCCTTCCAATGAACGATCGCCTCCGCGGTATCGAGCTTGTCCACGCGGCCGACCATCTCTTGGAAGGTTCGAAAACCGAGCGAGGCCATGATCTCCCTGGCCTCTTCGGCCACCATGAAGAGGTAGTTGACGACGTGCTCGGGCTTGCCCTTGAACTTGCGGCGGAGCTCCGGGTCCTGCGTGGCAATACCGACCGGGCAGGTGTTGAGGTGACACTTGCGCATCATGATGCAGCCCATCGCTATGAGGGGGGCGGTGCTCAGGCCGATCTCTTCGGCGCCTAGCAGCGCACCAATGACGACGTCGCGACCGGTCTTCATCTGGCCGTCCGTTTGCAAAACGACTCGGCTCCGAAGGTCATTCATAACGAGGGTCTGGTGGGTTTCGGCGATGCCGAGCTCCCACGGAAGACCAGCATGTTTGATCGAGGTCAGTGGCGAAGCCCCAGTGCCCCCATCGTGGCCGCTGATCAAGATGTGGTCGGCGTGCGCCTTCGCAACGCCGGCCGCGATCGTGCCGACGCCGACCTCGCTGACGAGCTTCACGCTGATGCGAGCCGAAGGGTTGCTGTTCTTGAGGTCGTGAATCAGCTGCGCCAGATCCTCGATCGAGTAGATGTCGTGGTGCGGCGGTGGACTGATTAGGCCGACCCCTGGTGTCGAATTGCGCACCGAGGCAATCTTCTCGTCGACCTTGCGGCCGGGAAGCTCACCGCCCTCCCCGGGTTTGGCGCCTTGGGCCATCTTGATTTGAATCTCATCGGCGTTGGTGAGGTAGTTGATGCTGACGCCAAATCGCCCGGACGCGACCTGCTTGATTGCAGAACGCATCGGGTTCATCGCGCCGTTTGCCAGGGGTCGGTATCGCTCCGGATCCTCGCCACCCTCGCCGGTGTTGGACTTGCCGCCGATTCGGTTCATCGCGACGGCAAGCGCGGAGTGGGCCTCCATCGAGATAGAACCAAAGCTCATCGCGCCCGTCGCAAAACGCTTCACGATCTCGCTCGCCGGCTCGACCTCGCTCAGCGGAATCGGTTGCCCATCCTTGAAGCGCATCAGACCGCGGAGCGTACAGCGGTCCCTGGCGCTGTCGTTCGCGTGTTCGGCGAAACGCCGGTACGCATCCGTGCTATTCGCACGCGCCGCAACCTGAAGGTTGGCGATCGTTTCCGGGTTCCACATGTGCCGCTCGCCCTTGGCGCGCCAATGGAACTGGCCGTCGTTCGGAAGGATCGGGAGCCGCGGTTCGTCTCCCGAGGGATATCCAAGCTCGTGCCGTTCGACGAGCTCTTGGGCGATGACGTTGAAGCCGATACCCTGAATCCTGCTGGCTGTTCCGACGAAGCAAAGATCAATCACCGAGCTGTTCAAGCCCACCGCTTCGAAGATCTGCGCGCCCTTGTACGACTGCAGCGTCGAAATCCCCATCTTGCCGAACACCTTGAGCAAGCCTTTGGCGACCGCCTTGCGATAACCCTCGACAATGCTGTCGTCGTCGGGGAAACGCTCGGCGTCGAGTGTACCGAGGCGGCGCTCTTGCCAGAGCGACTCGAATGCCAGGTACGGGTTGATCGCGTCCGCCCCGTATCCGAGGAGACAGCAGTGATGGTGCACTTCGCGTGCCTCGCCGGTCGCAACGATGATCCCGACTCTGGTGCGCTTCTCGGTCGCAACCAGATGATGGTGGGCCGCACCGGTGGCCAGCAGCGCGCTCACCGGGATGCGGTCCGGGCCTGCGCTCCGATCGGTCAGCAGCACGAGGCTGTACCCGTCGTCCACCGCCTGCTCCGCCTCCTGACGGATACGCTGGAGCGCGGGCTCGAGCCCCTCGGGGCCCTCGCTTCGGGGCCAGGTGATGTCGATGAGCTTGGTGCGCCACCCACGTTCGTCGATGGTCTTCAGCGCCCTGACCTCTTCATTGGTCAAAATCGGGTGTGGAATCCGAAGGCGGTGGGCGTGCTTGGCCGTCGTGGCGAGCAGGTTCTGCTCCGGTCCGACGTAGCACTCCACTCCCATGATCACTTCCTCGCGGATCGAGTCGATCGGCGGGTTGGTGACCTGCGCAAAGAGCTGCTTGAAATAGTCGTACGCGAGGCGCGGTTGATCGCTCAGAACCGCGAGCGCCGAGTCGTTGCCCATGGAGCCGACCGGATCGCGCTTCTGCTCGATCATTGGACGCAACATGAATTGCATCGTCTCCGTCGTGTACCCAAAGGACTGCATGCGTGCGAGAAGTGTCTCGGGCTCGAAGCCGTGCGCATCGCCGTGGATGGGTAACTTGCTGAGCTCGAGACGCTGCTCCCTGAGCCAATCGCCATAGGGTCGACGCGTCGCGAAATCGTGCTTGAGCTCCTCGTCCGGAATCATGCGGCCCTGCTCGAAGTCGATCAGGAACATGCGTCCGGGCTGGAGGCGGCCTTTGTGCTTGACGGTCTCTGGCGGCACGGGAAGTACGCCAACCTCCGATGCCATGATCACGCGATCATCGTGTGTGAGGTAGTAGCGGCTCGGGCGCAGGCCGTTGCGGTCGAGGGTCGCTCCGATGACCTTTCCATCGGTGAATGCGATTGAGGCCGGACCGTCCCAGGGCTCCATCAGGCAGCTGTGGTACTCGTAGAAGTCCCGCTTCTCCTGCGACATGTGCTGGTGCTTCTGCCACGCTTCGGGGACCATCATCATCGCAGCCTCGGGCATGCTGCGGCCATTCATGTAGAGAAACTCGAGGACGTTATCGAGTGTGCCCGAGTCCGAAAGCCCGAGCTCAGCCACGGGAAAGAGCTTCCGCAGGTCGTCACCATAGAGCTCGCTATGCACGACGCCCTGCCGTGAATGCATCGCGTTCTTGTTGCCGCGAAGGGTATTGATCTCCCCGTTATGGCTGAGGCAACGAAGTGGCTGGGCCCGCTCCCAGGTCGGGAAGGTGTTCGTCGCAAACCGCGAGTGCACCATCGCTAGGTGACTCTCGTAGTCCGGGTCGGTGAGGTCCCCGTAGAAGGGAAGCACCTGCTCGCAAGCGAGCATGCCCTTGTAGATGATGGTCCTGCTCGAGAGCGAGCATGCGTAGAGCATCGAACGCTGCTTCAAGCTTTCGTCTACACGAAGCGGGCTCGCCGCGCTCTTGCGAATGATGTAGAGCTGCCGCTCGAAGGCGTCTGGATCCAGGCCGTCCGCCGCCCCAATGAAGAGCTGCTCGATGCGCGGCATGCTCTCGAGTGCGGTCGGCCCGAGGTTGGCGCCATCCGGATCGGTGGGCACCACGCGCCAGCCGAGGAAGCGTTGTCCCTGTGCTTCGATCGCCCTGAGGAAGGCGGCCTTGCAGTACGCGCGCTCGTCGTCGTCAGTAGGAAGGAAGATGTTGCCTACCCCGTACCTACCTCGCTCGGGAAGCTCGATGCCGAGCGACGCCTTCGCGACGCGGCGTAGGAGCTTGTCCGGGAGCGCCGTGAGCATGCCGGCGCCGTCACCCGTGTTCGTCTCCGACCCCCGCGCGCCGCGGTGGTCCATGTTGCAGAGGATCCGGTTGGCGTCCTTCACGATTTGATGGGACGCAACGCCCTTGATCTGGGCGACGAAGCCTACGCCACAGGCGTCCTTCTCGTTGGCGGGATCGTAGAGACCGTATTTGTCAGGGAGTCCGTACTTCATGCTCATTGGGGGGTTAGGAGGCTTCTTGGGTATCGGAGGGATCAGATTTGCGACGAGGGCGCTTACGGCGCCGCGCCTCGGGCGCGGGGTCACTTGGGGGTAGGGCCACTTCTACCCGCTCGGTGTGGGTCGAGAGCACCACCATGGTTTCGGTGCTGGCGACCCCTTCCATGGACCGGATGCGACTGATGAGGCGCTCCAGTTCCCTGGTGTTTCGCGTCTTTACCTTGAGAAGCAGAGTGTGGCCACCCGTCACGTGGTGACATTCCAGAACCTGTGGAATCGATTCGACCCACTCCTCGAACGCCGAGAGATGCGGGGGACTGCTGATCGAGACGCCAATGAAGGCGGAGATGTCGAGGCCTACCTTTCGAGCGTCCAGAAGAGCGTGGTAGCCCCTGATAATCCCAGCGTTTTCGAGCTTTCGGACCCGCTCCATCACCGACGGCGCGCTCAAGCCCACCTCGGCGCCGATCTCCTTGAGAGAACGCTTGGAATCGGTCTGCAGCGCATCGAGCAACTGCCGATCAATAGCATCTAGAATGTATGTATCTCCTAAATTCATTAGGCAATATGACTCAGAAGCCTAATAGATAGGGCACATCGGTCCCTGGGTCAAACACAAGCTCCCAGGTCAAATCGCGTTGGGAACTCGCATCCATGATGTAATATTGTGATATAAGTGTTCGATCGGAAAGATCTGTCCTGACTTGGTGACAGCCATGGGGAAGCGAAAGGTAGAGGAACTCGCATCTCGGGAGCCGAGGAATCCGAGGGGACCCACAGGGTCTTCGGGTATGCCGCCGCGCGCCGCGCCCAAGAAGATCGGCCGGTACGAGCTCTGCTTCGAGCTGGCTTCGGGCGGCATGGCTAGCGTGTACCTCGCGCGTGTCCAAGCGGCGCCCGGCTTCGAGAAGCTGGTTGCGCTCAAGTGCATCCATCCGCACCTGGTCAACGAGAAGGGCTACGTCGAGATGTTTCTCGACGAGGCGCGGATTGCATCCCGAGTCACACATCCGAACGTTTGCAGCGTCTTCGACTCCGGTGAAGCCAACGGAGAGTACTTCATCGCGATGGAGTACCTGGTGGGCGAGCCGCTGTCGCGCGTTCATCGGCGCGTGGTCGCCAACGCAGACGAGCGAGCCTCGGCCCTGCTACCGGCACGGATGTCGCACATCATCGCAGAAGCCTGCGAGGGTTTGCACGCCGCACACGAGCTCAAGGATGCTGACGGGAAGTCGCTGAACGTAGTGCATCGGGACGCGTCCGCGGAGAACCTGTTCGTGACCTATGATGGCGTGACGCAGGTGGTGGACTTTGGAATCGCGCACGCGCGGCAACGTGTGCATCACACGGAAGCCGGCCAGGTCAAGGGAACGTTTCCGTACATGGCCCCGGAGCAGATGACGGCCGCCGTGGTCGACAGACGAGTCGACGTGTGGGCGCTTGGCGCAGTGTTGTGGGAGCTGCTCACCCTTCGGCGTTTGTTTCTGCGGGACACCGACGTGAACACGATGTACGCGGTCCTGTCGAGCGAGATCAAGCCTCCATCGGAGTACAGATCCGGCGTGCCACCCGAGCTGGACGAGGTCGTCCTCAAGGCGTTGCGGCGCAACCCCGATGAGCGATGGCAGACCGCCCGCGAGATGGGCAAGGCGCTCCGCGGCGTGCTGGCCCACCAAGAGGAGCTCGTCGGTCCTGCCGATCTCGCAGATTGGATGAAAGAGCTCTTTCCCGACGGTGAAGATCGAAAACGTCGGGTGATGGAGATCGCACGATCGGGCGCCACATTCGGTCTCGAGGATCCACCACATCGCGCCGCCGACGAGAGCGGCAAGCGGGGGGTGAGCATCCCAAAGACAGCCGCGGGACCACGGGTTCCCTCTGCTCCGCCGCTGCCCGCGAGCCTTCTGGTGATGGTGATCGGGGTCGTGACCGTGCTAACGGTCGTGGCCCTCGACTGGTTGCGGCAGTAACGTCATCAGGCCGTACGCGAAGTAACGCGGCCCTCCTGCATGTACCAGCCCGCGCATCCGGCCTGCACGATCGAGCACCGGGGCGCCCGAGCTTCCCTCCCGAATGGGGCAGGACGACAACACGCGAATCGATGGAGGCGCGGTGGCGCCCGGGGGCGCGAAGGGATGGTTGTCATCGACGACGCATCGACGACTTCGCACCTCGTGGAACGAGTCATAAAAGCGGTCGGCGGTCACGGACACCATTCGCACGACGTCGCCAGACAGGACCTGCCCCTCACCAAGGGGAATCGGCGACCGATCCACCTCTGAGCGGAGCTCCAACACCGCATAGTCCGGCGATAGCAAGGTCGTTGGTGACGTGGTGACCGACGTTATGCTCTTGCATCCGACCCACTCGGAAGGTCGACCCGCACTGGATGCAAAGCCCAGCCAAACGTCGTCGCATTTGCCACCGACCGAGAGCTCCCAGGCCACGCAGTGCCCCGCTGTCACCGCAGTGCGCGGTCCGATCAGCGCGGCCGTGCATCGCATCGGCTCACTCGGTGCTGATAGCCCGACCAGTAGTGCGACTGACGCCTCGCATGCCTCGCCCACTGCACATTCGATCTGGTAGCGAGGTGGCCCTGAATCGACGTAACGTGCCGTCGGTGAAGATGTCTGCTGGCACGACGTCAACGACAGAAGTGCGAGGATCCAGATCCGAGTTACGAGCCGCGCGTTCACCCTCACCCGATCAAAGTATCAGGCATGCGCAGCAACGCCACATAGTGCGTTTTCTCCTTCTTTTTTGGCTGCGAGAGCAAAATTCGATAAACCGAATCGGCATGCTCCGAATCCTCGGGATCGCACTTTTGTGCCTTGCCGCGCTGGCGCCGAACCGCGTGAAGGCTGACGCGCCGACTGTCGTGGTGAAGCCAGGGGACGCTCTGATCACCATCGCACAGCGACACGGCGTGACTGTGGCACAGATCCGAAAATGGAACGGCATGCGCGGCGACATGATTCGCATTGGTCAGAAGCTGGTCGTCGGTCCGAATCCCAATCCGGAGAAGCAAACGGCGAGCACGAACGACGCCGTGGCGCGGCCCGCGTCCACGAGCGACGAGGGGATCGATTGGACACCTCCCTTTGACTACGGAGCAGAGCTTGCGGAGACACCCAAGCCACGCTCCGAACCAATCGCTGCGCGCGATCCCAGCACCGCCGTAGCAGTTCGTGCGACCGACAACGCGAATCCCAAGAAGAAGAAGGGGCGCCGGTACCGGATCCAGAGAGGAGATACGCTCACTGGAGTCGCGCTCAAGCACAACACCACGGTCGATGAGATCATGAAGATCAATCCCGGGCTTCAACCGACCCGGCTCCATCCAGGGCAGACGATCGACGTCGGAGAACCGCGCCCGGAGGTGGTGTTCCGTCTCGAGCGGGGGGATACGCTCGTCGCTGCAGCCGGCCGGTACGGGGTGAGCACGCGGGACCTCATGCGGTGGAATGCAAGCCTCGGCGGCCCCAACGCGAGGCCGGGCACTTCGATCCGGGTCTACACGCGCGAGCCGGTGAGCGCATCGGAGGCGATCGGTCCGACCAACCGCGGGCGCCTGGAAAACCCCGTGATGCTTCCACCTCATCGGGGCTACGTGATTCGAACCCCCGCGCGCGCCTATGGCACGGAGGAAACCATCCGATGGATGGTAGACGCCTTCGACCGCGTAAACGCGAAGTTCAAGCGCACCAAGGTGGTTCGAGTCCACGACATCAGCGACCGCAACGGTGGCAGGCTCCGCGACCACAAGAGCCACCAGAACGGCCGTGACGTGGACATCAGCTACTATCAGGAACAGTGCGGCGCGAACGGATGCAGCTTCAGCGACTTCAAGTCGTCCGAGCTGGACGTCGCGCGTCAATGGACGCTCCTCGAGCACTGGCTTCGCAACGGCCAAGCGGAGATGATCTTCGTCGACTACCGCCTGCAGGCGAAGCTCTACCGCCATGCGAAGCGCCAGGGCGTCAGCAAGGCACAGCTCGATCGCTGGATTCAGTACCCACGGGGCAGGTACGAGCCGGACGGCGTGATTCGGCACTTTCCGAACCACGAAGACCACCTGCACGTCCGATTCGTCTGCCCGTACTCCGATCTCAAGTGCCGGCCATAATCCGTCGAGCAAAGAGGGAATCGCGCAGCTTGCGAATGGCCTGAGCGCGCGCGTTCACGCGGGAGCGATGCTCGGGGAGCATCTCACCGTAGGTGATGGCGTAGCCGTCCGGAAGGAACATCGGCTCGAAACCATGCCCGAGATCTCCGCGGATGGGCCACACCAACACGCCGTGGGTGTCGCCGCGAAAGACCCGCGTCCTCCCATCGGGCCATGCGACGCAAAGAACGCAAACGTAGGTAGCGCGACGGCTGACGTCGGGGCCCATCTCGACCAAACGCTCCTGAACGCGGCGGCGTGCGATGTCGAAGTCCCGGTCTGGGCCCGCCCAGCGGCCCGTGTGAATCCCTGGCTCCCCGCCCAGCGCGAGCACCTCGACACCGGAGTCATCGGCCAATGCTGGCAACCCGGTGGCCGACGAAGCAGCGGCAGCCTTGAGCCGAGCGTTGTCTTCGAACGTGGCGCCAGTTTCCTCGGGTTCGGCGAGCCGCAACTCGGCGGCGGTACGAAGCGCGACGGGAAGCCCCGCGAAGAGCTGATTGAGCTCTCGCAGCTTGCCTTCGTTGTGGCTCGCGAGAACCCAAATTCGAGGGCTGTCGGCAGTCACTTCGCCCGCTCGAAAGGTAGTCGAGCCGGTGGCTGTTTCGCGAAGCTCGGATAAGGCGTCCGTTTCCGGAGCTGCTTGGCGAACACCGAAGGGCTCGAGGTCGGAAGCTCGCATCGCCCACGCTCGCAGACATACGCGGTAGCCTTGCCATCGATCGCCTTCTTTCCTTCCAGCCATGGAACCTCGGCTTGTAGGCGCTCGCCGTTGGGCTCTGACAATAGAAGGAACGCTTTGTTGGGAACGAATGTCTTGCGCAGCGGCACCGCGAGCGCGAGCCCTTCCTCGACCGCGGTTGGGGTGATGATCGCGACTTCCAACGGCCTATCGTAGTAGCGATCTAGCGCGACGAGCAGCCGCGGAAAACCAGTTGGCGCTCGGGAGACTTGAAACGCAAACGCGGCAAAGAGGCGCTCCGCGGTCTGCCGCCACGTCTCGGCGCCCGTGATGTCGTGGAACCGAAGCAAGTTGTCAGCGGCCAAGGAGTTGCCCGACGGGACCGCACGGTCGTACGCCGGCTTCTCACGAACCAGGAGCGTCTCTGCATCATTGGGTGTCAGGTAGTAGCCGCCGGCTGGGTCGAGAAAGCGTGCGTCTTGCTCGGCTTGAAGCTCGAGCGCCGCGAGGAGCCAACCCGGAAAAGCCGTGGTCTGGTAGAGATCGAGACACGCAGCAATCATGAATGCGTAGTCATCGAGAAACGCCGTCGACCCCTTGGAGCCGTCGCGATAGGTTCGAACCAAGCCCTTGGACTCGTCGCGCATGTTGCGAAGAACGAACTTGGCGGCAGCGGAGGCAGCGTACACGTAGTCGGCCTGCCCCAAGGTCCACCCCGCGCGCGCAAACGCAGAGATCATCAAGCCGTTCCACGCGGCGATGATTTTGTCGTCGCGAATCGGAGGCGGACGCAAGAGGCGTGCCTCGTAGAGCGTCGAGCGCGCCTCGGTCAGCACCTCGGCAACGCGCTTGGCCGGCATACGGAGCTCGGAGCCTACTTCGCGATCGCTGGCGACACGATGAAGGATGCTTCGTCCTTCGAAATTCCCGCCTTCTCTGACACCGTATGCGGCTGCGACAACGGCCGCATTCTCAGCTCCGAGAAGGGTCTCGAGCTCCACCGGGGTCCACGTGAAGTACCACCCCTCCTCGTCATGACCGCTCGGCGTTGGGCTGTCAGCGTCAGTCGCCGAATAAAAACCGCCCTCTTCTGAAGTCATCTCACGCGACACGTAGTCGAGGACCTCTCGAACCACGCGCTCATACGAGGCCTCGCCCGTATGCTGCCAGGCTTCGAGGTAGAGCACCGCGAGCTGTGCGTTGTCGTAGAGCATCTTTTCGAAGTGCGGCACGAGCCACTGGGCGTCGGTGGAGTAGCGATGAAAGCCCCCGCCGACGTGATCGTAGATTCCGCCGGCGGCCATTCGATCCAACGTCGTCGTGACCATGGCCGTCGCGCCGGGATCGTTGGCACGGCGGGCGTAGCGCATCAGAAGAAGCATCTGCGAAGGCTGTGGAAACTTTGGCGCACCGGTAAAGCCACCATCCACGCGATCGAATTTCGTGGCGAGCTGGCTCGTAGCGATCGCGATTGTCGTGTCGCTCGGCACGCCGGGCCCCGGTCGCGCAAACGACATCTGTTCGACGCGTTGACTGATGTCCTGAGCTCGGGCGACGACCTCCGTCGCGTCGTTCTTATAGATCGCGAGCATCTGAGTCAGGATGTCGATCAAGCCTGCACGCGCTCCTCGGACGCCTGCGCGAGGCGGGAAGTACGTCCCCCCGAAGAACGGTTCTTTGTCCGGTGTCATGATCACGGTCATTGGCCAACCGCCGCGCCCGGTGAGGATGTTGACCGCGGTCATGTAGACGCTGTCGATGTCGGGTCGCTCCTCCCGATCGACTTTGATGGCGATGAAGTGACGGTTGAGAAATGCAGCGATCTCTTCGTCCTCGAAGGACTCGCGCTCCATCACGTGACACCAATGACAAGTCGAATAACCCACCGATAAGAAGATCGGCTTGTTTTCGCGCTTGGCTCGCGCGAAGGCCTCGTCGGACCAGGCGTACCAACTCACTGGATTGTGGGCGTGTTGTAATAGATACGGGCTCGACTCCTCGATCAGCCGGTTCGTGAACAGCGGTGTACCATCGTCCCGCAAATGGTGGGTCCGCGGCAGGTAGCTGGGCCCCTGGGCCGTGAGCGCCAAGTCGAGCCGCTCTTGCAGCTCCTCGTCGAAGGACTCGACCCCTGGCAGCTTCGGATCGCTCTCCGCACCGGCGCTCGTCTCGACGCTGGGTGCCGGCTCGGTCTTTTGCGGCGCGTCGCAGGCGGTTCCGAGAAAGGCGAGCGAGACCAATACGACCAGAGGTCCTCGGCGCGTTGTTGGGGAGCGTGTCATTTTTGGCCAAACCCTAATGAGAACGGGAACTTGCAGCAGAGTGCTACTACGGCTACATCCAGCCGACCGCAACTGGATGCAAGCGTTGCGGGTCCGTGATATGCGACGGGCTCTCTTTTGCGGCCCCAGGGCCCGCTTCTACCCGAGTTTCGAGGAACTGTAATCCATGGCAGAGACTACTCCTTCCGTTTCACCGCGAATTTTCGAGCACGTCAGTCGTAAAGACTGGGGCCGCTCGGTGCTCGTTTTGGAGATCCCGGACAAGCGCACGTTCCTCTTCGAGGATGGCGCGGAACGCAGCTTCCGCCCGGATTACTGGCACAAGATGGAGATCATCGAGGTGCCGGGCAACGAGGCCGTCCGAATCGACCGACTCGCGCGCCGCAACCAAGCTCCTCCACCAGGCTCGACACGCAAGTCCAAGGCGCCGCCCAAGAAGCCCGACATCACGTTCGAGCAGCAGGTCACCCACTTCATGCAGCTCTATCCCGTCGGGTTCGAGGACGAATCCTACATCAAGGCCGAACGTGGAGAACGTGGGACCAAGAGCTTCGAGAAGCTGAAGGACGCCGCCCTCGAGCGCGCGGAGGAGCTGCTTTCGCAGAAGAACCTCCAGGAGCTCATCGACGCCGGCAACTACGAAGACCTGCACCAAATGGTCTACGAGTTTCTGACGAGCACGAAGAGCACCACGCAAAAGGCTGAGGCTACCCGCTTCAAGAACATGGCGGAAAACATGCGGCAGACGCATGCGCACGCGCTCTATGATCTGCTGTATGGTGAGCGTACGTACCCGATTCGCTTCGACTCGCTCGTCGCGGCTCTCGACATCGAGGGCGGCGCCACCTGGCCGCTGTGCACGCTGCTGCCGGCCTTGGTCTACCCCGCGGATCACATCTTCGTGAAGCCGACCTTTTTCAAGAAGCAAGCTCTGATCCTCGACATCGATCCGAAGTACGACACGACGCCGAACGCGACCACCTACGAGCAGTTCAACGAAACCGCCAAGAAGACTATGGCGCTTCTCCAGGAGGCAGGGCAGCGACCTCGTGACATGTGGGACGTCCACGTCTTCATCTGCAAGACGCTGAGCCCCAAGGCGATCAAAGAAGCCACTGACGGCGAGTAGCGTGTCGCCATGAAGGCGGTGGTCCGAGACGAGTCGTGGCCGATTCGAGGAGGCTTTCGAATCGCCCGGGGCTCCCGGACCGTAGCCGAAGTCATCGTGGTGGAGCTTCACCATGCCGGGGTGATGGGGCGCGCCGAGTGCGTGCCCTACCCGCGCTATGGCGAGTCGATCGACACCGTGAGGGCTCTGATCGAAACCAGCGCGGGGACTCTTCAGGCAGAGACTGCGAGAGCGCAGATCCAATCGATGCCCGCTGGCGCTGCCCGAAACGCACTCGATTGCGCGCTTTGGGATTGGGAAGCAAAGGCTAGCAAAACACCTGCATGGATGCTCGCGGGGCTCGCGGCCGCACCCCGCCCCGTTCGGACGATGCGCACAATCAGCGTGGCCTCCCCGAGCGAGATGAGAGAGGCCGCCGAGGTGCTCGCACGAGCAGAGGTGATCAAGGTCAAGGTCGATGGCGGCGCTGACCTCGAACGGATCGCGGCCGTTCACGAGGCGGCCCCGAACGCAAAGCTCGTGGTCGACCCGAACGAGGGATGGTCGATCGAGCAGACGGCTGCTTGGATGCCGAAGCTCGCCGATCTCGGAGTCGCCGTGTTGGAGCAGCCGCTCCCAGCCGGCGATGACGGAGGGCTCGAGGCAATCGGCGAGCGGACGGTGCCGATCTGCGCCGACGAATCGTTTCACGACCGAGGCTCCTTCGAACGGGTCACCGGACGCTACGATATGATCAACCTCAAGCTCGACAAGAGCGGCGGACTGACCGAGGCCTTGCTTTGCGTCGAGCAAGCGAGGCGCCTTGGCATGCCGATCATGGTCGGCTGCATGGTGAGCTCCTCGCTCGCCGTCGAACCCGCTTTGCTCCTGGCCCCGAGCGCGGCATTCGTCGATCTCGACGGGCCTCTTCTGCTGGAGTCCGACCGGGATGGTGCGCTTCACGACCGGGACGCGGGGGTCCTCCGACCTTGCCCCTCAATCTGGGGCGGCCCTTAGAAACGCGGTGGTCCCTCGAATCACCTCCGGGTGATTCATGATGAACGTGTGGATCACCGGGACGACATGGTGCTCCGCCGAACCCTCGAGCCGGGTCTCTTCCACGGTCAGCAAACCGTCCCCCGGAACCCCCGGCACGTCCCCGGCAAAAATCGCAAACGGGACATCCGGCACCGGCAGTGTCTTGGCGAAGCCCTCCGCGATCTGCCCGTACGAGGGTCCCATCACGCCGCGGAGCACACCGCCCTTATCGAGCGCAGAAGCCAGTGACGCTCCGCGATTGGGAGGCGCCAACATCACGATACGACTCATGGCGGCACGCCAGGGTGCGTCGAGCGTGCAGAGCTGCCTCACGACGAGCCCGCCGAGGCTATGCGTCACGAACGACAGCTTGTTCGGTGTCGGGATCTCGTCGAGGCGCTTGGCAACCGCGGCCGCGTGCTGTTCGATTGGCTGCCGCATGCTCGGGTAGCCGAGACGCAAGGTGGTGAAACCCGCGTTCGTCAGCGCGCGGTCCATACGCGCGAGCGAGTGACGGGTGCGCCCCAAGCCATGCAGCAAGACCACCAAGTGGTCTGCCGGGGCCTTCGACGTCATCCGCCGAGATCAGCCTTCAAGCGATCCTGGATCTTGTCGTCGCTCGGGTAGATCTCTTCGACGTGCTCCGAGTCGACCAACGTAGAGGTCAGCTTCTTGAGCATGTGTTTGACCGAGCGCGCGTCGGAGCCTGCGGTAACCAACTCGATCAGTAGCGCCTCTTTGCGGTCAGGATCGAGCTCGAGCTCGCCCCGCTCGACCATTCCGTCTAGCGAGTTCGACAACGCGTGCATGAGCTTGCGGGTGAATGGCGTATGCTGGAAAGGAGGGGGTTCTTCATGAAAGAGCTCTTCTTCATCGGGCGCGGAAACGCTGGCCGCAGTGCGCCAGCTGTCATGCCGCTCGATCCAATCGAGCGCCAGCGCGGCAAGACGCGAATCGCCTCCACCCGCCGCTTCATCGATGATCTTCGGTACGTCGCCGGCGTGGATCGCCTGCTCGAAATCGATGAGGTGGTCGACGAGCGATCGATGGACGGCATCCATATCGGATACAGCGATCTCCGAAGGAAGCTCTAGGCTCCGGCTCGCGAGGAATCGACGAGTGAGCCAAAGCGAAAGGCGCCGTTGCCAGCCGTCCTCGCGATCGACGGGCACCTCGCTCCCGTCGGACTCGACCATCGGCCATTGTCCGCGCGATATCGAGTCCCATGCTTCGGGAAGCGGCGTGTCGAGCAGCTCTTCGACGATGAACAATGCCGACGTGGGCCCTTCCTCCCACTCATCGTCGAGCAACGCCGAGGCATCGCTCTGTACCTCTTGAAGCTCGGTATCGTTTAGCTGGCCCTTGGCATGAGCGACTTGCGCGGTCATCCAGCGCAGCGCACCCGCGATGTCCGCAAACTCGAAGTCACCGCGCATGCCGTCCTTGAGCGTGTAGACGCGATGCCTGCCTTCGTGATCGGCGATGGTGTCGGCGAGGAAGATGACCCCCTCGAGACCCGGGGCGACGAACGGTTCGACCTCACCCACCTGGATGGCCCAGTGAAGTCGCCAAGGCCGACTCGCGTCACCTACGGCAATTCCCGCGTACGGAGAATCGAGTAGCTTCAACAAGCGGAACGCGTGCTCGGCGTCCGCAGTGACGTGCAGGAGGTCGATGAATGCATCGATCCTCGACTCGCCGAGCTCAGGTGGCTCGCCGGGTTGGCCGAGCGCATCCCAGTACCCTCGGATTCCCTTTAGAAACGCCTGCTGAGGCATGGATGGCGGAAACTAGCCCAATTTCGACCAGGCGACAGCCGAGCTTCGACTTGAAACACGTTCTATTTTTGCCTAGACCGGTTCGAACGACAGCTCGATGGTGTTTTCGAGCCAATATCACGATGCCGATCGACCAAAACGCATTCAAAGAAGCACTCCGCGGATGGGCAAGCGGGGTGACGGTAGTGACCGCCCGCGCGGGCGACAAGATTCACGGGATGACCGTCTCTGCTTTCTCGAGCGTATCGGCGGACCCACCACTCGTCCTGGTCTGCGCCAACCGCAGCTCGACTACACACGGCATCATCGAGGAGGGGGGGGTGTTCGCGGTTAATATCCTTGCCGAGCACCAGCAGGAAGTCTCCAATGTGTTTTCGTCCTCGAAGTACGAGGATTCGCGGCTCGACCGTGTGCCCTGGAGCGAAGGCCAGACCGGCGCGCCGCTCATCGACGGAGCGCTAGTTTCCCTGGAATGCAAAGTCGCGAGCGCACACCACGAAGGCAGCCATACAATCTACATCGGCCAAGTCGAAGCGGTGCACACCACCGACGCTCCCCCTCTGGTCTACTACAGAGGCGGCTACCGCTCGCTCAACTGCGACGACTAACTCGCGAGGAATTGGCGCCAGAGCATCTCGAGCGTGGTCTCGTGCATGCCCGCCTTCGTCGCGTTGTAGGGCGTGAAGTTGACGAGGCGAACGTAAGCGACCCGCGCGTCGCCGCCCTGCCCCTCGATGTCCAGGACGTTCAGGCACCCAGCGTCCTGCTCGAGGCGCCGATAGATCTCAGGACCGGCGGCGAGGGCTTGGGCGAGGATGGTGCGGTTGACCACGCCGTGCGCGGCCACGAACGCGTGGCTCCAGTCATCGCGCCCGAGGAACGACTGCCAAGCGGAGGCGACGCGGTCCCAAAGGCCGGCGTAGGTCTCGCCGGTGAGAAAGCGAGCGCCGGGCTCCTCGGCGTTCTCGAACGCTTTCACGAAGGTCGCTTCCATCTCTTCGGCGGTCTCGATATCCTCGAAATCGCCTGTTTTTGCCTCACTCAAAGCCTCGATGACCACGATGTCGAGCGGGCGCGGTGCGGTGGCAAGCTCTGCGGTCTGCCGGGTCCGCTGGAGGCCGGTGCAGGCGGCGAAGTCGATGGGGGCTTCGCTCAGAAGCCGCCCTAGCGCCTCGGCCTGGGCCAACCCTTCGGCGTTCAGTGGAGGGTCGTCATGCCCGAGATCTTGTCCGGGTTCGAAGTAGGACACGGCCCCGTGCCTCGCCAAGTACACTCTGCGTCGCTGCGTCACGGCCGCGCAGCATAGCAGTGGCTACCGACTCGCGCTCTGAGTGCTAGAGTCTTCGCCATGAACCAAGCGAAGTGGGTTGTCATCGTCCTCGCCGCCATGGCGGTCGTGGGCTGCACGAAGAAAGAAGCTTCGGCTCCGGCCGCCGAAGAAACGGCTGCCGTGGAGACAGAGAAACCAGCGGCGCCTACGGAACCGATCTTGCCTCTCCCAGACAGCGCCGACGTCGACATGGACAAGGTGCTGCTCGGGCGAAGTCTCTACTTCGACACGGCGCTGTCCGGCGACGGAACCGTTTCGTGCGCGACTTGCCACATGCTCGAGCATGGTGGCGCGGAGCCGCGGAAGACCTCGATTGGCATCGGTGGGCAGATCGGCCCAATCAACTCGCCTACGGTATTGAACTCATCCTACAACTTCGTTCAGTTCTGGGATGGCCGCGCGAAGGACCTGCAGGAGCAAGCGGCAGGGCCGGTCGAGAACCCGAGCGAGATGGGTGCCAAGTGGGAGAACGTCGTCAAGCGGCTCGCAAAAAACGAAGAGTACGCGGCTGCGTTTGCCAAGCTCTATGAAGACGGCATCACCAAAGACAACGCAACGGACGCGATCGCGGAATACGAGAAGTCGCTGATCACCCCTTCGCGCTTCGACGCATACCTCAAGGGCGACGACACAGCCATCACCGACGCTGAGAAGCAAGGTTACGCTACCTTCAAGGAAGTGGGCTGCACCGCGTGCCACAGCGGCATCAACGTCGGAGGCGCGATGTTCCAGAAGTTGGGGCTCGTGAAGGACTACTTCAAAGACCGCGGAACCGAAATAACCGAGGCCGACCTCGGGCGTTTCAACGTGACGAAGAACGAGGCGGAGAAACATTTCTTCAAAGTCCCGACGCTTCGCAACGTCGAGCTCACCTCACCGTATCTCCACGACGGTTCGCGCGCCACGCTCGAAGAGACCGTGAAAGTCATGGGAACGTATCAGCTCGGCCGCGAGCTCACGGCCGCGCAAGTGAACAGCATCGTGACGTTCCTCAAGACCCTGACGGGCACCCTCCCGGCGCACGCCAAGCCGTAGCCCCCGAGCTCAGCCGACGACTTGGAGCCGAACGGCTTCCGGGCCGTGTGCCTGCGGCGCCGAGGGCGCCGCTATGTATTCGTGTGTCGTCGGCGCCGCGGCCTCGTCGGCCTTGGGCACTGCGCGTCGTACTAGGGCCCGCCACGCATCGCGCGGCGCTGGGACCTTCTCCTTGCCTTCGACGTAGAGCAAGCGCGCCAGTGAGGGAATGTATGGCGCCATCTTGTCGTAGGTCTCCTTGATTGCGGGAAGATCCCTCTGAAAGAAGGCCATCGTACGCATCGCGGCTCGGCTGGCGTGCACCTTGGCGCGGCCGATCCGCCCCTTGCCGACGAGCGGGCCGATCTCGTGGATCAGGTCGGCGCCGGTGCCCGCAACCACGTGTGGTGCTTTGTGGAAGGTACGGCCGTAGCGGGGGTTGTTCTCGATGAACTCACGCGCCTCCGCCTCGGTAATGCCATGGTGCGCGAGCGCATCTTGGAACTCCTGGCGGGCGCGCTCTCGCGCTTTGAACATGTACATCTGGACGCGCGACTGGAAGTTGACCGCTCCGTCACCGCTGGTCTCGACCGGACAATAGATCGCCTCGGGGTGAAGCTCGGTGATCACCGTTTGGATACCATCGGACACCCCGGAGCTGGGCATGCAACCGAAGGGCTTCACGCTCAGCGTCATGTGCGCCTTCTGCTTGGCGACGTTGAGCACGAGCTTGGCGACCTCCATGTGGCCCTCGCCGCCACGCAGCTCGTTGTTGTAGAAACTGTGACCAACCTTGGCGATTTCATCCATGTCCGGGAGCTTCTGTCCCTTGAGCCCGGCCGCAGCGCAAAATGCTGCAAACGTCGCCCGGAGCGCGATCTCGCCGAGCCAGACGCCGGCCATCTTGTAGCCCACGTCCGAACCCTCGAGCCCATAGTAAGACTCGTCCGTGTCTCGAAGGGTCATGCGCCGCTCGGTGTCGTGGCGCATCTCCCAAAGGGTGTAGAGCAGCCAGTTGACCAGGATTTGGATGTCGTTCTCGCCGCCCTCGGACTCGACGAAGCGCTGAAGGTGGTAGTTCCCGTCGCCTTCGGTCGTCATCGCCCAGAACTCGCCGATGATCGCAACCTTGGGCTTGGCCCGAAGCCGGTCGATCTCGACGGCTTGGAGGTGCTTGCGGCCGCGGAACAATGCTCGAAGCACGCTCTCGTTCTTCTCGAGCGCCTCTCGGACCTCACGCTTCATCTCGGCGATCGCGCGATCGGTGGCGCCCTCTTCGACCTCGTATGGGCGAATGCGATAGCTGAGCGCGTTGATTGCGTCGCCGGCAAACAGCCCGCGCGCGAGCGCCATGAAGAATTGCGGATTGAGAACGAGACCGATCTCTTCGCCGGTTGCCTGCTTGAAGCCCGCCTGCTGTTGAAAGAGCACGACGCGGAAGCCGTCGAACCCAGCGTCTCGAAGAGCCTTTCGGTACTCGGTGACGTACATTCCGAAGCGGCAGGGGCCGCACGCGCCCGCAGTCAGGAAGACATAGTTGTCGATGATCTCCTGTGCGCTGAGCCCTTCTTGATCGCGAAGTCGAGAGAGCTCTTTGACCAGATTTCCTACGGTGAAGTACGTGGGGTTGCACTGGGCTTTGTTGCCGAACTCCTTGCCGAACCGGAGCGCCTCGACGTCGGCGCACTCCATCGCCCGGGTGTTGTAGCCAATCCCTTTGAGAGCCGACGCGACGAATTCATCGTGCGCCATCGTCAGACCACCGTTCAGGATCGTGGTGGTGGGTCGCTCTTTGGCTGAAAAGAACGGGTTGACCATGGAGTCGGTCCATTGCTCTCGCGCGTCGTCCAGCCCGAGCTTGGCGCGCTCTTGAGCTTCAAATGCGGCGAGCTCTTTCTCGATGTCGATTTCGAAACCATCAGCCATGTCTAGCCCCTTCACACGCGGACGACCTTGCCGTCCTTGGTCTTTCTTCCGAGACGAATCAAGCCTTCCGATACCTCGCCGGAGCTGAGGCCGTTCTCCTCGGCCTTGGCCGCTTCGACGCGGTATTGGCTCACTTTGTCTGCGAGCTCGTGGATTTGCCGTTCGAGCCCGAGGTCGGCGCGCCGGTGCTCGGCGAGCTGCGTCTGTTTGATGCGCAAGAGCTCCAAGCGCTTTTCGTCGATGCGGCGTTGAAGCTCGACTTTGCGCTTCGCCAAGTCTTCGAGATGCTCTTCGCGGAGCCTAAGCGAGTGCGCGTACGTCTTGACGCGGATCTTGATCGAACCGCCGGGCTTGTTTGCATCGATGTCGTGCAACGACGAAGCCGGGACGCCGCTCTTTGCGACGATGCTGTCGATGATCCCATAGGTCGGTGCGTCGTGGCCGCACTTGAAGCTGCTCAAATCGAGAATGGCGACGTTCGGGTGACGCGAAGCGAACTTCGCGGCCCAGACTTTTTGCGCGGAGTTGGCCGAGTAGTTCTCCGGCCACACGTCGTTGACACCGAGCAGGTCTTCTTCGTCGTCTCCGTAGAAGCGTCGAAGCCACTCCGGGTCCTTCGGAATCGACCGTATACTCAGGATCGGATAGCCGAGGACCTGAAACTCATCCGGAATGCCATGATGGAGCCCGGGGTCGAGGTGGTAGGGGCGGCCGAGCATGAGAATGGCAACCTTGTTGTCGTATTCGACCTGATCGAGGATCGCCCGGCCCTTGTCTTGGAGGTCTTGATCGAAGCGCTCGAGCGCTGCCAATCCCTCTTGAACGGCGAAATCGCTCTCGTCTTCGGTTACGCCGAGCACCCGTTCGAACACCTCGAACATGGCTCGCTTCAGCAGCGTGGGCTCCGAGAAGCTGAACGCGGGCGCCAAGTACTCGATACCGCGATTGCCGAAGTAGTCCTGCTCTTTGGTGAACGCAGCCTTCATGACGTCCGGTGTGCCGGCCACGATCGGGCAGCTCGCGTTGTCTACGGTGCCAGTGACGAAATTCGGCACGTGCGTCAGAATCGGAAAGAAGATCGCATCGAACGCCGACTGCTCGTGCTTGTGGAAGAAGAGTTGGTGGAAGTGCGCCTGCGCGACCTTCGACGGATAGCAGGGGTCGACGGACCCATACTTGCCGCCCTCCGCGAACATCTCCTCCGAGCTCGGGTCACTGAACACGATGTTCTTTGGACGCACGCCGAGCACTTCGAAATACGTTCGGAAGAAGGGCGCCGTCGAGTACATGTTCAGCACCCGTGGGATACCCACTCGCCACTGCGCGCGCTTCTTGGCCGCCTCCTCGGGTGAGCGCTGGAACCCGCGGGTGAACTTCTTTCGCTCGATCGCGCCGAAGAACTTGCGCTCCACTTTGACGTCTTCGGTGGAGGCGCCTGCCTCGGGCAGCGGTTGAACCCCCGCGACTCGCTTGAAGGCTTTCAGCCCCTCGTAGGTCACGAGGTTCGGGAACTCCTTCATGATCTTCCGGCGCTCTTTGACGAGCTCCTCCATCGCGTCCTTTGACTCGACCATGCCCTTTTCGCAGGAAAAGCCACTGATGTAGCGGCTGGTCGAACCGTCCGGTCGAAAGGCGTCGATGAACGTACGCGAGCAGTTGTTTGCGCAGAAATGACAGGTGGTCGTTGCGTCGTTCTTCGTTCGGTATTCGAGGTCGATCGCCGCATCCAAGCCGATGAACGTGGACGAACCACGACGCCGAACGACGCGAAGCGTCTCCATCGCTGCGCCAATCGCACCGGCTTCGCCGCTGTGCGGGTGCACGTAGACTTCTGCGTTCGGGACGCGCTGCCTGATGTAGTCGACCTGCGCTTTGACGGCGGCTTTGTTGTACTGCGTGCCGCCCTGAAGAACGAACTTGCGACCGAGCGCCGCCATTCGTGGAACGCCGACGACGTACTGCCAAACGTTCTTCGGAAGCACTTGCGCGAGCCCGGCGAGAAGCTCCTCTTTACTGAAGCCTTCCTTTTGGAAGTTGACGCGATCGGTATCGAGGAAGACCGCGCAGCCATAGCTGAACTTCGGTGCGAGATCGGCTTTGAACGCAGTGTCCGCGTACTCGGTAACGGGCAAACCAAACTGATCGGCCATTGCCTGAAGGAGCATCCCATTGCCAGCCGAGCACTGGTTTGAGAGCTTGAACGTCTTGATGTCCCCGTTCTCCATGAACAGGACTTTGATGTCCTGCCCACCGATATCGCAGATGACATCGACATCGCCGAAGTAGTGCGTGGCGCTCATCATGTGCGCGACGGTCTCGACGATGTTCACGTCGGCCCTGACACACTCTTCGAGAACGTCGGCGGCATACCCGGTCGCTCCAAACCCGAGGACTTCGATCTGGGCACCCTTGGCGTTCATGCGGCCGCGAAGCTCGTCAAGAAGCTCTTTGGCGTCTTGAATGGGATTGCCCTTCGAGAGAGTGTACGCCTTCATCAGGACTTCACCGTCTTCGCTCAAGAGCACTGCTTTGGAAGACGTGCTGCCGCCATCGAGGCCTATGACCGCGCGAACCGATTCGGTAGAGACCTCCGGCTCGACGAACGTCGGGATGTCGTACGCCTCGAGGAACTGCCCGAGCTCCGCTTCGTTCCGCGCGAGCGGCGGCCCTGCGCTCTCGCCGAGGCGCTCCTTCCGGCCCTCGGTGATGTAGCGGCGAAGGCCTTCGAGGCCGTTGTAAATCCCCACGTCGGCCGGCTCATGCATGCCGTACATGACGGCGCCGTACGCAGCGTAGAGGGCTGCGTTCTCGGGCACGGGAATGAGCTCCTCGATAGGCACGTCCTTCGGATAGTCGTACCCACGCTCGTCCCAAGTCTCCGGGATTCGCTTGCGCCAGCACTCTTGAAGGAACGGCAAGAAAGTGTTTGGCCCTCCGAGCAGCAGGACCTTGTGCCGAAGCGTGTTGCCGCGTGTGAGCACCGAGAGGTTCTGCATGACGATCGCATCGGCCAGCGAGCACATGATCTCGTTGGATGGGATGCCGGTCTTCACGAGGTTGACGATGTCGGTCTCGGCAAAAACGCCGCACTTGGCCGCGACGTGATGAAGATGCTTGTCGTCGAAGTGGAGCTTCAGCGTCTCCGCGGACGGCATCCCGACCTTGATCATGCACTTGTCGATGGTGGCGCCAGTGCCGGACGCGCACTTGTCGTTCATCGAAGCAATGGCGGATTTGTCACCCGTCTTCTCGTTCTCTTTGAAGACGATGATCTTCGCGTCCTGGCCGCCGAGCTCTACGACGGAGCCCGCGTCGGGATGGAGTGTCTCGACGGCAAGCGTGACGGAGTTGACCTCCTGCACGAACTTGGCTCCCAGTGGCGCTTCAAGCGGCTTGGCTCCCGAGCCGGTCGCGAACACGCGCACGTCGGAGCAGCCACGCTCCGAAAGAATCTGCCCGACGCGCACCATGAAGTCGAGAACGCACTCGGCCTGTTTGGTGTGATGGCGTTGGTAGTCGCTCCAGACGATATCCTTCGTCTTTGGATCGACGATGACGGCCTTTACCGTCGTGGACCCTACGTCCAGCCCTACTATCGCTCTATCCATCAGAACGGTCGCGCCCTTCCCTCGTACGGTGAAGCAGGTAAACACAAGCTCCCGTGAAAGTCACGCGACTTGGCTTGCAAACCGAGAACGTCGAAGTCACACCAGGGGTCCATGAGCAAGGTCTTGATCATAGGCGCGGGCGGAGTCGGCGGAGTGGTCACCCACAAATGCGCCGACGACGCCGACACGTTTTCCGAAATCACACTGGCAAGCCGCACTTTGTCGCGTTGCGAGAAGATCCAAAAGCAGGTGCGAGAGCTCCGCGGTCGTGAAATTGAAATCGCGCAAGTGGATGCCGATGACGTCGCACAAACCGTGGCGCTGATCAAACGCGTGGAGCCCGACCTGCTGATCAACGTCGCTCTGCCCTACCAGGACCTGACCCTGATGGATGCCTGCTTGGAAACCGGTGTCGACTATCTCGACACCGCGAACTACGAGCCTCCGGAGGAGGCCAAGTTCGAATACAAATGGCAGTGGGCCTACCAAGAGCGCTTCGAATCTGCCGGTCTCATGGCCCTTCTCGGCTCGGGCTTCGACCCCGGCGTGACGAACATCTTTTGTGCGTACGCGCAGAAGAACCTCTTCGATGAGATCGACACGATCGACATCCTGGACTGCAACGGCGGCGACCACGGACACGCTTTTGCGACCAACTTCAATCCGGAGATAAACATCCGCGAGATCACTCAGCGCGGCCGGTACTGGGAGAACGGCAAATGGGTGGAGATCGACGCGATGTCGGAATCACGCATGTTCGATTTCCCCGGAGTCGGCGAGCGCAAGGCGTACTTGCTCTACCACGAAGAGCTCGAGTCACTGGTCAAGAACATCCGCGGCCTCAAGCGCATTCGCTTCTGGATGACGTTTGGCGACGAGTACATCACGCATCTCCGCGTTCTTCAAAACGTCGGCATCACGAGCATCGAGCCAATCGAGTTCGAAGGCCGAGAAATCATTCCGATTCAGTTCTTGAAAGCGCTGCTCCCCGACCCGTCGACGCTCGGAGAGAACTACACTGGAAAGACCAGCATCGGTTGCTTGATCGAGGGCCGAAAAGACGGTCGTCCTCGCAAGGTGTTCATCTACAACATCTGCGATCACGAGGAGTCGTGGAACGAGGTCCGCGCACAGGCGGTTTCGTATACGACGGGGGTTCCGGCGATGGTCGGGGCCAAGATGATGCTGACCAAGCAGTGGCGCGGGCGCGGCGTGTTCAACGTCGAGCAGCTCGAGCCCGAGCCGTTCCTCGAGGAGCTCTCGGTTCGTGGGCTCCCCTGGCACATCAAGGAGATGTAGTGCGGGCTTGTGAGCAGCTCGATCTTCGCCGTGTGGATTCGCCCGCTTTTGTCATCGACCTGGCCATGCTGGAGCGCAACTTGGAGTTGCTTGCGCACGCCCAGGCCGCGGCAGGCGCGACGATTCTTCTGGCGCTCAAGGGGTTTGCGGCTTGGTCGACGTTCCCGCTCGTTGGGCAATACCTCGACGGCGTTGCGGCGAGCGGGCCAGACGAAGCGCGCCTTGGGCGCGAGGAGCTCGGAAAACAAGTCCACACGTACTGCCCGGCGTTCGACGAAGCATCGCTGCGCGAAACGATCCGGTACTCGGACCACGTGATCTTCAACTCGCCGTCGCAGATCGACCGCTTCCGCTCGATCATCGATGAGCACTCCAAAGACGTCAGCTTCGGCCTACGCGTCAATCCACAGCACTCGGAGGTCGAGGTGCCGCTCTACGATCCGTGTGCACCTGGCTCACGCTTGGGCGCCACCAAGGATCAGCTCGTGAAGGCGAACCTGCGGGGCATCGACGGGCTGCACTTTCACACCCTGTGCGAGCTTGGCGCCGACGCGCTCGAGCGGACGCTCGAGGCGCTCGAAGAACAGTTCGCACCGTGGCTCGACGAAGCCAAGTGGGTGAACTTTGGCGGAGGGCATCACATCACCAAACCCAACTACGACGTGGGTCTGCTGGTCGACCTCGTTCGAAATTTTCGTCACGACCACCGCGTCGACGTGTATCTCGAGCCCGGGGAGGCCATCGGGCTGAACGCCGGTGTCCTGGTAGCCTCCGTGCTCGACCTGGTCGAGAACGACGGCCCGATCGCGATCCTCGACACGTCGGCGACCGCCCACATGCCCGACGTGCTCGAAATGCCTTACCGCCCGGAGATCCGGGGGGCGGCGGAGCCGGGTCGGCTCGCGCACACCTACCGGCTCGGCGGTCTGAGCTGTCTCGCCGGCGACATGATTGGAGCGTATTCCTTCGACGAGCCGCTTAGCGTCGGAGACAAGCTCGTCTTCGAGGATATGGCCCACTACACCATGGTGAAGACCACGACGTTCAATGGCGTGAGGCTTCCCTCCATCGCGCTATTCGACCCCCGCGATGACTCGTATCGGGTGCAGCGCAGCTTCGGCTACGAGGATTATCGAAATCGGCTTTCTTGAGCCTTGAACTTCGGTAGGGAGCAGTAAGACTCGCGCCATGGCCGATTTCTCCGATTTCACCTCATATGCAAACGAAACCGGCGCGCGGCTGAGTGACCAGCCGTTGCTCTTCGAGACCAGCAAACATCTCGATGTCACGCAGCAAGAGCTGTTCAACTACGTAACGGACTTCGATCGGCTGAGCGAGTGGATCTGGGGGTCGAAGAAGACTTGGGCTGACAACACTAACGCCGAGCAGCCGGGTCAGGTGGGTTCGGTACGGATGATTCAAGGAGCCTTTGGCAAGCCGTTCCGCGAGGTCGTCAAAGCGTACGAAGCACCGCGCATGTTGGCGTACTCAGCCCCCGACGGTGCTCTATTCGGCCTGTGCACCGACCATCTGGGTGTGCTGACCTGTGAGCCGCACCCCAATGGCGGCACGGTGATCTGCTGGCAGGCCTACGGGCGGCTTCCTCGCAACCCCGCCAAGGCTTGGGGCGGCAGAAAGCTGTTCCAAGTCGCGCTCAGCAACGGTATGAAGAACCTGGAGCGAAAGTTCGCTCCTCGCTGAGCGCATGGAGCTCATTCGCAGCAACCGAACCGAAGCCCTCGCGGACGCACTCGCAGCGAAGGTCCTCAATCATCCGCTCGATCCATTCGAAAGAGACGTCGTGGTCGTACAGAGCCGCGGCATGGAACGTTGGCTCATGCTCGCGCTCACCGAGCGATTGGGCATCTGGGCGAACCCGTGGTTTCCCTTTCCGCGCGTGCTCATCGAGTGGGTGCTCGAACACCTGCAGGCTGGGCCGTCCGAAGAAAGCAAGGCTTACGACCGCGGACGGATGAAGTGGACCCTAGCGGAGCTGCTCCGCGCTGAGCCCCCCCGCGATCTCGAAGACTATTTGTCGAAGTCGGTGGGCGATGACCGCGTCCTGCGACTCGCAACGACCGTGGCGTCCGCCTTCGATGAATACGTCATGTATCGACCGGATCTACTCGCTCGGTGGGCGAAGGGCGAAGAAGACGGATGGCAGGCGGAGCTATGGCGACGGCTCGTCGGCAAGCTGGGGCCGCACGATCTCGCGTCGCGCATCGACACGGGGATGGAGGCCCTCCGCTCTCGGAATCCGGCTGGGCAGATCCCCCTTCCGCGGCTGCACTTGTTCTCCCTCGAAACACTACCACCCCTCTTCATGCGGTTCTTCGGCGAGCTCGGAAGCGCGGTGCCCACGACCTTCTACTCGCTCGAGCCATCGAACCAGTACCTCGGCGACGTTGCGCCGAAGTCCGAGCGGGCAGAGACCGATCCCGGAGGTCTCGATGGGCACGCCTTTCTTGCAGACGTTGGTCGCCTGTCGCGGGATTTTCAGCAGCTCCTCATCGGCGTCGATGAACGTTTCGACGATCGAACCGACCTCTTCCAGCCTCCGGGGCGTTCGACACTGCTGCGATCGGTCCAGTCGGATGTCCTCGAGTTCAAGAGCCGGCCGGTAGATGGCGAACGGCAGATCATCGACCCAGGCGATCGCTCGATTTCGCTTCATGCATGCACCGGCCCGATGCGCGAAGCCGAGGTGCTCCACGACCTATTGCGCGCGGCGCTCGAAGGCGACCGAGACCTTCACCCGGAAGACATCGTCGTGATGACACCCGACCTCGACGCCTACGCCCCGGCGTTCCGCGCGGTCTTCGGTGAAAGAGAGGGCCAGTCAATCCCCTATGAGGTGCACGACCGCAAGACCCGCGACGATGCGTCGTTCTACGACGACTTCCTGGCCGTGCTGGAAGTGCTCGATTCGCGTTTCTCGGTGCTCGACCTCGTTCGATTGCTGGACGGGAGCTCGATGCGAGAGGACTTCCGGTTCACACAAGACGAGCGCGCGCGCCTCGCGGACTTGCTTTCCGCCGCGGGAATCCGCTGGGGCATCGATGCCAATCACCGGGCGCAGCTCGGCTTCCCCGAGGAATCGCTTCACACTTGGCAGGCCGGTTTGGACCGGCTCTTCCTCGGATTCGCCTCGATGCCGGATTCCTTGGAGGTCTTCCGCGGTCTACTTCCGCGCGGCGCGCCTAACCTCAGCGACGCGGCGCTCCTCGCGCGCTTGGCACGCCTCTGTGACCTGCTGTTTCGCCTCCAGCGTCGGACACGACAACCGCTACGCCTCGACGTGTGGGCAAGTGAGCTCGGCGGGCTTTGCACGGAGCTGTTTTCGGAAGATGACGACACGGGCCCCCCGCTGCGGGTGCTTCGAGACGCGCTCGACAATCTCCGAACGCTGGCCAATGGTGGCGGCTACACGGGGACTGTGTCCCTCAAGACCGTAAGAAGAGAGCTGAGCTCGTGGTTCGTTCGGGAAACACCGGCAGTCGGTTTTCTCCGTCGCGGGGTGACCCTCACCGAGCTGGTTCCGCTGCGTTCCGTCCCATTCAAGGTCGTGTGCTTGGTCGGCATGAGTGAGGACGCATTCCCCCGATCGGACGATCGTCCGAGCTTCGACCGAACGCGCGACGAGCATCGCCCCGGCGACCGCAACAAGCGTGACGACGATCGGCACTCGTTTCTCCAAGCGCTGCTCTGTGCGCGGGAACGCCTGGTCATCACCTACAGCGCACCCGCGACCAGCCTTCGAGCCGGAGCGAATCCGTCGCCGGTGGTCTGGGAGCTTCGGGAGGCCGTCAACGACTACTACGAATCCGAACCAGCCTCTCGGCTCCTCGAGCCAATTGTCCACCCACTCGACGCATTCGACCCCCGCTATTTCAGCGGCGGGGATCTGCCGCAGAGCTTCTCCGAGCGATACGCAGAAATCGCACGAACCGTGAGCAAGCTGCCCACTCCGCGCTCGCCCGTGGAGCTCGTGGCGCCGGCCGGAGAGCCGGAACCAGCTCTGTCGGTGGGCGAGCTCGCGCGCTGGTTGTGGAATCCCTTCGCGTCGTTCATCGAAAGGGTCTTGGGGGCGCGCTTCGGGACGGCAGAGCTCTACGAACCGAGCGGCGCGCTGACGGAGCTCACCCCGCTCAACGCATCGAAGGTTGGTAACGAGAGCCTCCGCGCCGACCTTCATTCGGGTGCCCTGAGGGCGTACCTGGAGGCGGCACCCGAGTTCCCCGACGGCAGCTGGGGCACGCTCGAACGGCGTCGCCTGAACCAAGAGCTCGAATCGATGGAAGCAAAGGCGCGCGGCGTGCTTGGCGGCGACGCCCTGCGATCGGAGCTGCTCGAGTCCCAGGTGATGGGCATTACAATCGCAGCGCGACTCGACGGAATCGGCGGCGAGCATCGCGTGGTGACGCGGTTCACGAAGCCGGGAAGGCGCGCGGAGCTCGCCATTTGGGTGGAACACTTGCTGATGCAATGCGCCGGCACGTCACTCCCTCGAAGCACTCACCTCGTGCTTCGCGGCGACGAGTCGAGCGCGAAGCTAGTCTCGTTCGGGCCGGTTCGAGAACCGTTCCAGGAGCTCGAGACTCTGATTGAGATCTACCGCGCCTCGAGAGAAAGACCTCGGCCGTTGATCGAGCGCTCGTCTCGTGAATTCGCCGAAGCTTTCGACAGGGGTGAGGAACAGGCCTTCCAGGCCGCGCGCAAGGAGCTCGTCAGCCAGCGTCGCTGGGACGAGCAACTGAAATTCGTGCTCGGGCCCGACGATCCGTTCACCGACACAGCATTCGCGCAGGCCTTTCAAAGCGCCGCGCTCGCGGTCTACGGCCCTCTCTTGAAGCATCGGAGTGAGCAATGAGCGCCATGTCGCCGGAGCTCATTCCTCTCGATGCGCCGACGCTAGTCGAGGCCAGCGCCGGCACCGGTAAGACCTATGCGATCACGACTTACTTTCTTCGCGCGATCCTGGAAGGCGGCCTGACGCCGGAGAAGATCCTCGTCGTCACGTATACGAAGGCGGCGACGGCTGAGCTCCGCATTCGCGCACGTGCCCGGATCGTGCAGGCGCTCGGAATGCTCGACGGGCCTCCGGATCAACCGGACGCACTTTACGATGTCATCACCCTCGCAGTGAAAGAGAGCGGCGCGCCCGAAGTCGAGCGGAAACTGCGCTCCGCCCTCGGTCAGATGGATCAGGCCGCGATTCTGACGATCCACGGATTCTGCCAACGACTACTCCAAGAGCATCCACTGTCGTTTGGAGTCGAGCTCGAATTCGAAGTCGTGGAGAACGTGGCATCACTTCACGCGGAACTTGCTGTCGATTTCTGGGCGACCGAGCTCTACGACAAACCCGAGTGGCTATTGCAGGCGCTTCGCAGCCGGAAGGTGACGCTCGAACATCTGGCGCAACTTGCCAACGTCGCAACGATGCCGGGGGTCGAGGTCATCGGGCCAGAGCCTCGTGAGATCGACGACGAGGCGGTGCGCGAGGTTCTGGCGTTACATCGGCAGGCTGGAGCGCTTTGGATGGAGCACCGGCAGGAGATCCTCGCGCTTCTTCAGAATGAGGGGCTACACGCGTCGATCTACAAGGAGAAGAAGATCCGCGAAGCTTGGGCGCCGGAACTAGACGCTCTCTTTGGGCGAGCGACGCTCGAGGGGCTGCCAGACTACTTTCGGTGGCTCTGCACCGCCAACATCGAGAAGAAGACAAAGAAGAAGAAGGAACCGCCCAAACATCCATTCTTCGACGCATGCGAGGCGCTACTCGCCGCTCACGAGCGAATCGAGCCCAGGCTGGCATACGCGATCTATGCGTTCCAGCAGCGCTTCTGCAGCTTCGTTCGCGACCACTCACGAGCGCGCCGCGACGAGACTGCTCTCTACTCGTTCGACGACTTGTTGACGACTGTGCACGAGGCTGTCACCGAGCGCAAGGCTGTCGCCAGAACCATCCGAGCCGCGTATCCGATCGCGCTGGTCGATGAGTTCCAGGATACCGACTCGGTGCAGTATGGGATCTTCGTTGCGATCTACGGCGAGGGAGCAGCGGTCTACGTTGGCGATCCCAAGCAGGCGATCTACGCGTTCCGTGGCGCCGACATCTTCTCCTACATCGAGGCGGCCAAGAACGTTGGTGAGCGAAAGTACACGCTGGCGACCAATAGGCGCTCGGATCCAGGATTGGTACAGGCCGTCAATGCCTTGTTTTCTCGACTGCAACCGCCCTTCTTGATCGAAGGAATCGGTTTCGAGGGCGCGAACGCACATGAAGAGGAAATCCGCACGACGCTCGCGCCTCCATTGGACGTGGTGTTCCTCAGCGCCGACGAGCTCCGCGGACCGCTCGTTTCTTGCGTTGCCCCGATCGTCGCCAACGAGGTCGCTTTGATGCTCGAATCTGGTGCATTGATCGAGGGGCGACCCGTGCAAGCGGGCGATATCGCCGTGCTCTGCCGGAGCAACAACCAAGCCATCGCCGTGACCAATGCGATGCGAGAGTTGCACATTCCGACCTCCCTCGACGGTGGTGCGAGCGTTCTCAGCACGGAGGTCGCGGCGGACCTCTGGGCGGTGCTCGAGGCGGCGCTCATGCCAGGCGACTCCGGTGCAGTGCGCAGGGCGCTGCTGACTCCGCTGCTCGGACTCTCGGCGTTCGATCTCGCATCGATGAACGATGACGCGTGGTCTGCTTGGGTCTCACGGTTTCGCGAGTGGAACGACACGTGGCACACACAGGGTGTTCTTCGGTTTCTGAGAGACATGTTGACCGCGACCAACGCGGAGACGTCAATCGCGTCCCGCCCGACCGCCCGCCGCGACCTCACCGACCTTCTGCATCTCCAAGAGATTCTCCTCCGCGGAGAGGGCGAACGGAACCGTGATCCCGTCGGGCTGATGCAGTGGTACCGCCGATTGAACGGCGGCACCCAGGTCGACGTCATGGTTGCGGCCGATGATCTGCAGCAGCGCCCAGACGCCGAGGCGGGGGCCGTTCGGGTCACCACGATCCACAAAAGCAAGGGCCTCGAATACGGGGTCGTGTTCTGTCCGTTCACTTGGAACGACGCCAGCCTCTTTGGGTTCGACCATACAGCCGTGAAGTTCCACGACGAAGTGGGTAGTCTCAAGGTCGACCTCGGATCGGCTGCGAAGGCGGACCATCTGATTGCCAGCAAACGAGAGGCCGCCTCGGAAGCGATCCGACTCCTCTACGTCGCGGTGACGCGCGCGAAGCACCAGTGCACGCTCTTCTGGGGCCCGGGACACCGCTGGAAGGACTCGGCGTTCGCGTATCTCATTCATGACGCGGACTCACCCGCAAAGCTCACCGAAGAGGCGATGCGCGCCGACGTTGAAGCCTTCGTTGCCAGAGCTGGCGGCACCGCAGGGTGTCGGTCACCCAAAGCCGAAAAAGCCACCCCGCGCCACGACGATAAATCGGGGCTGGAGCTCACTCCGCGACCCAAATTGCGCGGCTTCGACCATACGTCCCGCATCGCCAGCTTCACCAGCCTGACTGGACATGACGAGAAGGCGCCTGGCCCTTCGGTTCCTGACACGACGTCTCCTCTGTTTGCAGAGCTGCCGGGGGGCGCACGGACGGGGCTATTTCTCCACTCGATCTTCGAACGGGCCGAGCTCGATGCGTTTGGCGGCGAGGATGCACGAACGTTGCTCGAAAAGCAGCTTGGGCTCTTTGGCTTCGACTCCGCGTTGGCTACGTCCGTTCAGCGAGATCTTGCAGCCGTTGCGTCGACTCCCATCGCGGCCGATCCGGCGCTCCCGGCACTAGGCGAGTTGGGTCGTGGCCGTCAGCTACGAGAGCTGGAGTTCACGCTCGCCGTAGGGCGGCCGAACCTCCACGAGCTTGCCGAGCTCCTGAAGGAGCATGGCGCGCCAGCCAATGCCCCCGAGTACCACGAGCGTTTGGCTCGTCTCAGCAGCCAAACCTTGCGTGGTTTCTTGCGAGGCTTCATCGATCTGATGTTCGAGTGGGAGGGGCGCTGGTACGTCGCGGACTACAAATCGAATCGGCTGCCCAGCTACGAGCCGTCGTCCGTGATCGAGGCGGTGCAACGCAAGCACTACGTCTTACAGGGCCAGCTTTACTCGATTGCGGCGCATCGCTACCTACGGCAACGCGACCGGCGCTACGACCCCGAGAAGAATTGGGGGGGCGCCCTGTTCTTGTTCGTTCGAGGCATGAAGGGTCCCGAGCATACCGGCTCGAGCGTCTTCCTCGACAAACAGTCACCGGAGTTGCTGGACGCAGTGGACGCGTGGTTGGGAGGTCGCGATGGATCTCGATGAGCTGCGCGCACTCGACTTGGTAGAGGTCCTCGACGTCGAGCTCGCACGGGCGTTGTCACGTGTTGGGGGAACCGAAGACCCCGAGATTGCGCTGGCGATCGCGCTGACGAGCCGCGCCGTGAGACGTGGACACACCTGTTTTCCGCTACGGACAGCGGCGAGGGAGCTCTGGCCCCATCAAACTCTTCCGCCCGGCGTGCTGCCCGAGGCGTCCGCCTGGGCCGATCGGCTTCGGCACAGCCCGCTCACCCAGGATGGACCGCTGGTGCTCGACGGTAAGGACCGCCTCTACCTCCGGCGGTACCGGCAGCTCGAGAGGGACGTCTCCACGCAGCTGGCACAAAGAGCGGCCGGTGGGGAGCGCCACGACGAGGGCGCATGGCTTCGCTCGACCCTCGACCGACTGTTTCCAGGAAGTCAGAGCTCCCCACAACGCCGCGCTGCCGCGAACGCGATCGATCACTCCGTGTCGCTGCTCTGTGGCGGTCCGGGTACCGGTAAGACGACGACGGTCGCCTCGATCATCGCGATGATCGTGGAGCGCGATTTGCGCGACACGGGGAAGCCACCGAGAGTGATGCTCTTGGCACCAACCGGGAAGGCCGCCGCGCGATTGGGTCAGGCGGTGCTCGCCGCGAAAACGCGCATCGATGCATCCGAAGAAGTCCTCGATTGCATTCCGACGGAAGCGTCGACCGTGCACCGGGCGCTCGGGATGCAGCGCGAGGGAATGCGCTTTGCAAGAAGCCAGGATTTCCCGCTCGAAGCCGACGTGATCGTCCTCGACGAGGCGTCGATGATCGACTTGGCGATGATGCGACAGCTCCTCGACGCCGCGCCGCGGGACGCGACACTCTTGATTGTCGGGGACCCCGATCAACTCACCTCGGTCGAGGCGGGCTCCGTGCTCCGAGACCTGGTCGATGCGAGTGACGAGACCTGGTGGACGAATCGGGTCACACACTTGACCAAAACTTGGCGCTACGACGAAACGCAGCCGCTCGGGCAATTGGTCCAGGCTATCCGCGAGGGCAGCGCAGAGACAGTCGACTCCCTGTTGAGCGTCGAAGATTCGGACGATCTCGTGTGGAGACCGTACGACGAGCTGCCGCGGGAGCTGGATCGCGCCGCCGAGTTTTGGGCCGAAACGTCGAGGACGACGGATCCTTCGATGCACTTCGATCGGCGCAGTCGCTACGTGATGCTCACCCCGTTTCGACGTGGCCCCATTGGAACGGAGAATCTCGGATCGGCGATCCAAGAGCGTCTCCGGAGCAATGGCGCGGAGCCGAGCGTGACGCCCATCCTCATCGAACAAAACAACCAAGAGCTTCGGGTGTTCAACGGAGACTTCGCCATGCTCGTCGCCGGCGAGACGCCCACCGCGATCGTTCAGAGTGACTCGCAAGAGCTTCGCGAGATGGCAGAGGCGCGCCTGCCACGCTACAGCAACGCGTTCGCGTTGAGCGTGCACAAGTCGCAAGGCTCGGAGTTCGACGAGGTGTTGGTGGTCCTGCCGGAGGAGGACGCGCCCCTGCTCACGCGTGAGCTACTCTACACCGCTGTGAGTCGCGCAAAGAAGCGTGTTCGTATCGTCGGCCCCAAGGCAGTCGTGCTCGCAGCGCTTGCACGTCGCGCACGACGGGACTCCGGGCTCGTGGACGCAATCGGCGAGCGAATGCCGAGCTGAGCCAAGGGCAATGGGCCAAGCGCGTGGCGCTCAGGCTGCTTGCGGTGGCCAAGCGCGGCGAATCTTCTGTGCAACCTTGGCAGCCAGCTCTTCGTCAATCGGCTGATTCGGGTCCGCGCCCAATTGCCTGAGAATCACTTTGCAGTGTGCCGGGTTCCAGTTGAGAAGCTTGGCCAGCTCCCGAAGCTCGTAAGTTTGCATGACGTCCATTGCGCGCGTCCTTTACTAACCGTAAATTTATAGCGCGAAACAGAAGTCGATCCAAGAACTTAATTGCCATTCAGTAAATAAGCGGCGACTCCCAACAAAGCTAGCAATATCACGGTGATGACCAGCCATCCGGGGCCTTGAATTCCGGGCGCGGGGCCGGAGTCGGGCGGAGGGGCAATGGGGGGGCCTTCGACTGGCTGGGCAGCGAGAAATTCCTCGATGAGCCGGGTAGCCTCTTCGACCTGATCAGCCTCGACACGAATCTCGGTCCCATGGCGCAGCCGATCCGTGATGCCCGGATAGGCGGTATCACGGTGATTGACGAGGACCGCGGCGATCCCAGCGGATTCGAGCGCCTCCTGAAGGGCTAACGCTTGGACCTCATCGTCCGTCTCGTAAACGTTTCGTGTCTCCATGATGCTACCTCGATTGCACAAAAGGGGGCACAGGACAATCGAGCCCATCCCCGATGGCACGGATCAGCTCGGCCTCCCGATCGGTCACCTCGTCGTCCGCCATCACCGTCGCCGCGCAGGCGAGCATGATGCTCTTCTTGAGCGCCGGCGCTGCGGCGTCGTAGCGGCGGAGCGCGTCATCGACGGCTGAAAGGCCGCAGTCTTTCGAAGGCATGATCTCGGCTTCCGCGAGATGTAACGCCTTGGCGCCATGGTGAAACGCGCGCCTCGCGCCTTCCTCGGAGCGACTCCCGACCCGCGCGAGCGTGGACAGCAGCACGCGCGCGTCCGGAAGCAGCTTCTTGAGCGAACGGAAGCGAACAGGAGTTGGCCCCGTGCCTTGGAAGAAGCGGGCGAGATGACGCTGAATCATGCGGCTCAGCGTGTACTCGAACAGATCGATACGGCGGTCGCTGCGCATCAGAACGTCCACGGCGCTGCGAAACCGATGGTACTCGGCGACCGACAGGCTCCGAAGCGTGGGCATCATCATGTCGATGAGCGCGATCTTCTGTGCAGACGAGAGGTTCGAAGCCTCAGAGTGAAAACGAAGTGAGAGATCCGCGGTCTGCGGATCCGTCAGATCCGCGAGCGCGACGAGCTCCGTACCGCGAAGCACCTCGTCCTGAGCGAGCAAGATCCCGAAGACCATTGCTTGCGCCATGGGCGCTTGGTGCACCGCGTGACGCCACATCTCGGGAAGCGCCGCGTGAAGTGAGCGGGCGAATATGATCTGCTCGGGGCGAGGGCTCCCGATGTGTGCCATCGCCTGGCTTACCGACTCTTCGGTGGGCGCTTCCGCGAACGCGGTGACGTCACCGGGAGCCGCATCGGGCGGAGTACTCATCCCGTCTGCTATTCGAGGAAGCTCGACCTCGGGGAACTCGCCGTCCCAGTACGGCTCGAGCTTGCGAATGCGGACGTCGAGCGGCGGATGTGTTCGAAAGATCCCTGCGAACAATCGAAGGCGCCGAATTGCATCGGAGAAGAAGATGTGACTTGCCTCGTCTGCTCTTGGAGTCCCGAGATAGGAGCCCGGCGCCGCGCCGCCGATCTTCTTCAGCGCGCCAACCAAGCCGTCGGTATCGCGGGTGAACTGCACGGCGGAGGCATCCGCCAGAAGCTCTCGTTGCCGTGAGATCGCGCTTTGCAGCATACGGCCGAAGAAGACACCGACCGAGCCGATGACGAGAAGACCGATTCCGAGCAGAGCGATGCCCCCGCCTTCCTTCTTGCTGCTCGTGCTCGAGCCACGGAGCAAGAAGCGACCGATCAGCGCAAGCAGGAAGATACCGTGCAGCAACCCGATCGCGCGTAGGTTGATGCGGGAGTCTCCGTTCAGGATGTGGCTGAGCTCGTGCGCAACCACGCCCTGAAGCTCTTGGCGGCGAAGCAGATGAAGGGTCCCCTCAGTGACCCCGATCGCGGCGTCGCTGGTGGTCTTGCCAGCTGCAAACGCGTTGATACCGGGCTCTCGATCGAGGACGAAGACATCGGGTGTCGGCACGCCAGACGCGATTGCCATTTCCTCCACCACGTTCAGAAGGCGGCGCTCCTCGAGCTTGGTGGAGTCCGGCTCGACCTGGCGTCCACCCAAGCTGCGCGCTACCGCTGCGCCGCCATCGCGCAATTGAGCCATCTTGTAGAGAGAGCCGAGGCCGACGACTACGCCAGTGCTCGTGCAAGCGAAAAGGAACACAGAGGGATTCCACAAAGACGTCACCAGGCCTGTGACGCTTTCATAGCGCCCCGTGACATAGGCCACGCCTGCTGCGTCCGTTCCGACTGCCGCGTAGACCAACATCGACAACACATAAACCGCAGCCGTGACTCCAACGACGGCGATCGCAAAGAGCACAGCGAGGCGCACGGTACGCTTGCGCGCCTGAGCCTGCTCCTCGAAGAAGTCCATGGCCTAAAACTGAACTTTGACGGGCTCGCGTTGGCCTTCGTCTTCGATCTCGAAGAGCTCGGCTCGCTGGAACCCGAACATGCCTGCGACCAGATTCGACGGGACCATTTCGCACTTGTTGTTGTAGCGCATGACCGCGTCGTTGTAGGCCTGGCGCGCAAAGGCAATTTTGTTTTCGGTGGTCGATAACTCTTCGGAGAGCTGCATCATGTTCTGATTGGAGCGGAGCTCGGGGTACGCCTCGGACAGCGCAAAAAACCGGCCGAGCACGCCGGTCAGGCCCGCCTCTGCAATCGAGAGGCCCTTCATCGCCGCGGCGTCGCCAGGATCGGCCGCGGCCTGTTTCCGAGCGACGTCCGCCGAGTTGCGGGCTGCGATCACCGCTTCGAGTGTGCCGCGCTCGTGGGCGAGAAACGCCTTGGCAGTTTCGACCAGGTTTGGAATCAAGTCGTGGCGTCGCTTGAGCTGAACGTCGATTTGGGCGAACGCGTTCTTGAAGCGGTTTCGCAGGTTGACGAGCCCGTTGTACATGCTCGCGAACCACGCGACCAACACGCCGATGACGACCAGCAAACCGATCAGGAAACTCATAGTGCCCTCCCCTGCCCCCAAAAGGACGGTTCCAGTGTAAGTGGGGGCCCCGATAAACTCAAATCCGAAGGCAATCGCACAAGACGTCGTGGATCAAGCGCAAGCTGGTCAGCGCTGGTGGCGGGCGATGTACTTCTTTTTTTCGCGAGCACCCTTGCGTTCCATCGCTGGCAGGAGCAGGCGCCTCATCGCCGGCACCAGGTATCCGAGCGTGGCGAGCTTGCCGCTGAAGGCGGGCTTGGTTCGTTCTCTCGCTCCGTCGGCTGCGGAGTCGAGCACCAGGTCCGCGATTTCATCCGCCGTGCTCATCGGCAGTGAGAAGACGAGTGGCGGAACGCTGTCGATGACGCTCGGGTCCGTGATGAAACCCGTGTCGACCGGGCCGGGCGACACGACGCTGATGCGAATGTTGGTTTCGCGAAGCTCTTCGGCGACGGCGAACGAGAAGATCCTGAGGGCGAACTTGGTCGCCGAATAGGCCGCCTCATCGTCCAATGGATAACGGCCGGCGAGCGAAGCGACGTTGACGATGCTCCCCGAGCGCTGAGACCGCATCGTCGGCAATGCCAAACGTGTGAGCACCATGGGCGCTCGTAGATTCACATGCAGGATCTGCAGTATGTCCTCCATCGGGACGTTTTCGTACGCGCCACGGAAGTTGTGGGCGGCGTTGTTCACCAGCACATCGATGCTTCCGAAGCGCGACACCGCCTCCTGGAGGAGGTGCTTGCAAGCGCCTGTGTCCGAGATGTCGGTCGGCACCGCTTGTGCGACCGCACCGCCGAGCTCGGCCGCAAGCTTGTCGAGCGGCTCCTTGCTGCGCGCGGCCAGCACGACCCGCGCGCCTTCCTTCACGAACTTCCGTGCGCAGGCCTCGCCGATGCCACTGCTGGCGCCGGTGATGACGACCGTCTTGCCTTGAAACCTACTCATGCTGAGACCTTTCGTGCTTCGAGCATCATCTTCGCGAGCCGCTCGAACGCTTCGTTCACGTTGTAGCCAGACTTGGCGCTTGTTTGGGCGATGTACCAGTTGATCTTGCCTGCCGCATCCAACTGCTGCTTGGTGAGCGCGAAGTCTCGCGTCAAGTCGATCTTGTTGACGATCAGGACGGATGGGCGCGAGCCGATGAAGCCGCGTCCCTTGAGTTGCGCCTCGAGCAGGTGGTCGAGCGTCCTCGGATTGGTGGCGTCCACGATGAACGCGAGCCCTGAGGCCCCGGAAATGAACGAGCGATTGTATTGGCCCCAGGCGTCGATGCCGCCGGGGTCCCAAAGCATCATCTCTAGCGAGACATCGTCGAGCTGGAGAGAGCTGCTCGAGATCGCCATGCTGAGCTTGGACTCGTAACCTACGTCGAATGCGCCTTCGACGAGCCGGCGGGCCAGACTGGTTTTCCCCACCCCCGGAACGCCCAACAGGCAGACCTTCCGCCGAAGCCGCATGACCCCGTACTATACCGGGGAGCCCAGTGCATTCCACGGTTGGTTTGGCACCCGCTTCTTTTGCCTTAGAGTCCGGCGCATGAGTCAGCAGAAACAGAAGCTCGAGTTCGGCGGGGTACCTGGCAACTTCGCGATGATCTTCGGCCTCCCCCTTTTCACGGCGTATCTGTTCTTCGCGGTGCGCTTCAACGATGGCGCAGTGTTGCCCGGCCCGAATGCGGACTGGGAAGGTTTTCAGCAGGCGATGATGCCGACCTGGCGAGCTGCGGTCATCTACGGCGTGTGGTTCTTCTTTCAGGCACTCCTGCAGCAGTTTGCACCTGGGCGGATGGTGCAGGGCGCCGAGCTCCCCGACGGTGGCCGGCTTCCCTACAAGATGAACGGGCTGTTCTCGCTCATCGTGACTTTCATTGCCGTTGCGATCCTGCATTGGTCGGGGGCGTTTTCCATTCGAGAGCTCTACGACGAGTTCGGCGCCTTGATCAGCGTAATGACGATCTTTGCGTTCGCCTTCAGCATCTTCCTCTACTGGTACGGGAAGCAGCACGGCCAGGCGCGTCACCTGAGCGGCAAGCTCATTCACGATTTCTGGATGGGCACGGGCCACAATCCACGCGTGCCGCCGCGACCCGACGGCCTCGACCTCAAGATCTTCTGCGAGGCTCGGCCAGGGCTGATCTTCTGGGTGCTGATCAACACGGCGTTCGCGTACGTGCAGTACGAGAAATACGGCTTCGTATCGACCTCGATGATTCTCGTGTGGCTCTTCCAGATGTTCTACATCGTCGATTACTTCTGGAACGAGGAGGCCATCCTCACCACCATGGACATCAAACACGAGAATTTCGGCTACATGCTGGCGTTCGGCGACTTGGTGTGGGTGCCGATGACTTACTCGCTTCAGGCGCACTATCTGATCGACCGTGTGCATTCGCTCCCCTGGTGGGGCGCCGCGCTAATCGTCGCGGTCAACATGCTTGGGCTCTACATCTTTCGCGCGGTTAATCTGCAAAAGCACAAGTTCCGCGGCGACCCCGAGAATGCTCGCATCTGGGGCAAGAAGGCCGAGTACATGCAGACGGCACAGGGCGGGAAATTGTTGCTATCTGGTTTCTGGGGTTGGTCGCGTCACTTCAACTATGTCGGTGACATCCTGATGGCGTTGTCGTGGTCACTACCGTGCCTCTTCGGCTCCGCCCTGCCCTACTTCTACCCGATCTACTTCGCGATCTTGCTCATTCACCGCGAGCGCCGCGACCACAACTTCTGCTCCAAGAAGTACGGCGCGGATTGGGAGCGGTACTGCGAACGAGTTCGCTGGCGAATCATCCCCGGGATCTACTAAGCTTGCGGGGTTATGCCCCGGACCCCCGTCACTTCTGCCGAGGTTGAGCGCATTACGCGTGAGGGCCGGGAAGCGACGATGGACCTGGTGGCGGTCGAAGAGCCGCTGCAGATCATTCTGGAGTACGGCGAAGGGCACGCGCGCACCGAAACCCTTTTGGCGATGACCATGCGCACGCCCGGTCACGACGCTGACTTGGTCGCCGGTTTTCTATATGCCGAAGGCGTGATTCGAGGAGCTCGCGATCTCATCAGCGTTCGTCATTGCGCACGCGCGGACACCCCGCACAACGTAGTGCGAGCGGCGTTGGGGCAGGACGTGGTCGTGCCTTCGCGCCTGCTCGAACGAAATCTCAGCGTCACCAGCGCTTGTGGCGTCTGCGGAGCGCGCACGGTCGAGGCGCTGTCCAAAGCCGGGTGCCAACACATCCCACCCACCCCGGGGCAGTATCGGCCAGACGCCGTACGCGTTGCGTTGAAATCACTAGAAACTTCTCAAGCGTGGTTCCGCCACACCGGTGGCACACACGGCGCGGCGCTCTTTGGTCGAAGAGGGAACCTGTTGCTGCACCGCGAGGACGTTGGCCGGCACAACGCGCTCGACAAGCTCATCGGCGCTTGGCTCGCTAGACCGCTTGCCCCGGCGCATGATTGCTTTGTCGTGGTCAGCAGCCGGGCGAGCTTCGAGCTCGTCCAGAAAACCGTCAGGGCAGGTATTCCCATGCTGGTGGCGATCGGAGCTGCCTCGAGCCTAGCCATCGAAACCGCGCGGCGGTTTGGCGTGACCTTGGTCGGTTTTGCCCGGGAGAATCGATTCAACGTGTACGCGGGCGGTGGGCGCATAGCGCATGAAGCGGGCGAGCGCAGTTTCTTCTACGTCGGAGCCGCCGAATGAGCGAGCGCGGGCCGACAAACGCCGAACCGCCCGAGACAGACGACGATCTGAAGGTCGCGCCACCTAAGAAGAAGGCCGCCGGCCTCCCATCGGTTCTATCTTCATTCGCGCACATGCACCGGCACGGCCATTCGGTCCCGTCGGCGATGCGCATTCTCGGGCAGATGAACCAGACCGGGGGCTTCGATTGCCCTGGCTGCGCGTGGCCCGACCCGGATGACCGAGCATCTCTCACCGAGTTCTGCGAGAACGGCGCAAAGGCAGCCGCCTGGGAAACGACGCGGGAGCGACTCGATTGGAAGTTCTTTCAGCGGTACAGCATCGATGAGCTCGCTCAGAAGTCGGACCTCTGGCTCGGTCAGCAAGGGCGCTTCACCGAACCCCTCATGCTGAGACCGGGATCGCGGTTCTACGAGCCTATCTCTTACGCCGAAGGGTTTGCACGCGTTGCTTCGTCGCTTCGCGATCTTGGATCGCCGCACCAGGCGATCTTCTACACCTCGGGACGCACGAGCAACGAGGCAGCGTTTCTCTATCAGCTCTTCGTTCGAGCATTTGGAACGAACAACCTGCCGGACTGCTCGAACATGTGCCACGAATCGAGCGGCGTGGGCCTCGGGCAGACCGTGGGCATTGGCAAGGGTTCGGTGACGCTCGACGACATCCATGAAGCCGACACGATCATCGTCATGGGTCAGAACCCCGGAACCAACCACCCCCGGATGCTGACCGCACTGCAGAAAGCAAAGCGGAACGGCGCGAAGATCATTGCAATCAATCCGCTGCCCGAGGCGGGGCTGATGGGCTTCGTGAATCCGAAGAGCCCCTGGCAAGTGCTCTCCGGCGGAACGCAGATCGCCGATCTGTTCCTCCAAGTGCAGATCAACGGCGATGTCGCTTTGCTGAAAGCGCTGATGTGCCTACTACTCGAAGAAGAAGAGCGAGCGCCCGGAACGGTTCTCGACGAGGACTTCATCAGTTTGTACACGGAGGGCTTCGCGGGCCTGCGGGCGCACCTCCAGACCCAAAGCATCGACGCTCTGCTAGCCACTGCGGGCGTTGCTCGCGCGGACATGGAAGAGGCCACGAGGATCATCGTCCGCAGTCGAAAGACGATCGTCTGTTGGGCCATGGGCCTGACGCAGCACAAGAATGGTGTCGGTAACGTGCAGGAGATCGTGAACTTCCTCCTGATGCGGGGAAGTATTGGAATCCCTGGGGCCGGGACCTGTCCGGTGCGTGGTCACAGCAACGTCCAAGGCGATCGGACCATGGGCATTCATGACCGGCCATCGAAGGCATTCTTGGATCGAATTCAAGAAGTCTTTGGGTTCGATCCGCCGCGCGAGCACGGCTTCAACACCGTCGAGGCGATTCAAGCAATGCTCGATGGTCGCGCAAAAGTCTTCTTCGCGATGGGAGGCAATTTCCTCCAAGCGACGCCCGATACGCCACGCACCGCTCAAGCGCTGCAGAAGTGCGACATGCTCGTGCATGTAAGTACCAAGCTGAACCGCAGCCATCTTCTGCACAACAAGTGGTCGATCATTCTCCCGTGCCTCGCGCGCTCCGAGGTCGACAACCAAGCATATGGCGAGCAGTTCGTGACGGTCGAGAACTCGATGGGCGTCGTTCACTCCTCTCGAGGGCGCCTGAAACCCGCGCACCCCGGACTTTACAGTGAGCCGGCGATCGTCGCATGGCTTGCGGAGAAAGTTCTCGGGCCGGAGACACCGGTCGGTTGGTGTTGGTTGATCGAGAACTACGATCGGATTCGGGATCTGATCGCAAAGACGATTCCTCACTTCGAAGACTTCAACAAGCGAGTCAGGACCCCGGGCGGGTTTCAACTCTACAACGGGGCACGCGAACGAAGGTTCGACACTGACGACGGCAAGGCGAAGTTCACGATCAATCCGGCGCCGGATTTGGCTTTGCCAGATGGGGCGTACCGCATGATGACAATGCGGACTCACGACCAGTACAACACGACGGTGTATGGCAACGGTGATCGCTATCGAGGCATCCGAGGTGGTCGAAGGGTCGTGTTCATGAACGAAGACGACATGCGTGAGGCTGATCTGGAAGCCGGGGCATCCGTCGATCTAACAAACAATTTCGGGGGGAAACGGCGCGTCGCGCCCCGGTTCACCGTCGTCCCCTATCCGATCCCACGCGGCTGTGTCGGCACGTATTTCCCCGAGGCGAACGTGCTCGTGCCGCTCGAGAAGTACGCGGAAGGCAGCTTCACGCCTGCATCGAAAGACGTGATCGTTCGAATCGCAGCAAGTGACTAGAGTCGGCGGAGAATCTCGTCCGCCGCGCGCTCACCCGATTGGATCGCGCCTTCCATGTAGCCGATCCATTCAGTCGCTGTTTCAGTGCCGGCCCAATGAATTCGACCCTCCGGCTTCCGAAGGTTGGCAAACGAATGCGTAAGTACGCCGGGAGGCAGAGCCGCTGCTGGTCCACCACGCGACCAGGCTTCCATTCCCCAGTCGAGCTCTCGGTAATCGGAAAATGAATTCGCCGCGTCGCCAAAGTACCGGGCGAGCGCGCCGGTCACTCGCCTTTGTCGATCCGCCAGCGGCTGCGATGACCATTGACGTGCCTGGCTCCCGACGACTAGACCCAGCAGCGCGGGCTGCCGACCGTCATGCGAAGTGCTGTCGTAGACTACACTCAGCGGTCCTTCGGCGCTGACGACCTCACCGGAGAAACCTGCGTCGCGCCAGAACGCATGCTCGTAGGTGACAACCACTTTCACCGCAGCGCCCATCGAGAAACGCTGCGTCAGCTGGTCGCGGCTGACCGAAACCGAAGGCTCGTATTCGATGCGCCCGGCAAGCGTCGGGGGAATCGCAACCACCGCATAGCGCGCGCCGATGGTGCCGCTTTCGGACACGGCATCGATTCCTTCGGAGGTCTGCACGAGCTTTCTGACCGGCGTGGCGAGCACGACAGAGTCGCCGAGATCCTTGGCTAACGCCAACGCGAGGGCCTGCGCGCCCCCGACGATCCAGTCCTGCTGGGCGCCGCCCTGGGCCTCCGTGAGGTTGAGCATTCCGCCGCCGGCGTTGATGTACATCAGGAAATAGAGCGCCGAGATGTCGCGGGCCTCGGCTCCGAAGATCGAGCGGACTGCAGCGTCGATCACGGCAGTGATCTTCGCGGACTTCACGACGCGAGATCGCCAAGTCTCGAGCGTCTCGCCGTCGAGGGCTGTGGCGCCTTCCGCGCTCATTGGAGAGCTGGGGGATACGCGCTTGCGAACGCGGTTCACATAGCTGAGCACACCGGTGAGCTGAATTAGATTGGGCACCGACATCGAAGTGATCGAACGCTTGTAGGTCGACACCTTGCCTTCAACTTCGAGAACCTTCTTGCCGTCCGTGTGGGTGCGTGCAGTCTCCAACCCAAGCTGGTCGACCAATGCGTGCACACGCTTCTGCTCTGGGCCTATCCACTGGCCGCCGAGATCGAACGAGCTGTTGCCGATCTGTTGAGTGAACGTTCGGCCTCCCACACGGTCACGGGCTTCGACCACGACCACTGAGGCGCCCTGCGCGCGCAACTTTCGCGCTGCGCACAGGCCCGAGAGCCCGGCCCCCACGACCACGACATCCGCCCGTTCACCCATAGCGCTGGTTATAGTACGACGATCGGCGCTTACTCAATTTTGATGATTTTGCGGGGGTATGAGCCTTGTTTCTTCACCCGATCTACGGATTGAAACGAGGGGGTGATGATGAATAGCTCGTTGGAATCAGGCGCCGTGACGAGTGTCGCAGCAGAACGGGGAAGCAGAGTTGGGTGGTCACTGGCATCGAGCTCCACGACGTACTCGGTGCCAGCGGGCCCGGATCTCGAGAAGTGGGCCACACCAAAGCTGTTCGTCGTGGTCACGCGCTCGCCATTGACGCTCACGGGAAGACCCGGTCCGTTTTTCGCTCGCACGATGAACGCCGCGATTCTCGTGAGCGGGCGACACTCCAACTTGAGTTGAATCGGCATGGGCTGGTCCGAGGCGTACCGACGCATGCGAATGGATTTGCTCTTTTGAGAATCCAGGTAGCCGACGGGGCACTCGTGAGCGACTTCGTGCACGCGACCGGGTGCGCTGAAGATCCGTGTGCGCAGTGCTCCATCGTAGCCCGTCTGGCCGAGCGCCTCACCATCGACACGGACCGAAACGGCACTCAATCTCTCGCCTGGGTCAGCCTCGACGATGATCTCGAGGAACACCGGGTCAAGCGGAGGGGAGTCCTTCTCGCATGCGATGAGAACAAGGAGAAACAGGGCAACGCACGCTCCGTGGATCAATCGCATTTGGCCCCGGAGGATCCCTGGTTTGTTCGACAACGAAGCTTGGTACCAAGGATTGCGACCAGATCGGAGAACACCTCTTCATTGGGGAAGCGTGCCGACAATCCTCGGTAGCGCTCGAGTGCAGCGCCGTAGTCGTTCGTGATGAGCAGCGTCGCCGCTTCGAGCTCAAGTTGTTCGCGGCTTGCCGCTTCGATCTCGGGCCCCTCAGTCGGCGCGCCGGGTAACACGATGGACTGGCTCTCCTCGGTTGCGGAGTGGATAGCTGCTCCGGCGGAATCCGGGGCTAGGCGTCCCCTTTGCAACGCCTCGATCGTGCGCAGCAAGCGCTCAGAGACACGCCGCTGGTGAACCGTGACGACGAGCAGGCTGAGACAGGGCGCTGCCACGAACAGCACGACCAACAAGGAGCGCCACCGGTCACGCAACAAGCTCCGCCGGCGTCGTACGGGTTCTTTGGTGCTCTCCTCACGTGGCAAGGGCAGGTCTCGCTCCAAAGGCAGGCGTTGATTGACGATGGTGCGCTCTTCGTCGTCGCTGAGCACGAGGGTAGGCTGGGAGCTCATGTGAGGCCGTCCAACGCGAAGAGAGTGTCGGTTCGATACCCCGCGCCGCCATCGAAGCCAATCAACTCCACGATGTGAGTGATACGGCGAATCCCGTCCTCGCCCCGGGCAAGTTGAACGATCACGTCGATTGCGGATGCCAGCTGCGAACGGAGCACCGGGATCGGCATCTCGACATCGCTCATGAGCGCCATCGTCTCGAGACGGCTCAACGCGTCGATCGGAAGCGTTCCATGAACGGTAGTGAGACAGCCACGGTGCCCGGACGTCATCGCCTGAATGAGATCTAGCGCCTCCCCTCCGCGGATCTCGCCAATGACGATCCGATCTGGACGCATACGCAGCGTCGCTCGCAGGAGTTGACGAACGCTGATCTCCCCTCGGCCGCAAGCATCGGCAGGCTGCGCTTCAAGTTGAACGACATGTGGCAGCCCTAGTTGAAGCTCTTTCGAATCCTCGATGACGATGACTCGCTCCGTCGGTCGAGCGAGAGACGTCAGGGCGTTGAGGAGCGAGGTCTTCCCCGCACCGCTGCCCCCGGCAACTACCACGTTGCGTCGTTGGCCGACGATGCTGCGGAGAAGCTCCGCGGTGTCTGCAGGCACCCCGCCAGATTCGACGAGACGGTGCAGCGTCAGCTGCTCGCGCCGAAATTTTCTAACGCAGACGATGGGCCCGCGTGGCGATGCTGGAGGGATGACTGCCTCGACCCTCGAGCCATCCGGGAGGCGCGCTTCGAGAACCGGCTTTCGCCTGCTGAGCTCGCGTCCGACGTACTGGGAGAGATTTCGAAGCGCCGACATCAACGCGTAGTCTGAGGGAAACGAGCAGCTGGTGCGCTCCAAGAGCCCGCCCCGTTCGACGTACACCTCGTCAAAGCGGTTGATGAGAATCTCATTAATTTCGTCATCTTGCAGGAAGGCTGCAACAGGCGCGAAGAGAGCCCCGAGCGTCTGCTCGAACACGTGGACCGGTACTGTCACGGAAGCACCTCCGTTTCGCGGAGGAGGACGGACGGTGATTCGCCACCTGCTCGGTGCGGGGGACGACGGGGGTGCGCGAGGAGCATCTCGACCTCGGCAGCATGCTGACCTTCTGGATCAAGCGCGAGATATGCTTCGAAGTGCGCGGCTGCACGCTGCATCTCGGAAGCCTGCCGCGCGTAGATCATCGCAAGCCTGTAGTGAGGAAGGGGCGAGTCTGGCCGAGCGCTGACGATGTGCTGAAGCTCGAGGCGCGCGCGGTCGAACTCGCCTAGAGCTTCGTGAATACTCGCGACGATCAGACGGAGCCTCCAGTTGGAAGGGTCGTCCCTAAGGTAGCGGGCAGCGTGATCGAGCGCGGAATGGTAGCGTCCAGCCGCAACGCAGACCCGTACCAACCAGTACGCGACGGTAGGCTCGTCGTAGCCCCGGTTGCCAGCCGCGACGATGTACTGTTCAGCGCGCAACAAATCCCCTTGCCGGGCCTGGGCAAGTCCAATCTCGAAGAGCTCGTCCGAAGTGACAGCGGGAACCTCGATACGAGTGTCAGCACCGCGACGGACTGCTGAGTGGTCACAGCCTCCAAGCAGGACGCTCGCCACCGCGACCTGGAGTAGCGTTCGACTAGAGAGCATCGTTCGCACGGATCGTCACCCTTCCAACGATGCTCCAAAGATGCTCAACGTATGCATGGCCCCGAATGTGCTCCGTTAGGCCGAGAAGGCGGCGGACCTCGGAAAGCGCGACGGACCAGTTTTCCGACCCAAGAGCGGTCTCCAACACCAGTCGCGACGACGCGTAGTCCGTGTTGATTCGCACCATGAGATTGGAGGCGAGTTGCCCCACTCGTGTCGCGTCCTGGCTACGGCCGGAATCTTGATAACAACTCTGCGCTTCTTGAAAGCGAAGAACAGCCTGGATTCCATCCCGGGGGTCGTATGGATAGCGTTCGGCGTAGAGGTAACCATGCTGCTCGGCCCTGGTCGCACGCCGGACGGGTTGGGATTTGCGGGAGCATGATGGTGGTGCACCGAATAGGCTCGGGTGGTCGTGGGTTGGCGTTCGCGAAGTGGACCTCTCCGCGTCTCGCGTGAGTGCAATGAACGCGAGCGCGATCGCCACCAGGGCTCCCAGAGCTACCAAGCTTCTCTTCGATCGGAGGCGCTCCATCATGGCGATTCGAAACCTCCCGTCATGACGCGCACCACCACGGGTCCGAGGAGCAGTACGATCACGCAGAGAAAGATTAGCGTCATGGGGCCAACCAACATGAGAGCGGCCTCGGCAGCCATCTCTTCTGCAGCGACACTACGTCGAAGCCGCAGAGTTTGTGCTTGGATGGTCAGAACTCTCGCAAGTGGACTCCCCTTGTCCTCCGCCTGAAGCACGCTGTTGACTAGCTCGCGAACTTCGTCACTGGGAACACGAAGCGCTAAACCGTTCATTGCGCTGCGTCGAGTGCATCCGAGATCGAGCTCCTGAAGCACACGCTGAAGCTCTTCCACTATGGGCTCGTCGGCGCGCGGCGCTGATTCGACGACGCGCCTGAGTGAACTGGGAAAGTCGAGACCTGCGCCCATACACATCGCGGCTAGCTCGATGACACCCGGGAGACTGCGCGTGACCCGTTTGGCTCTATCACGTGCGACCGCCCGCACCCGGAGCCACGGGAGAAGCCCCCCGAGAAGAACCGCGGCTGCCGCAGAAACCGGCGGGAGGCCGTAGAAGGGGCAGATCAAGAGCCCGAGCCCGCCGAAAGCCACCGCCGAGGCTACGGACACGGCGATGAGCTCGTCTTCGGAAAGACCAAGGTAGTCCCCGGACTGAGTCAACGCGTTGCTTACCCTAGGACCGAGGAACCGGGGCCAGAGCCCGGACAGTCTCGCAGCCAGGTAGCGAATCGCAGGTTCGATTAGCGCGAACGATATTCTGCGACTGAGAGCCCGTGCACGCTGGAGCCCGCGATTGCCAAATCGCGGGCGTGGCGCGGGCGGGCGTCGTGCCAGATCGAACGCGAGCCCAGCCAGCCCCACAAGGAGTGCAGTCGACCCAGAAATCAGCAGGGCCCTGTCGAGGCTAGTCATAGCTCGGTGCCCACGATGTGATGCGCCCACAGCGCAGCCATCGTCCATGCAAGCGCGCACGCCCCGAGAATCCCTCGCCCGTAGGATTGATGAACGAGAGGATCGAACCAGGAGCGATCGAGCCATGCGATCACGATGCACAGGACAAAGGGGACGAGTGACAAGACCACGACCTGCCCACGACCTTCCGCTGTCTTCGTACGAAGCACACCTTCCAGCCTGGCGGCCTCGCGGAGCGCCGCTGCAGCGCGTTCCAACGTATTGGATAGATCCCCGCCGGTTTGCCGAGCGACCACGATCATCATCAACGCTCCAGAAACCGAGCCGCTGCCGATTCGCGCTCCCGCCTCCGTGAGCGCACGGTGGAGCGGAACGCCGAGCCGCAGCTCCTTAACGAGTAAGTCGACCTCTTCACTGAAAGGCCGCGGTACCAACTTTGCAGTCGAAGCAATGGCTTCTCCGACCGACGAAGTGGCTTTGAGGGCGTTTGCCAACATGAGCAGCCAAGTATCGAGCTGGCTCTCCAGCCTTGTGACCCGGGCCAAGTGTCGCTTCCACAGAGCGAAGGGCGGCAACACCGTGAAGACGAGCGCCAGCACAACGAGAACCACGTGTTGGATCGACAAGAAGAGCACCAAACACGCGCCCACCGCAAGCGACTGGACACGCACCACATCACGACCGCCGTAGGTGACTAGAAGAAAAGACGTGTGCCGCTCGAGGCGAGCTTGATAGCTGAGGAGGGCGCGACCGAGAATGCCTCCACCAGTGCTCATCGTGAAGTAGGTGCTCGCCGAGAGCCCGGCCACGAGAAACGCGACAGCGCTGAGGAGCAACGGGGTCATAGATACTGGCCGCCTTCCACCAAGTCGCGCGCGATGAAATCGTCGAGGAAGCTGGGAACGTAGCCGGTGGAGCGATGCTCTCCGACGACTTCACCAGCTGCACCGGTACCCGTTCTGTGGAAACAGAAGATGTCGTGCAGAACGAGCTCTCCATCTTCGTCGACTGCGTCTACCTCCGCGATGGAAGTAACCCGGCGCGTCCCATCTGACATTCGTGTCTGTTGAACGACGACGTGGACACTCGACGCGATCTGTTCTCGGACGGACTTCGGCGATAGGTCAAGCCCCGACATCATGCAGAGTGTTTCGATGCGCTTCATCGCCTCCCTGACGCTGTTGGCGTGTGTCGTAGTCATGGAGCCTTCGTGCCCTGTGTTCATCGCTTGAAGCATGTCGACGGCTTCGCCAGCCCTGCACTCGCCAACCAAGATCCGGTCGGGGCGCATCCGGAGAGCGTTCCGCAGCAAGTCGCGAATCGTATATTCGCCGCTTCCCTCAAGATTGCTAGGCCGCGACTCGAGTGAAACGACATGCGGTTGATCGAGCCGAAGCTCTGCAGCGTCCTCAATTGTCACTATGCGCTCTTGTGATGGAATCGCGGACGAAAGGACGTTGAGCAACGTCGTCTTCCCGCTACCGGTGCCGCCTGAGATGATCACGTTCTTCTTCGCGCGAACGCACCGCTTCAGGAACGCGGCCATCGCGGAACTGAGAGCTCCAAGCGACACGAGGTCACTCATTCTCAGTGGGCGCCGCTCGAACTTCCGGATCGTGATGCAGGGCCCTCGAATCGCGAGCGGAGGTATGACAGCGTTGACGCGAGAGCCGTCCTGCAGCCTTGCGTCGACGAGTGGCGTGCTCTCGTCAATTCGCCGGCCAAGCGGCGTGACGATTCGCTCGATGACGGCTCGACATGATTCGTCGTCCATGAATCTGAGCGAAGTAAGCTCGATCGTGCCGTGTTTCTCGACGTAGATTGTTTCCGGATCTACGACCATGACCTCGGAAACATCATCATCGTCTAGAAGCTCCTGGAGGGGTCCAAGGCCCAACACTTCATCTGTCATCTCGACTACGAGCCGTTCGCGCGCTCGTGGCTCCGGAATCTCGCGCTCGTGAATCGCGACGATAGCCTTGAGCGCGCTGACCACGCGCGGGCGGAGCACGGACTCCTTCATGTTTGCGGCGTCGAGCGAAGCCAGGTCTAGGTGATCGAGCAGGACCCTATGAATACGACGGCGGAGCTCTGGCGAAGCATCGTCGTGCCCATCCCCAGAGCGCCGTGGAGCCACGTGGAGCGCATAGGGGCCGACCTGGAGAGTCGCGTGCGGCGGGACGATCGCGCTCGATCCATGAACGCGGAGGTCCCCCGCGAGCGTCCCGTTCGAGGATTGATCGGTGACGCGAAGTCCATCTGCAGCGCGCTCGATCTCTAGATGGAACCGGCTCACCGCAGGCGAAGGCAAGACGACATCGCATCCGTCGTCGCGACCAACGAGCAGTGAGTCGGCGGTGTAGACATCGTGCTCGGTGTGCTCGCCATCCGGCCTCCGAACTCGGACCAAGAATCTTTCTCTCATGGGCGGGCTCCCCCGCTCGGATCGCTCGAGCCCAGTCGCGGTTGATCCAGCAGATCGTAGGAGGCCACCTGACCCTGGAAGCTCTCGTACACCCTCAACGCTTCTTCAACGCGGTCACGTTGGCTCATGCTCACCGGCTCTACGACAGACGGCACGACGAGCATGTAGGACTCGTCGTCGTTGAACTCGCGACCATGAGTTCCGAAGAGAGCACCGATGATTGGCACCATCGCCAACCCTGGGATTCCATCCTTCTTGCGGCGCTCGGTACGAGCCCTGATCCCCGCTAGGGAGACCGATTGGCCGAGCTCCAAATTCACCAAGGTTTGCAAGTGCGAGGTGACTCGACCTGGGATCCCCTGAATCCCCCGCGAGGCATCCAGATCGGAGACGTCCGCGGTGATCTCGAGCTCGATGCGGCCGCTCCTCGAATCGTAGCGGGGAAGCACCGACACTTTGGTGCCGAACTCGATCGACTGAACGTCGACCGTCAGGTTGTTCTGTATCTGGACGTTCAGCTCACCACCAGACGAGAAGACCGCCTCAGTCCCGTTGGCGGTCACTAGCGTCGCTTGACGGTACATCTTCGCCCAGCCCTTTGCTTGCGCGAGATCGAAGCTGGGGAGAAATGTCTGGGGCAGGATCTGAAACGCGCTCTGGGTCGGAACCCCGGCGCCGCCTGTAATCGCGATGGTAGCCTCTGAAGGCGCGATTGTGCTGCCGACATTGCCCGGCCAGTTGAGTCCTATCTGGTGCGTGTATCGGTCCTGGATGAGGACGAAATATAGGTCCAATCGGATATTCTCGCGCCGACCGAACCCTTTGGACGCATCCGATGCAATCACTCGGATGGTGTACTGGACCTGCACACCGTCGTTGTGGATGAGGAGCAGAGAGGTCGAACCTTCGTGCTTTCCTACGATTACGAAGCGGCTTTGATCTCGCGTCACGCGGACGTCGGCCACACCAGGATCTCCCTCCGAATAGCTGCGGACACCTCGCGCAGGAAGGCTCTTCTGTTCGCCGACGCGAAGCTCGATGACCCTCAACTCCTGCACGTCCGCGCCCGCAACCAGCCGGTGCTGAAACCCGACGAGAAGAGCGAGTCCAACGAGGACCGCCTTGATGCTTGCTCCGCGCATCTAATCGACCCTTTCGATGAGAACGCGGCGTTGTTTTCGGGCGCGCTTCTCTTGCACGAGGACATCGAAATCGGTGGTTTCCGGCAAGCTCTCGTTGATCTCGAGGTCACTACCGTTGCGCAGCGTCAAGCTGAGCTCGCCATCTCGTTTCGCATGGGCAAGCAAGCTCGCCTGGTCCACCGACAAGAGCAGAGTCACGAAGTCCGCTCGACTACTCTCACTCTCGGGGTAGGTGGCTCCTAAGTCGTCCCCCACCGCGAGGACGAGAATGTTCTGAAGCAGAGGAATCGTCACGGCCCGGCCCTCCGGCTCGGGTTTCACCTTGCTCAGCAGGACATCAACACGATCCCCTGGTCGCAGAAGCTCGCCAAATGCTTTGCGGCCGGTTTGCGCGATGCTCATCGCGCGCATACCCGGAGGGATTCGCGTCGAAAGCGAGGCACGCTCGCGCCGAGTGCTCGCCAGGTCGGTCCACGCGAGGGTTTGGTTGACTTCGAGGTCGATCGCCGTGCGGACGCCCAGAACACGGGGCTTCTCCGAGGCAAGAACTTGTCGCGCCTCGACGTAGCTCTCCGGCACTGCATGGACGATGAGCATCTCATCGCTGATCGGTTCCCCCGCACGAACATCTTTACGCATCGCGAGAAGTGCCACCGGCCTCCCGCCCGTGGCGGTGCGCTGGAACTGCCTCATGTAGATGGTGAGGAGAACAGCGCCGAGAACTGCGACTGCGATCGACGCCAGGAGGGGTGCGTTCCGTGAGAAACGAGACGGTTCCACTACTCGAGCTCCGAGACGAGTAAAGTGACGACGGCCGGCGAAGCCGCCTCAGCGCGAACCAACACGCTTAGGGTGCGTCCTCCCTTCTCTGCTGAGAGGATGAGAACGTCGTCCACCTCAATGGACTCGTGAGGATTACGTTCGAGGATGTTCCAACCGCGCTGCGAGAGCGCCCGTCGATAGACTTGAGTTAGCTCGCTGCCCCGCACGCCGTGTGTGAGATAGACATAGACCCCCGAAGGTGCCGATACCTCGGTAGCCGAAAGGATTCGCTGCGAGCTTGGAGGCCGTGGGACGTCGAGGAGATCGGTACCTTTCGCATCGCTGGTGCCAAGGGGCAGCAGATCGCGCAGTTCGATCGACGCGTCTGCCCACATCGTCAAAAGGAACGTCTGCTCGTCCGGGCGCTCCGACGCACGCGTCGCATATGCGTAGCGAAGCGGACCGACGTCGGCTAGGTCCCAAGTCTTGGAGAACCGCACCAGCCGCTCCGCAAGAGATTCGATGTCGCCCGCCCGGGTCTCGACGCAAGCAACGTAACCATCGCGATCGGTGCTTCGGCTCCGGGTAGCCAGAGAGGCGATGAAGGCTGCATAGTCACCAGACCCTGGATGCGGGCTGGCGCAAACGTTTCGATAGTGGCGCAGCACGTGGGAAAGTGGTGCGTCCACGGCCTCGGTCCGGAGATGAACGTCAACGCCATTGATGCGAATGGTTCGCGCATCCGAGATGGGAGCCCCGGGAAACGCCATCGCTCTCGAACCGAGGCCTAACATCGCCTCGTCCAATTGCGCGCGAGCGTTGCGCAACAGCAACGCACAGATCAGAGCGCCGCCGACGGCGGCTAGCAATGACACGCGCAACAACGGCGCGAATCCGGCCATCCGCGATGCCGACCGGCTAGTTGCAGACTTCACCTGCGTACTCCGTCAGTCTAAGCCCGGTCGAACAGGCATGGTCGAGGATGGACTCTCCCGAGCTAGTCCGTCGTGATGTGGTGTTGCAAAGAAGGGTGGTGGCGCCGCGTTGTAAAGTCTGGCCGGAGCCCACCAAACGCGGGGTCGGGGCTCTCGCAGTGCCGACCCCAGTTGTCGTCCTCCCGAGAAAGAACTCCCGCACACTGCCCACGAATGAAGAAAGGGATAACTCGCCGCCTCGCGGCGAGCTCAGAGCATCTAGCCCGCGAGCCCTCATCTCGGACTCGATCGCCTGACAGCCCCCCCCATTGCACGCGCGAGTGGGGCACTCGCCCGAGTCCGCCTGAAGCCACGCAACCCGTCTCGCACGCGACTTGGCCTCTAGCTTGGCGCCGTAGGCGGCATTGAGCGCCAGGACGCCCGCAAGAATAAGGCCGAGCACCGGCAGGGCGACCAGCGTTTCGGCGAAGGCGGTGCCGGTCTCGTCTGACAACAGTCTCGTGGTGAACGTCATGTTTCCACCCAGTTAGTGCGCGGACACCGCGTTGATCGAGAAATCCCTGATGACGTCGCATGCGGCCGAGAGGCCCCTGTGAGAAGTGCGCCCCCCGGCAGCAGAGCAGGCGCTGAGGATCCCGGAGGGCAGCCAGCTGCGCGAGATCCGAAACCTACGAAGGCGGGCGCGCCAACGCTGCTTCCACAACCACTCGGATTTGTCCTCGCCGCCATCGAAGTAGTACTCCGATTGCGCCAGCCCGACGCGGCCTACCGCATGCAACTTGTAGGCCCAATTGCGGCCTTGGGTGCCGCCAGCTTGCGCGATACGGACGCCGCGCTCGCCCGTCTGCCAGTGGCCTGATTGGGGGGCGCGCCCAATCGTATATCCACGGTATTGAAACTCCTCGTGTCCTAACCAGACGGTGGTGCCATCACTGCGGGCGCCGATCACGCCACGCGGAGACTCGACGACATCTTCGGAGCATGTCCGCCGCTTGCCGAGGCGGAGGGCTTTTGCCACCACCCCGCCGAGAAACTTGAGCAACCACTTCGGAACCTTGGACCTAACGTTGCCGAGCCGGTTCCCGAGAGCATTGGCCGCGCGGTCGCAGAGAATGCCAACATCGCCATTCTCAACCGGCAAGCCGTGGCCGCCTTCGGGTAACCTCGGCCCAAGCAGAGGAATGACGAACCCGGCCGATACCGGTGGAGTATAGGCCCCCTGAAACGCCATCACGTCGACGGCCCGGGCGTCGGCGAGCAACGGATAACCGTGTTGGACCGCATGGTGGGCGACATCCAAAGCGTCGTGAGCGATGCGAACAAACTGTTCGACTGCGTCGCCTATCTTCTCGACCTCAGCCTCCGCGGGGGTAATCGCGGCGATCAGGGGAAGTGCTTTGGGGGCCAGCACGATCGAGGCGGCGAGACCGCTCAAGATCGCGAGGATGATTTCAAGGAGCACCTCGACGCTGCGGATGACCAGTAACACGCCTGCGGTGACGGCCATGACGACATTGAGGAGCACGTGTAGATTCATGCCCTTGGCGGCAATGACCGAGGCAGCAAAGGCGCCAGCGTCGGCGCCGTCCTGCATGACTCGGCGATAGAGAAGCGCATCGCCAATGCCGAGGATGTAGTAGAGGGCGCCGATCAATAGGAGCCCGAGGAAGAGCGACATGATCATCATGGCTCCCTGGGTGTCGCCGAGAATTGCCCGTTGGTTCGTAGGAGTCATGAGCTTCGAGCCTTGTACGTGTAAGGGGCGCTGTGGATTAGCGCGGTCGATTCGTGCTGAAGCTCGCGAAAGCGCCCGCCCACGAAGCGTTGTGCGATGCTCAGAAAAGACTGCGCCCATTCCGACGTGCTCTTTAGCTGGCCGAATGGAGCACAGAGGACCTGGCGGGCGAGCGGCACCGTGCACTGATACGCGTAGGTAACTCGGACCTTGACTTCAGGGCCCGTAACCATCGCGCCGGTAGCGTCGGGAAAGGTCACGGCGACTGCGAAGGGCTGGTAGTAGAGGCCGCTCACCAACGATCTGGCGCCTCCCAGCGCTTTCCGCAGACTGGGCTGCGGGTCCGTCCCGACGTTGAGCGGGGCCAGTGGGATCAACGGAACGTGGGCCGCGAGCCGAATCGTGTTTAGCCTGGACCTGCCGACGTTAGCGAGAGCTCGGCCCGAGAACGCGGTAGGGACAATGCCGAGGGACGGTGATCGCAGGTCCGAAAGAATGCCGCCGAGAGCCGAAACGAGATCGCTCCCGTTGAGCCGGTTGCGACCAATGCTCATCTCCGGTTCGCCACCATATTCGGCAGGATCATCCGGCAGGACTACTGCAGCTGAGCGGGCGGCGGCATCGGCCGAGTGCTTCACGATGAGGTTGGCCCGAGCGATTAGGGCCAGCTGGAAGATGCACAGCGAGAACGACCATACGGGAATGAACGCAATCAGGAACTCCAGGAACACGACGCCGCGCAGGTCGCGCAGTAGGCAGCGACTTTCTGCATCGGAGGGGATCACGAGCCGCTCCAGACGGGTACAAGGTGCGGCAAAGAACACACCACCGTCGCAAGAAGAACCGCACCGCCCATTCGGACGGGTGTTCTCAAATCATTGCTCACGCGAAGCTGGTAGCGCAGGGGGAGAACACGGTTCAGGGGCACCGCCACAGCCGATGCGAGGGTCACGAGCAGCCTGCCTCGCCAGGCCTGGGCGGACAGGGCGACCAGCATGGCCGCTGCAAACGCTGTCAGCTGGATCTGGACGCCAACACGTGGGTCAAAGCCGGCAATAGCTCCAAGAGCGGCGAAGAGTTTTACATCGCCGCCGCCCATGCCTTGGCGTCGGAACATTAGATAGGGAGCGATTCCACTGAGAAATGCCGATGCGAGACACTGCAATCCGTACTCGAGCCCGAGAGCGGTCGCGTAGGCCGCTGGGGCCAGGATGATCGGGGGCAGTGTGATCCAGTTCGGGATCATCGCGAAGCGCGCATCCGAGACTGCGGCGGCACCCGCAATCATGACGGCACACCCCATCGCTACTGCAACCGAAACAGACACCGGCGGACCGCTATTGAACGACGTCGGCGATGTAGCCGTCGGCAGCCTCGATCTCCCCGGTGAGCGTTTCACCGAACTGCTGCCAAGCTGCTATGCCCACGACAGCGATCAGGCCGAGAACGATGATGTATTCGACGGTGGTTAGACCACGTTCATCGGCAACAATGCTTCGACTGGTTGTTTGGTGGTTGTTCACGAGCGCCTCCTATTGCCTCAGGGAATCGGTAGAAGAATGAAGAGTTTCGTGAGGTAGAAAGCCTGCACGAGTGGCACGCCGAGGCCGTAGAGCGCCAAGCCGGCCGTTAGAACGACGACTCCTAGCAAGACGATGTACTCAGCGAAGACCACGCACTGTTATCGGGCGCGGGTCGCAGGAGTTGCGTCCGAAGTGGTCGATTCGTGGAGAAAACAACAGGCCGCGCGGCCTGTTCAGCGCGAACGGCGGTCTCGCACTCGCACCGTCGTCGGCCGGTCCGCGGGCACAGGTAGAATGGCGTTCCAGCCCGGAGGCAAAACGGGATGGGTGAACGAGAAGAGATAGCGGGCGTCGGCGGGAGAGAGATTGATACAGCCATGGGAGCGGCGGCGGCCGAAGTCGTCGTGCCAGAAGGCAGCGTGGAAACCATAGGAGCCTTTGAAGAACTGGACCCAAGGTACGTCTTGGATGGCGTAGTTCTTGTCGACGTCGGTGCGCTCGAGGTCGTCCATGTCGGTGAAGTCGAGCTTCGCCCAGATTTGAAAAGTCCCAAGCGGAGTTTCGGATTGCTTCGTGTTCCGACCGGTGGAGACGAGGGTTGCAAAGATGGGGGTTGAACCCTCGTAGGCGACCAGAACCTGCTGTTCGATGTCGATGTCGATCCAGCGCTCCGTGGGGCCGATGCCTTCTGGTGGCTGGACGAGCTCGGGGCGAGCTAGGGCGGCGCTTTGCATCCAGCCGCCGGCGCGGAGCTGCACCCAAGCGCCTTTCTGGGCCTGGATTTGCACGACGCTGTGGCGATCGAGACGCTGAAGCACGCGACCTCGTGGTTCTTCAAACACCTTCGCCGGGCGAACTGACACCCACGCGATATCGAGCGGATGGCCTCGCTTGAGCCTCTCTCCCTTAAAGGGACTTCCGTCGACGAAGTGAACGGAGCCCCGTTCGACCCAGAGGTGTTTGCGAGTGCGTACGAACTCCACTCCTTTGTAGACTTGCTCTCCGGTGACAACGATGCCGAAGCTCTTTCCGAACGCCTCGATGTAGTCATTTCGGAAGTAATCGCTTGGGTGGGCGTATGCGCGGGTGCCGTCGAACTTGATGAAGGCGTACCGTTGAGGAAGGCGTGTGCCGTTGTTGCCGAGATCGTCGACTCGAGGCCCGGGGGGACTTGGTGACGGTTCGACGTTGGCTTCGCAGATGTAAAGCAGGTCAGTTGTTTCGTACCAGACGCCAGTGGAACAACCTTCGCCGAAGACGCGCCGCTGGAAACCGAGGCGCGTGCCGGCTGCTACGGTCCCTCTGCGTCGCGATTCGGAGTTTGGCTCCACCATGACTGGGGCGCCGTCGTTGATGACTTCGATGGACCTTGCCCAATGCGGGGCAGGCACGGCGGTTTGACCGGTCGACGCTTGGGCAGACGCTGCGGCAGGCCAACAAAACGCAAGCGCTGCGAACAACAGAAACGGGGCCCCTCCCATGGCCTAACTATAGGCGGGCTGCGGGCGGATCGGTCAATCTCGAGCCTGCAATAGGCCGCACGGCCTGTTGTTTTTTCCTAGTTTTCTGCAATTCGGAGCAACTCCCGCAGTCGACGACCGAGAACGGGTCATGGTCTTCTTCCGAAGCAGTCTGCAACTCGATTTTGGAAAATCTCTAGTACGGGCTCGCGGGGATCCGTCACATTGAGTCCGGGCAGTCTGGCGTGTGCGGGTGGCGGCGCTCGTCAGTCCTCATCGGGCCCGTTTACGTCGCCACGCAGACCGTAGCGTTTGGCAAGCTCACGTAGGTGGTAGCGGGTGAGGCCGGCAGCCTTCGCGCTTCGGGTGATGTTGTCGCCGTGCTTGTCGAGGAGTGCCTTGAGGTACTGAACTTCGAACGCGTCGACGACACGTTGCTTTGCGTCTTTGAAAGGGGTGCCGTCCTCGACAAATTGCTCGGCGGTGCCGCCCGGCAAGAAAACCGGCGGCATCTTCTGAGACGCCGGAAGGAGATCCTGCATCCCGAGCTCGGTGCCGTTCGCCAGTGAGACGGCGCGCTCGATCGTGTTCTTGAGCTCGCGGACGTTGCCGGGCCACGGATATGCCTGGAGCTTCGTCATGGCATCGTCGGTGATGGTGTAGCGAGCGTCCTCCCCTAGGGGACCGCGGCGAGCGGATTCCTCCAGGAACTGCAGAGCCAGGGACGGAACGTCCTCGGGGCGTTCGCGGAGGGATGGCAGATCAACTTCTACGACGCTGAGCCGGTAGTAGAGATCCTCTCGGAAGGTGCCCTCGTTGACCATCTGGCGCAGGTCCCGATTCGTCGCGGCGATGACACGGACGTCGACGGGAATCATCTTGGTGCCTCCAACCCGCTGGACTTCGCGGGTCTCGAGGACGCGGAGGAGCTTAGGCTGGAGGCTGAGGTCGAGCTCACCAATCTCGTCGAGAAAAAGGGTTCCCCCATCGGCGACTTCGAAGCAGCCGCGCCTGCGATCGGCCGCGCCAGTGAATGAGCCACGCTCGTGTCCGAAGAGAATGCTTTCTATGAGGTTGGCAGGGATTGCGCTGCAATCCTGAACGACCAGCGGGCGCTGCACACGCTTCGACGCGCGGTGTATTGCACGGGCGACGAGCTCCTTGCCTGTGCCAGTTTCGCCACGAACGAGAACCGTGAGATCTGAAGCTGCCACCTTCTCCAAGACGGCAAAGATCTCGCGCATGCGAACTCCGTGGCCAATGAGATCATAGAACTGCTCTCGACCGCTGAGGTCGATCTCGACCGAGCCGGATCCGTGCTCGAAGCGGATGACCGTTCGCCCGACGCGAATCGGCATACCGGGCTCGAGCCAAGCTTCGCGGACTCGCACACCAGCAACCCAAGTCCCGTTGCTTGAGCCTAGGTCTCGCAACAAGAAGCCGGTTTCACTTGCGATGATCTCGCAGTGGGTACCGCTCACGGAAGTGTCGCTTAGCGTAACGTCGCAGGTCACACCTCGGCCGATCGTCACCCGTTCACTCGCTATGTCCAAGCGTGTGCCTTTTTCGGGCCCGTCCTCGACCACGATACGGCTCTTGCGAAGCTTACGTTTTGTCGCACGTCGGTCGACGAATACGGTAGTGAGCGCGGAGTCGTCGTTCACTCGCCGTCCTCTCTGATCGCCGTGATGGCGGCAGCGTAGTCGCCGTGGTTGAAGACGGCGCTGCCTGCGACGATGACGTCGGCACCCGCGTCGATGACCTGGCGAGCCGTACCGGGCTTTACGCCTCCATCTACCTCGAGGTCGATGTCGAGGCCGGCGTCGTCAATCATGTCGCGGATCTGCGCGAGCTTGGCCGAGGCTGACGGTATGTAGCTCTGCCCGCCGAACCCGGGGTTGACGCTCATGACGAGCACGAGATCGACGTCCGGTAAAACGTAGGGGAGGCAGTCGGGAGAGGTGTGCGGGTTGAACGAAACCCCGGCCCGTTTTCCAAGCGCCCGAATCTCCTGGAGTGTGCGATGAAGATGTGTGCAGGCCTCGGCGTGCACGGTGATCACGTCCGCGCCGGCATCGGCAAACGCCTGAACATATTTCTCGGGTTCGACGATCATCAGATGGACGTCGACCGTCTTTCTTGTCGCGGCACGAATCGCTTTCACGATCAACGGACCAATCGTGATGTTGGGCACGAAACGACCGTCCATGACGTCGACGTGAATCCAATCGGCGCCTGCCTGGTCGACCGCCTGGACTTCAGCCTCAAGACGGCCAAAATCAGCGGAAAGGACCGAGGGGGCGATTCGGAGGGGCTTCGGCGATCTAGGCACGGGAGCAGTCAAGCGCCGGAGGGGCAGTGTGTCAATGCTCATCCGTTCCTTGACCCGGCCAGTCCCCGCAAACGACAATGGAATGACGCCTGCAGGGAGGGCGAGCGAGCGGCAATGACCGATCAGCGATACAACCTGATCGAGAAACTCGAGGCAGGTGGAATGGCCGAGGTTTTCCTCGGGGAGGCCACTAGCGTCCAGGGCTTCAAGAAGAAAGTCGCCATCAAGCGCGTCTTGCCGCATCTTGCCTCGCATACGAGCTTCATCGGGATGTTCCTCGACGAGGCTCGCCTCGGCGCGCGGTTGAACCACGCCAACATCGTCAGCGTCTTCGACATCGGCAAGGCCGACAACAGCTTCTTCCTCGTGATGGAGTTCGTCGATGGGACGAACCTGAAGAAGGTGATCGAGACGCTGCGCGTCAAACGAAAGCCCTTCCCTCTCAAAGACGCCATCTACATCGGCATGGAAGCATGCCGCGGACTCAGCTACGCGCACGAGCTGCTCGACGACGACGGCGGACCACTCGACCTCGTGCACCGAGACGTGTCGCCACCAAACATACTCATCAGCAGACGCGGTGAGGTGAAGGTGACCGACTTCGGGCTCGCGAAAGCGCGAACTCAACTGGAGCGCACCGACCCCGGAGTGGTCAAGGGTAAGTTTAGCTATCTCTCTCCGGAGGTGGCCAGCGGGCAACCAGCAGACGAGCGGGCGGACATCTTCGCGCTAGGCGTTTGCCTTTGGGAGATGCTGGCCGGTAGGCGCTTGTTTCTAGGCGAGACCGACTACGAGACCGTCCAAGCGGTGTCCGCGGCCAAAGTACCCAGCCTCGTCGGCACCCACCCGGAGGTCGATGAGCAGTTCAATGCCGTGATTCAGAAGGCCCTCGCTCGCCAGCCGAAGGAACGCTTCCAGTCGGCGCGCGAACTGGGCGACGCGTTAGCGAGCTACTTGTTTCACCACCAGATGAAGGTGACGTCGTACGATATAGCCAACCTGGTGAAGGCTACGCTCGATCGGCAGAAGTCGGTACCGCCGCAGCCGGCGATGATCGACACCATGATCCTCGAAGAACTGGAGCGCTTCACGTCGCTTGAAAGCACGGCAGGTGTTCCCATTGAAGCGAACGCTTTTGCGCTGAGCCCCGACAACGAGGGCTCGCGTCCACTCGACGCTTCGGAGTTCGTCGATCCGAGCAACTGGTTCGAAGGGGACGAGGACGTCGAGACCGCCATCGAGAACGTGCGCAATAGCGCGCCCGCCGGCGCGACGATGGGTTGGTTCGAAACCAAAGAGGACAGCGTGAGGGCGCGGCGACCTGCGATTCCGATGGGCCCCTCGCTCAACCCCCCTCCCCGCGCGTCACGCCAAGAAGGGTCGCAGCCCGTGATGACGTTCCGCCCGCCAGGGGCGACACCGGTTTCCATCGTGGCCAAGCCAGAAGCCAGCCAACCAGCGACGGCTGCGCCGAGCCAAGACGCTCAGAAGGGCGGAGGTTCGAAGGTTGCGTTGATCGTGATCGGCGTGATCGTCCTCGCCGCGGCCGGTGTCGCTGCGGGTTGGTTCTTCACGCAGTAGGCCGGCGGCTCTGCCGCGTCCTGATGGCGCGGCTCAGTTGTCGCAGTCGATGGTAGTCGGCCGGCGACAACGGGTCCCCACCAAATCGCGTAGCGAGGTACGCGTCGGTGACTTCCCGCACTTCGCTGGCAGCCAAGAAGCCGGCGCGGCCGAGCTCCTCCGCGTGCTCGCTCGGCGTGACGTCCGCGGGGCGTGCCTGCCCCGCCCTTCTGAGGCTGCTTTCCAGGGCAAGGTAGAGCCGGACGGCCCGGTCGCGATCGGGGTCCAGTCGACGGCCGGCTCGGCTTTGGCGCCGCTGCTTGCGGCGCCAGCGAGCCAAGAGAACACCCGTACCGAACACGCCCATGACCGCGACGAACCATCGCCAGTCTGGCCGGAACGGGATCTCGCCCAACGCGTCATCTTTCACGCCACCGTTTTCGCTGGTCGAGGCGGAGCCTCTCTGATCGCTTCGCAGTGAACGATACCAGCTCACCAGTCCGCGGAGCGCGCGCGCCTGGTCACGGATGTTGAATTCGACGACATACTCGGCCCACCGGACGCGCATGGCGTCTAGCATCTGCCGAAGCTTCACGGCGAGGCCCGACGGCGACCTGAAGACTTGTCCGGAGGCGGGGGTCGGATCGAAGGTCGTCCACCTGCCTTCGGCGAAGATCTCTACCCAACTGTGTGCATTGCCGTTTCGCACCGCATAGTAGTCCCCGTACGGGTTGTAGTCTGCCCCGAGGAAGCCGGTGACGTTTCTCGCCGGAACGCCAACCGAGCGCATCATAATCGCCATCGCAGTCGAGAAGTATTCACAGTGGCCAGCTTTGGCTTCGAACAAGAACACGTGCAGTGGGTCTTTTCCTTCGGTATCCGGTTGATCGAGTGTGTAGCTGTAGTCGCCGCCACCGCGGAGGTACCGCTCGATCCGTTGGGCTTTTACCCGCGGGTCGGTCGCGTCCCCGGCAAGGCGCGCGGCAAGCTCGGCGATCCGCTCGTAGCCTTGCGGCACCTCGAGATATCGCTCCGCTAGGTTTTCCGGGATAGCTTCCGCAATTCCGCGACGGCTCGGGCCGATGTATGCCTTGTACGTTAGCGGACCATCAACGCGCCCCCGGTAGCGAAAGTCGAAGCCGGGTGCGTACATCACCTCGCGATAACGTGTTCGGCCTGCGCGGACTTCGGGCGGAACCTGCAGCGCTACTGTGCCCTCAGGGAGGAACAACACGGCTTCATCCATCGGATCGAGGATGATTTCATACTGTTGATCCATCGGATTCGGAGGTCTGAACAAGATGTACTCGTCCTGCAGCCGTCGGACTTCTTCGCCTGCGAACTGCGTTCTCGACCAGCGCCCACCGCTGTACCGGTCGAACGAAGTGCCGCGGAAGCGGAGGCCTATCGAAGCCGGCGGTGGCTCAGGCCTGTCCTTCATCTTCACACGCATGATCACGGTGGGATCGTCGCGGATTGTGCCAAACCCGCCGAGCTCGACGTCGTCCCCAAACCCAGCGACCGCAGTAGTTCGGGTGCCAAGGCTCGAGAGGAGCCCGAAGCCGACGCGCGGAAATGCAAAGAACATCGCTGCAGTCAGAACGAAAAGAGGCACCGCAAGCAAGGTGGTACCTCCGAAGAACGACGCGGTCGCGAGCTGATGACTGTCGAGCTCCGCTCTGAGCATTGGGCTTCCGACGGTGTGCTGTGCCTCGAGCTCTTTTCGCAAATGCGTGAGCGTCAGCATCCACGGCATCACAATCACGAACCCGAAGAACACGACGCCGTAGTCGAGCCCGGACGAGAGCACCGTGCCCGCGATCAAATGTAGGAACGCGAGGATGGCGATCTGTTGGTAGTCGGCCGCCGTCTTCCGGTGGGAGAGGCGCGAAATCTGCAGGAAGGCAGCGTACTGCACGCCCACTGTGAGCGTCGCTTCACCACCAATCGCGCGCGCGATTTGCACCAAGAGGAAGACGACGGCGGCGATGTTCCAGAACCGCGAATAGCCAGGGCGATCGATGGCTGGCGGCTCGGCAAACCAGCTCGCGACGAAGGCGAACATGACGATCAGCGAGTCGACGGGCGTGAACGTCGTGCCCAGCATGAGCGCGATGAGTCCGAGGCCGGCAAACATGTACGCGACGAGCTTGTGGGCGAATTCGAATCTCATGCCGCCCACCTTCGGCTGATCCGCGTGGGTCGCGTCGGTCGATCCGCGCGCACCGCCTTCAGAAGGGCGAGGAAGTGCCAGATTGGATCTGGAGGGGCTCCTCCTGCGACCAACCCCGAGGCGCTGTCGTTCGCCTGAACCTGCACGGAAACGCCGCGAGCGAGGTAGACCGACGCGAGCGTCGCGACCTCGGAGATCGAGTGCTCGAAACGCTCGCGCCACTCTCTTTCGTCCCCAGTACCGGCCGGGACGACGTTATCGACACGCAGTGTCACGAGGGCGCTCGTGTCTTGCTCGTGCTCTCGCACAACGAGCTCCCCTCGGCTGGCGGTCCGCTTCCAGTGAATGTCGCGCGCTTCGTCGCCTTCGCGGTAGAAACGCACGCTTCCGGCGAATTCGCTGCCGCGACCGGTTCGGTGAATGGGAGCGGCATCGCCTGGTACCGGTTGCACCGGAGGTGTGCTCACTTGGTCGAGCAATCGGGGATAGACGACGGCTTCGTCGGGCTCGAAGAGCGTGTAGCCTTTCTCGATCAATCCAAACGGATATCGCGTCAGAACCCGCATGCTGCCAAGCTCGATCAGACCACGGGATGGCGCTTCGAAGGCGTAGCTCGCGAGCTGGGTGTGGCCGGGTTTTACCCGAAGGAACCTGGCAGGAGCACTGTCCACGCCATCGATCTCGTCGATGGTCTCGACCGATACACTAGCGAGCCAGCGCTTGTCGTTCAGTGCGGCAACCTCGATGAGCGAGCGTGTGCCGGCAAACATACGCCGGGGCATCTTGCGGTGAATTCTCAGCTTCCAAAGAGCGAGGTCGCTCAACACGCCGCTCACGAGCAGCAAGCTCAGGAGGAGCCCGAGAACCAAGTAGAGTAGATTATTCGCCGTATTCACCGCCGCAAAGCCAACGCCTATCGTCACGAACAGGAAGGCGCGGCCTTCACGGGTCAGCCGAAACTTCCGTCTGCTCCGTCTTCGTCGAAAGATCCGCATAGACCGGACCGATTAGAGCGGGACGGCAACCACGGTGAGAAGCTCGCGAATCACACGCTCGGCGTCCTCGCGAACCGCGGCGCCGGACATACTGCCCGAGACTTTCACACGGTGGGCCAAGACTGGGGCGGCCAGCGCCTTGACGTCATCCGGCAAGACATACGAACGGCCCTCGACCAGCGCGCGGGCGCGGGTAGCGCGTTCGAAACCGAGGGCACCTCGGGTCGATACGCCAACCGAGAGTAGCGGCGTATTGCGAGTCGCAAGGACGATGCGGTGCAGGTACTCGAGGACGGCGTCGTCCACACGGACGGAGTCGACAGCCTGTTGTACATGCCGAAGCTCACCTGCGCTCATTACCGCGTCGAGCTTCTGCACCGGGTCGGCACCACGGCGGTTGAGCACTTCACGCTCGATGCCAGGAGGCGGGTAACCGATGCTCAGCCGAACGAGGAAACGATCGAGCTGCGATTCAGGTAGCGGATAAGTTCCGTAGAACTCCTGTGGGTTCTGCGTGGCGACGACGAAGAACGGTTCTTCGAGATTGTGCGTTTCGCCATCAATCGAGACCTGGCGCTCGTCCATCGCTTCGAGAAGAGCGCTTTGCGTCTTGGGTGTCGTTCGGTTTACCTCGTCGGCCAACAACACCTGCGTGAAGATCGGGCCTGCGCGAAACTCGAACGTGCCCTTGGATTGGTTGAAGATGTTGCCGCCGAGCACGTCGGTCGGCATCAAGTCCGAAGTGCACTGAAGTCGTCGAAACGAAACACCAACGGACGCCGCGAGCGAGCGCGCCAACGTGGTCTTTCCGACGCCGGGAACGTCCTCGAGCAACAGGTGCCCGCGGGCAAGCAGTGAGACGACTGCAAGCTTGATGACTTCTTCCTTGCCACGAACCACCAGTCCGACGTTCTGAACGAGCCGTCGAGAAAGGAGGGTCGCATTCTCAGAGATATGCGCGACGCTGGGTTGAGCCACTCGTGAAGCGTAACATACCCAACGTTATGGGTACAATATTACAGTGTGACTAACTGTGAAGTCAGTATTCCCAGCTTATCCACAGGGCACTCCCGGCCAAAAGCCCGTTCTATTCCGGAGGCTTGGACGGCGAATGTTCCATCGTCTCCACAGTCTGCGGTGTGGACAGGATCGCGTCGGGGTCCTCGAACAAGAACGCCTCGATCTCGGCGCGCCGAGCGTGCGCGTCGCGGCGGCCCATCTCGATGAGGGTCTGCGCGAAGCCGCCGTCGAACAGAAGATAGCTCGCCAAGTCGGCGTCTGCTCCCGCGCCCACGTCGAGCATGCTGATGAAAGCACGCCCGAGCGCCCTACCGAACCGAACGCGATGCGACGCGAGGTATTCCGCCGCAACCTTGCCAATGTCGGTGCTGGGTCGGAGGACGAGCGAGCTCACCAATCGACGTGGCGCCAAAGCGCCGCGTGCCTTTGCCGCTTCGTTGAGCTTGTCGAGAAACTCCGGACCGTACGCGCGGACGCCATCACGTAGGAAGTCGTTGATGCGCTGCACTTCCAACAAGTCTGTGTTGACGTGATCGAGCAAAAACGCGTTGAGCACTTTGCCAAGCATGTACGTGGCGCCCGGATACTTACCGTCCTGTACTGCACGCCGTCCCTCGACTTGAGGTGTCGAAAGACCGACTACCAAGAGACGATTCATCCCAAGATGAATCGACGGGCCCATCGGCGTGTTGAGCCGAAGACCTCCATCGCAGTGGATCTCGTCGCCGATCTCGACTGCCGGAAAAACCAAGGGAATTGCGGCGGATGCGAGCACATGGTGCTGGCCGATCTTGGCTCTGCGCACCAGTGCGTGGAGCCCTAGGCTCTTGGGGATTCCTACACCCGGCGCCGCATCGACGAAGATCACCGGTTGACCCGTTCCAACGTGCGTCGTGCTGACAGTAAGCGCTTGCAGCTTCCCCGTGCGGATGTTCTGGCGAAGCTTTCGCCAGTTGACGTTTCGACCGACGAGCGCGGAGAGCGGAGACGGATCGAATACGCCTCGCGCCTGTCCTGACCCACCCAGCAACACGCGATAGAGCCCGGCCGCTTGGCGGAGTCCGAACCCGAGGACGTGCGCCAGCTCCAGGCCGCTCCACACAGACACCAAGTTTCGGATCCCGCCGGGGACGTCGTGAATCATCGACGCAACGAACGCGCCGTTGACAGCGCCTACGCTCGTACCCGAAATGAGATCGACCGCGGGCGGTTTTCCCGCGACATCGCCAAACTCGTTGAAGATGTATTCGAGAACGCCGACTTCATAGGCGCCTCGCGCGCCGCCTCCGGAAAGTATCAGTCCAAGTCCACTCAATGATCGTCCTCGTCTTCCGATCTTAACAGGCGAATGGGCTTGTCGCCGAAATCCTCGCTTTGGAGAAGCTGACGGATCTCCGGTGGGAGCCAAATGTCCCAATGCGGCAATCGGCGAAGCGCATCGAGCAGGACCTCCGCGCGACGCCAAGGTGGAGCGGAGGGAGTAATGTAGAGGACCATCGCACCGGCGACCTTGCAAAGACCCCCATCGATATGCGCCTCGTCCGGAAGCTCTTCTTCAAGCAAGGAAATGCCCATGCGCGTCAAGGCTCGCTCGAGCGCACCGAGCTGGCTGGTGAGGTCCACAGGGGTAGGGTGGGCCCCCGCCATCGGCCCCGCAATCTGGTGGTTCCCGGGCCTGCACTGCTAAGATGCACGAGCTTTGATTCGCCTGGCAAAACCATGGATTGGTGAGGACGAACAACGCGCTGTAGCTGCCGTTCTCGAGTCGGGACAGCTCGTCCAGGGGGCACTGGTCGAGCGCTTCGAGCAAGCGGTTGCGGCGTTGGTCGGACGAAAGCACGCGATCGGCGTGTCGAGCGGAACCGCCGCCCTTCAGCTGGCGCTCAAGGTTCTCGGGATCGGGCCTGGGGACGAAGTTTTGTGCCCAGCGCTCAGCTGGCCGAGCCCCGCTCACGCGGTGCGCTTGGCGGGAGCCAAGGTGCAGTTCGTCGACGTGGATGCCGACGAGTGGAACAGCACCGAGGACGCGCTTCGGTCCTCGAGGACGGAGCAGGCGAAAGCCGCGATCGTGATCGATCAGTTCGGGAACCCCGCCCGCGCGGCCGCCATCCGCGACGCCTTGGGCGCATTGCCGATCATCGAAGACGCGGCCTGCGCTCTCGGCAGCCGGTTTCCGAACGGCCCCTGTGGCAGCCTCGGCAAGGTGTCGTGCCTGAGCTTCCATCCTCGAAAGGTTCTGACCACCGGCGAAGGCGGAATGTGCCTCACGGACGATGACGACATCGCGGACCAGCTGCGCATGCTTCGAAACCACGGGCAATTGCGGGGTGAGTTCGTCGTCGCCGCGGGCAACCACCGAATGACCGAGATTGCCGGGGCGCTCGGACTCGCTCAACTCCAACGGCTGCACGAGATCGTCGCGCGCAGGCGCGAGCTCGCGGCCTCATACCGGGAGATGCTCGGAGACGCGGTCAGTGTCCAGGCCAGTCCTGCTGGTGCGGAAAGCAACTTCCAGACATTCGGCGTCATCCTGCCGCAGGGGCGAGATCGCAATACGGTTCGCGACAAGCTGCGCGAGCGCGGTGTCGAGGCGGGGCAGCTGTCTTTCGCAATTCACAAGCTCGGAAGCTTCGCTGGCAGCGACGCCTCGATGCCGATTGCGGAGCACATTGCTGCGCGCGGTCTGGCGCTGCCGCTGTTCCCCCAAATGCGAAACGGCGAGGCGGAGGAAGTGGCCAGGGTTCTTCTCGGAGTGCTGAATGAGTGACGACATCGTGTTGGAAGTGAAAGGTCTTCGGAAGGTCTTTCACATTGGCTTCTTTCGAAAGCGGGTCGAAGCCGTGAAGAACGCGAGCTTCTCGGTGAAGCGAGGCGAGATCTTCGGGCTCCTTGGGCCAAACGGCGCCGGCAAGACGACGACCATCAAATCGATCCTTCGCTTGATCTTCCCGACTGAAGGCGAGATCCGGATCTTCGGGCGCTCGACCGACGACCGCGAGGCTACCAAGCGGGTCGGGTACATGCCCGAGAATCCGTATGTCTACCAATACCTGAAGCCGCTGGAGTTCCTCGATTTGTGCGGGCGTCTCACGGGGATCCCAAAGAGCGAACGACGCGAGCGCTCGGAGGCCATGGTCGACAAGGTGGGCCTCCGCCACGCGGTCGATAGACCCATCGGGAAATTCTCAAAGGGCATGATGCAACGTGTGGGCTTGGCGCAAGCGCTCCTGCACGATCCGGAGTTGTTGGTGCTCGACGAGCCGATGAGTGGCCTCGATCCCATCGGGCGAAAGGAGGTGCGTGACCTGTTGTTGGAGCAACGCGCGCGCGGGAAGACGCTCCTGTTCACCAGCCACATCCTGAGCGACGTCGAGCTCTTGTGTGATCGCGTGGTGATCATGCAACGAGGAGAAATCACCTCCGAGGGGCAGGTGACCGATCTGCTGGAGTCCGCCGGCCGCCGGGTGGAAATCAGGCTGAGTGGTGCTTCGACAGCGCTCAAAGCTTCGCTTGCGTCCCGAGCGGTAGTCGTCGATGGCGGAGAAGGGCACCTCACTCTGCGCGCCGACGGCGACAAGGCTGTCGACGAGATCCTTCGAATCTCGAGCGCGGCGGGCGCTCGCCTCGACGCGTTGGTCCCAGAGCGGCAGACCCTCGAGAAACTCTTCCTACAGGACGCGGGCCGCTGACCTTGGTTGCTTGCAACCCGGCGCCAAGTCCTTAGAACTTCCCCATGACCGTGAAGCGGGTTTCACCAAACGAGGCAGATCGGCTCGTGCGCGAGAGAGGCTACGTGTACGTCGACGTACGCTCGATCCCAGAGTTCGAGGCGGGTCACCCCGCCGGCGCCTACAACATCCCGATCATGCACAAGACGGCAGCCGGCATGCAGCCGAACGCAGAGTTCATCGACGTGGTCACTGCAGTGTTTCCTCGCGACGCAAAGCTCGTGCTCGGGTGCCGGTCCGGCAATCGTTCGCTGCGCGCCGCCCAGATTCTGCTCCAAGCCGGCTACGAGGATGTGGTCGATCAGCGGGCCGGAACCGCAGGCGCGCGCGACGCCTTCGGCCAACTGCAAGAGGCTGGCTGGGAGGCCGCTGGTCTCGAAATCGGCACGGAGGCCGAGCCCGGTCGTGTGTACGAAGCGCTCCGCGCCCTCGGGAGAACCTAGCCGCGGATGCTGGCCCAAAGGAGGCCAGGAAGCCTGATCAATGACGGGTCTGCATTGAAGTAGGTCATCTTTCGTCCGATGTCGGCGGCGTTCTCATTGTTGACGAACCACGCCGGGGTCGGGAACACACGAAACGGACCACGCAGCACGGTCTTCTGCGGTTTGTCGAACATGTACGTGTTGTGTACGACGCCTTGTCCCGACCGGATGTCCTCAACCGTGTGCCCAGGGAACGCGCCCCAAGTCGTCGTGCAGAGCGCAAAGTTCAACCCGGCCCAGTGATTCACCGCGACGCTGCCATAGCGCAGATTCGCGATTGCGCGCTCCACGGCGGCTGCGACGGCCGGGTCTTTCATGGACTTGGGGTGGACGATGATGCTCGCGTTGAGCGTACCCCAGATGCGGTCGTTGCAAAACGTTACGGCCTGATCGATGTAGTCGACCACCGAGCTTGCGGGAAGCGCGACTTCACTCGTTTGCGCGCACCATGACTCCATGTTGAAGCAAATCTCATCGGCGTCTTTCGGATCGAGGTGGTGCATCAACGTCCAAGGGACGTGCCCGGCGCCCTTGGTTCCGATTTGATCCGCGTCTGGATGGTGCGAGACGAAGGTTCGATGACGCTCCTCGGAGCCCGGATAGTACGGAGCACGATCGCCGGCGTTTCGGAAGGCTGTTCGCAGAGAATTGATGAACGCTTCGCGCTTGTCCCATTGCTCGTGTTGGATGACGACGCGGGTGGCAGAGCAGTTGTAACCAGAGTTGTTGCAGACCGAGCTCGCAACGTTCACCCCGTGGAAAGCCAGGTCCTTCTTCGACCAGGGCCCGGGCACGATGATCACCGGACTCACGTTGCCGAGCTCACACGTGAGCCTCTTGTCGTTGAGCGGCTCGTTTGCCGACTTTCGGCGCGCACCTTCTTCGCCGACCCCGTACACGATGGCGTCGTGGGTCTTGTCGGAGCCGGTGATGTGGATCTCCTCGACGCGCACGTGTTTGCAAAGGTAGTCCCCTTCCGCGGCACCCCCATAGACGACTTTGAAGAAGCCCCTCTCGGAGAGGGCGGAAAACGCTTGCTCGATGAACGGTCCGACATTCTCGTTGACCGGATTCATCTTGAGGATGACCACCTGCCCTTCGACGAAGAGCTTGTAGAGGGCATCCATGGGTCCGATCGACGAGTGGTTGCCCGCGCCGAGGACGAGAGCGACATGCCCCTTGGGGGACTTCCTCTTGTAGAACGATGCTTGGTTGTCTTGGAGCTCCTCGAGCTTCACCGAGGGATCCATCCAGATTTCCGCGCTAAAGCCCTGGAAGAGCAGGCCGTCCCATCCGTTCGACGGAAGTACTGGGGCAACCACTTGCCCATCGGGGCGCGCGTAAGCTGGCTTCGGGAGCTGTGGGACACCGTAGTCGCGTATGTCGGCAAGCGATGTGATCAGCAGGGCGATGTTGCGCAGCACCGCGGCAGGCCCCGTCATCCATTCCTCTCCCTCTTCGACGGTACCGAGCGTCATGCGTTTGCCCCTCACGGACGCCTCGACCCACGCCTCCGCCACGGTGACCAAGTCCGCCTTCATCTTCTCCAGCAGATCGATGCGCTCCTCGACATCGAGCGCGACCCACTCGTTCTTGTGGTCTTCGAGAATGGCGAGTGCCTCGTCGATCCTCGACTGCGAAGTGGGCTCGATGCGGTGCTCGGCTTCGGGGATTGCGACGGAGCCATGCACTTCGGCGGCGACTTGGGTCACGGGGCCTCCTTTACTCGGCAAGGTCCGAGGATACCAGGAGCGCACGAACTTCGTCGAGGGTGTCACAGACGCGCGCAGGAGGAAGGCTTTTCAGGAAGACCTTTCCGTAGCCCTTCCGTCGGATCCGTGAATCGAGGATCGCGACGACACCTCTGTCCTCCGTCGTTCGAATCAGCCGGCCAAAGCCTTGCTTGAGCGAAAGCGCCGCCGCAGGAACGAGGTAGCGCATGAACGACGACTCGCCGGCCTCGTCTAGCCTTTCGCAGCGTGCCGCGACGACGGGATCGCTCGGAACCTCGAAGGGGAGCTTATCGATGATCACGAGCCGCAGAGCCGAGCCGGGCACGTCCACGCCCTCCCAGAAGCTCGCGGTCGCGAAAAGAACGGCATTGCCTTGATCGCGAAACCGGTCGAGGAGCGTCTGCTTCGGCGCATCACCCTGCACGAACCACTCCTGGTCGAGCTCGTCGCCGACTAGCTTCGCGAGGATGCGCATCATCCGAAGCGAGGTACAAAGGACGAACGCACCTCCCTCGGACATGCGAATCAGTGCGAGGATCTCTTTTGCGGCGGCCTCGGGAAAATCCGAGGTACGCGGGTCGGGCAAGTGTGTCGGCGCGTAGAGGGCGGCTTGCTCCTCGTAGCGGAAGGGTGACTCGACTACTTCCTCGCTGACCTCGGTGTCGATGCCGAGACGGCGCTTAACGAACTTGAAATCTCCGCCCGTCGTCAGCGTCGCGCTGGTGAAAACGATGCATGGCACGCGCTCATGCAATCGTTCCCTGAGGAGCGGACCGACGTCGATGGGACTCGAGCCAACCGACGGGCTTCGTCCTCCGCCGAGCGACCAGCTGACCTGCCCCGGCGATTCAAGTGAGCCAAGCGCGTCACGAAGTTGCTCGGTTCGTCTTGCGATTTGAAGCACGTTCTCTCGGATCGGCTTCGCGTTCCTGCATGCCGCCCCGAGCTCTGACAAGACGTTGTCGAGTGCGAAGAGCTCGTCGTGGGGCAGCGCGTCAGCAGGAAGTGATGCGCGTCCGCCATTGGGATTGGCGGGAAGTGCGGAGAAGAAGTTCGAGGCCCGCTGAAGCACAGCGTCGAGCAAGCGTGTCTCGTGTCGCTTGCCCCCCTCGTCTCCGCCTATGGCGACGCGCGCGTCGCGAACCAGCCGTTCGATCATCGCCGTGGAGAGTCGCGAGCCGAAGAACAGCGTAGCTGTGTCCTCGAGTTGATGCGCTTCGTCGAAGATGACCGCGTCGTAGTCGGGAAGAACAGTGGCAAAACCGGTTTCGCGGAGCGCCAAATCGGCGAAGAACAAATGGTGGTTGACGACGATGAGCTGCGCACTTTCGGCGCGCCGACGAACGCGGGTCACGAAGCAGTCGTCGTAATACTCGCAGCGGGCGCCGATTCGTGTGTCGGATCCGCTGACGACCCGCGACCAAATGGGATCCTCCTCCGCGACGGCGGCCAGGTCGGCGCGATCTCCAATCTTGGTGGACTCGACCCAGCTTCGGAGCACGGGCAAGGTGCGCGCGAACCTCGGCTGAAGCGCGTCCGCGCTGGTTTGAAATTCGTTGAACCTGCGCAGGCATAGATAGTTGCCAAGGCCCTTCACACAGGCCGCGTCGATCTCGATGCCTAGGTGTCGTTTCAGCGCCGGCAGGTCCTTTTCCATGATTTGGTCCTGCAGTGCGCGGGTCCCCGTCGAAACCAAGACGCGCCTCCCACTCAACGCCGCGGGGATTAGGTACGCCCAGGTCTTTCCAGTGCCGGTGCCAGCCTCGATGAGGAGCTTGCCGTCGTGCTCCAGCACCTCTTGGACGGCCCTCGCCATTCGAATTTGGCCAGGACGATGCTCGTAGCCGGACACGCCACGGGCCAGCGGTCCGGTTGGTCCAAGCAGGTGCCCCGCATCCATTCCGGGTGCTCTAGCACGTGACACTGCCGCTGCCTCGGAGGCGCGCTATACACATCGACCGTGATCCCCATCCGTGACCTCAATCAGACACGCCGGACGCCGGTGGTTACCTGGACCTTGATCGCCGCCAACGTGCTGATCTTCGTCGGCAGCTTGAGCGCCGGCGCGAGCGGAGCGGAGGGGTTCGTGATGCGTTTTGGTGTGATTCCGGACGTGATCGTGAACGGTAGTTGGACCTTGCCCCGCTCTTCGGGCGGCGCGCTAGGAAGCTGGGTCACCCCGTTCACCAGCATGTTTCTTCATGGGGGCGTGCTGCACCTCGGCAGCAACATGCTCTTCTTGCACGTCTTCGGGGACAACGTGGAAGACGCCCTCGGTCGAGGTCGCTTCGTGTTGTTCTATCTCCTGTGCGGGCTCGGCGCTGTCGTGGGCCAGGTCCTGGTGGATCCGACGAGCATGGTCCCGATGATCGGAGCGTCGGGGGCGATTTCTGGCGTGCTCGCGGGCTACGTGACCTTGTTCCCTCACGCACGCGTGGTGACGCTGATCCCGATCTTCATCTTCATCCACTTCATGGAGGTGCCTGCCGGCATCTTCATCGTGTTGTGGTTCCTGCTGCAGCTAGTGCAGGGCTACCTGTCGCTCGGGATGATCGCCGAAGGCGCAGGTGGGGTGGCGTGGTTCGCACACATCGGGGGCTTCCTCGCCGGCCTCGTGTGCATTCGCGTGCTGTACAAGAAGCCTAAGGCGCGGCGGCGGCTGGCTCGCTAGGCGCGGGCGCTTCCTCGACCGGCTCTGGTTCGGCCACAGGTTCGGCTTTCGCCTCAGGCGGTGGCTCCATGTTTGTGCCGGGCTTCTCCGCAGCAGGCTCTGCGCTCGGCGAGGGCTCCGCGAGCGGAGGCGCCGCTTTCACGCTGTCTCGCGAGAGGGTCACACGAACCGAAGCGGCCATGCGCGCCTTCTCTTCGACGAAGCTCGACCGGGCAACGGTCTTCGTAACGGTAGTGTATCCGTCCTTCTCGATAACGATCTTTCGCGAGCCCGGGATCGTGCGGAACTCGAGCTCACCGGGGGTCGTGACCTGACCACCACCCACCGAGCTGGCGGTTGCGCCAACTGGGTCCGTGACGACCTCGACCACGTAGGGAAGCGGCGAAAGAACCAGCTTGACCCTCGGTTCGCGGGCATCGACGGTGATCTGCTGACGGCGTGCCGAGAAGCCTCGCGCCTTCGAGAAGAGCGTGAGCTTGGTCCCGGCCTCGTACTCGAGGGTGAGCGGGGTGCGACCTGCGCCCTTGCCATCGACGCTGACGAACGCACCGACCGGAATCGACTCGACCTTGAGCTTGACGAGACCGCTAGCAGTTGCCGCAGGCACTGCTGCCACTTTCGGGGCCGGTTGTTCAACCGCGGCCTCTTGGACCGCGACCTCTTCGTCGGCCGATGGCTCTGCGAGGGGCTTGGCTGCGACTGCTTTGGCAGCTGAAGGAGCAGGTTGCGCGACGAGGGCAGGCGCCGAGGCGGGCTCGACGGATGTCCCGAGATATGGCGCGACCAAGTCCACGAGGCCGTCGGTCAGGCCGAGCTGCCACGCAGCAAGAGCGGCGGTGGCGAGCAAGAGGACGAACAGAAACAAGAGCCTACCAACGCGGGACTTCTTCTTTGCGTCCGTTTGAGGGTGGGTCCCAACTGGAGCCGGCGCTTGGGGCACCTGGAAGAGCTCGGAAGCAATTCCGGAGGCCTCAGGCACGGCACCACGCGGCAATGCGGAGGCCTTGGGCGGGATGGTTACCACCCCGGGGTCGAGCAGACTCGCGTCGATGAGCTCACCTGGCGCCGGGCCGAAGGAATCGGGGCCGAACAGGTCCGGCACGGCTTGTTCGAGCGGAGAGCTGGACTCGAGAGCAGCCGGCACGACCGGAGTTCGAAGGCGTTCTGCTACGAAGGGGGCCTGAGAAGTGACCACCGTCGCGGCGGCGTCCGGAAACTCCGATACGGCCGGCAGCTGCTGAACCTTGGTGGTCTCGTCGTCGAGAAAATCATCTTCCGCGTCGAGCTCGTCCATCGAAGGAGCAGCCGAGCTGCGCATTCCCGCACTTGCACTCATCGACGCGCCGCCGAACGCTGACATCGCCCCTCTCGCGGGAGCGTCGGAGATCGAGCGGCTGCGGTCGCTCGCGTCGCCGCTTGCGCTGAACGCACCGCGGGCTGCGCCAAGTTGATTGCTGGCCTGCCGCGCGCGCTGTGCGCCGGCCCGGGCCTCGCGAGTGGCCGTCTCGCCGGCTCCGCCTTGCTCCATCGCGGAAGCGAGGAACTCGCTCACGTGCCGGACCTTGGTCTGGTCAGCGCCGAGCCCAGCAGGCTCGGAGACAGTGGCGGGCTGCGCGTGAATGCCTTCCTTGCCTTGGTCGAACACGCCGGGAAGACCACGATGCTCGACGATGCGTTCAACGACGGCGCGTGACTGGGGGTCCATCTTGATGAACTTGATGCCCATACCGGACGGGTTCTCTGCGTCGGCTTCTTCCGCTTCGCGGCGCCAGACGACTCGGCCCACGCCGTGAAGTAGGGTCGACTGATCGTTGAGCATGAACTCGAACTTGAGAAGGGTGCCTACGGCCAACGGATTCTTGGCCTTGATGAATACCCCACCGCCCGAGATGTCCATGCTGTAGCGTTCGATGAAGTCCTCGAGCGTGGCGCTCTTGTATCGGATCTTCAGCGAAAGCAGCGTGCGCCTATCCTTGCGTGCGTCTGCCATTACGTTGTATGAAACCCCCAAGTCCAGATTAGCCAGCCATTCGTAAAGCAACAAACGTTTCGACCATAAAAAGCGTTTCAGGCGACGGCGGGGTTAATCGAGAGACGCGCCAGCGCTTTGCGCCGGCCGCCAGACGTAGTCTGCAATCGCACATCCGCAGCGAAGGGCGCACCGGAGTTTACGCCGTGAAATTGCGCTATCCACTGTGATTGCGAACAGTGACTGAGCGTCGCGCAGTGCGCTTCGAAGCCGGTGCGAAAAAGTTCTCGCAGCACCGCCGCAAAGCGTTCCGGTGACGGGTCGAACGCTGCGTGCCGGGTGGACCAAGGGCGCCCGCGCGGCGATGGAAGGCTCACCGAGAGCGCGCAAGCGTCTGCCACGGAGTCTGCCTCGACTTCGACCTCGATGCTCCGTTCGGAAACCTCGCGTTCGACGATCGCGCTGCGACTCCAACGCGGCGGCCGGCCACCCGCTCGCATGAGCGCGTCGCCATACGAGTCCTCGAGCTCAGAGGCGACGTCGAGAAGCGGCGCCAACGCGAAGTTGCGGTTCGCAAGCTCCGGGTGTGGGACGCGAAGCGCTGCAGATTGGTGCGGGCCGCGCTCGTCCCAAAGCAGGTCCAAGTCTACACTGCGCGGCCCCCAACGCTGGTCTGCACTTCGCATGCGACCCAAGCGACGTTCGGTGCGGAGCAAGACCTGCAGCAGATCGATGGGAGCAAGCGTCGTGTCCAGCCGGAGTGCCGCATTCAGGTAGTCTCCTTGCGGAGGGCCAAGCGGCGCGGTCTCGTAGAGCGCCGACATCTGGATTACTTGGATCTCGTCCCGCGCGTCGAGCAGGTCGCGGGCAGCGCGGACGGCTGCTTCACGCGCGCCGAGATTGGTACCAACTCCGACGACGACGACGCTCACGATTGGCCTCCGGACAAAAAGCGGTCTGACCCCTTTGTGAGAGGGTTGAATGCGGCTAGATTCCTCACATGGCGGAGATGCCGCTCTTCGAGCGTCTCGAGAGACAGGATCACGACGGTGAAGAACGTGTATTCCGCGTGAGCGAAGTCAACCGCGCGGTTCGCTTTCAACTCGAAGACGAGTGGGCGAGCGTACTGATCGAAGGGGAGCTGTCGGACGTCAAACGCTCTCAGCAGGGGCACATCTACTTCTCGCTGAACGACGAGGAAGAGCCCGCGCAGCTTCGTGGGGTGATGTTCCGCTCGGACGTCGGTCGCACGAAGGCGCCCCTCGAGGACGGAGCCAGGGTGCGCTTTCGCGGAAAACTCTCGCTGTATCAGGCGCGAGGGCAGTTCCAGCTCATCGCGCGGTCGGCCAAGCCCGCCGGTGAAGGCGACCTCGCGGCTCAGTTCCGAAAGCTCCAGGCCAAGCTCGAAGCCGAGGGGTTGCTCGATCCGGCCCGCAAGCGCTCGCTTCCGGAGCTGCCACGGGTAGTCGGCGTCGTCACCAGCCGGACCGGCGCGGCTCTTCGCGACATCATGCGAGTGGCCTCGGAGCGTTGTCCCGTGCACATCCTCGTGGCCGATTGCCGTGTTCAGGGTGAGACCGCTCCCGCGAGTATCGTCTCTGCGCTCGAGCTCGTGCAGCGAGTCGATGACCTGGATGTCGTGATCGTCTCCCGTGGCGGAGGATCGGCCGAGGACCTCTGGGCCTTCAACGACGAGAGCGTGGCGCGTGCGATCGCTACATGCCGTGTGCCCGTCGTGACCGGTGTCGGGCACGAAGTGGACGTCACCATCGCGGATTTGGTGGCGGACGTTCGGGCGGCAACCCCCTCGAACGCGGCCGAGATCGTCGTCCCAGAGCGGGAAACCTTGCTCCGCGAGGTACAGTCGTTGGAGCGGCGTTTGAGCCAAGCGTTCGACAATCGCATCGGCGGCCTGCGGCTTCGGCTCGAGCGCCTGTTGCGACCCCTCTACGAAGCTCGCCGGGTGATCCTTCCCGTTCGCCGGGAGCTCGCGAGCCTCTTCCGCGCTTCGCGCACGCCGGGAGGCCCACGCGGATCTGCATCGGCGCCTGATGCGGCTCGATCCACGCACTGTGCTCCGGCAGGACCAGCGCGCACTTGTTGCTCTCAACGCACGACTCTCGAAGGCGGGTCGCCTTCCGATCCGACGTCATCAAGAGCGCCTCGTGGCGCTGCGGGTCACGCTGAGGGCGCGCGCGCGGCCGATGCTGCGGGAGAAGCGCGCTGATTTCGCCGAATCCTGCACACATCTAGACGCTTTGTCGCCATTGCGAGTGCTCGAACGCGGGTACGCGATCGCCCTCCACGAGGGCACGGGGCGCGCGATTCGGAGCAAGGAAGAAGTGAAGGCGGGCGACCGGTTGCGCGTCCGAGTGTCCGATGGCGAATTCGGTGCCAAAGTCGAACCCCATGGCTGACGCGATTCAGCTCGGCATCTTCGGCTGGCCAGTGGCGCATTCGAAGTCGCCGCAGATGCATGAGGCCGCCGCAAGAGCGCTTGGCATCGCGTTGCGTTATGAGCGCTTCGAGGTCGAGCCGACGGGTTTGGCCGAAGCCGTGCAGCAAAAGCACAGAGCTGGAATCGACGGTTACAACCTCACGGTCCCTCACAAGCAAGCGATCATGGCGCTCATCGACGATGTGGCGCCCGACGCCCGCGCAATCGGCGCGGTCAACACCGTCGTCCGCACCGATCTTGGTTACGTCGGCCACAATACCGACGCGGCCGGCCTCGTGCGGTCACTGGAGGAAGCCAGCGTGAGGGTGCGGGAAGCACGGGTGGTGGTCGTCGGGGCCGGTGGCGCTGCCCGCGCGGGCGTGGTGGGGCTTGCAGATGCGGGCGCCGCCGAGGTCACCGTGCTGTCTCGCCGTTCGGAGCAGGCCGAAGCATTGGTAGCGTCGTTGTCAGGCCGCGGCTCGTGTCGATTGAACGCCTCACCGCTCAGCGAGGCAAAGGGGCATTTCGAGCGAGCCTCGCTCTTCGTCCAAGCCACGAGCGCCACGCTCGGCTCAAACGCGGGTGCAGCGGAGTTCGCGGCATCGCTCCCCATCGACTCGCTCCCGCTCGACGCCGCGGTGGTCGACATGGTGTACCAGCCCCTTCGAACCACGGTGTTGGAACGCGCCGAGCGACGCGGCCTCACGACCGTCGACGGCCTCGGCATGCTGCTGCATCAAGGCGCGATCGCGTTCGAAATGTGGACGGGCCTGCAGCCGCCGATCGACGTGATGCGCGCCGCGCTCAGCGACTGAGTAAGATCACATCAGCACGCCGCCAAGCGGCTCGATCGGTGGCGGCAAGTCGGTTTCTCCGAGCTGCTGGCGGAGATCGATCTCGATAGTCCTGCAAAGCGCTGTCATCGGCGTGTCGTTGTCGAGGTTCTCGAACGGATTCTTGAGCGAGGCTCCGAGCTGTTCGACGACCATGAAGCTCAGGGCGATGACGACGACCGCAAGCACTTCGAGCAGGTGAATCTCATTGTTTGCGCTGAGGAACGCCACCGGAACCGCGATCGCGCTCAGCCAGACCATGGCCTTCGAGATGAAACGCACCTCATCGGGAAACGCGGTGTTCTTGATGCGCTCGCAACCGCCCTGGATGTCGAGCAGGCGGCTCATAGTCGCATCGAGGCGGGTCAAGAGAACGGATTGCGCAACGTCCGCAGTGAAGAGTCGTTCGAGGTGCTTCGCTTGCAGGAAGGTCAAGCGGGTGGGCTTGTTGGCGTAGCCCTCGATCTCGCGAAGCTCATCCGGGCTCAAGAACGGCTCGAGCTCTTCCCAGGACTCCTGCTTCCGGAGGCTCAAACGAAGTGCGTTGCAATACGCGAGGTGGCGGTAGACCAGCTCGCGATGCGCGCGCTTCGCCTCGTCCGCGGAGCCGACTCCGAGTGCTCGCTCCGGCGTGATGAAGGTGATCACCTCGCGCGCGAAGTTCCGGCTCTCGTTGACCAGACCGCCCCACAGGATGCGCGCTTCCCACCAGCGTTGGTACGCCTCGTTGAAGCGGAATACGATGAAAATTCCGACGACGGTGGCTAGCAGACCCACTGCGGTGGCCGAAAACACGTCGGTCTCGAGGACGTTCGTGTAACGCGCTGCGATCACGATGGCCTGAACCGACACCAGGACCATCAGGATGAGTGCCCAGTTGCGAAAGATGAAACGCTTCACCGCGCGGCGGAAGCCCGTTCCTCGCGCGACGATCATTCCGGCTCGAGTTCCGCAACGCCGAACATCTCGGCCGCATGAACGAATACCAACTCTTCGGCTTCCATGGTGGGCTCGGGTGACGCATCGATGCCGAGGGTGCAATCCTCGATCGCGAAGAACTCTTCCGATTGCATGAGCTCGTCGGAGACGCGGATGCCCTTCGGAAGCGGCAGCGTCCCCATCACCAAGCCTCCGTTGAACAAGCAGGCGACTTCGTGTCGCACCCCTTGGCTGTGTTCGTCGAGCCCGAGCAAGGTCTCCTCACCGGGGACGACGATCAACACGGCCTTGCGCTGGAGCGCCAGGAAGGGAATCGTTCGGGGCTGCTCGGGGAGGCTCACGTTCGTCATGCGAAAGAACGCTTCGCCCCCATTCAGAAACGGCAGCAGTCCGACGCCGCCGGGAAGATGGATCGTCCCGATCACCCATCCCGTAGGCGTAAACAAACGCACCGTTGTCGTTGAAAGGGACACTCTCTAGAATCCTAAATACCCGAATCCTCGTCGTTCCTGCGAGAAAGATCGCCATCGCCGACGTGTTTGGCGACTGTGCGACGGTCGATGCCTAGGGTTTGGCCGGCGCGGGCATAGCTTCCCTCTCGGGAATAGACCCAACGGCTGTACGTCGAGACGACCGCGTCGAGGTCGGCCTGAGCCGCGCGCATCTGGTGGAAGAGCGGTTCGAGACCGTCGGTGGGCTCTGGCTGGCGGGGTGGGAGGTAGCGGCCATGGATCAGGAGGTTGCGCACGCACTGGTCGAGCTCGCGCATGTTTCCGGGCCATGCGTAGTCGAAGCCGACGCTTTGCTCGATACCGCTCATGATTTCGTCGAGGGTCTTCGAATCAGATGTGCCGAGGTTGCGTTGTGTCAACACGCTGACGAGGTGCTTGAGCTCGTTGGTGTCACCCGCAATCTGCTCGCGTAGCGCTGGTGTTCGGACGACGTCTGAGCACAAGCGGTAATAGAGGTCCTCGCGAAATCGGCCGGCAGCCAGCGCACGCGATAAATCCCGATGCGTCGCGGCGACGACCTTTCCGCCAAACGCCCGCGGCTCCGAATCGCCCAGGCGATGAAACCTGCGCGATTGCAACACACGTAGGAGCTTCACCTGGACCTCTTCGTCTAGCTCTCCGATTTCGTCTAGGAAGATCGTCTCGCTCGCCGAGCGGCCTTCCAGGTGGCCCATGCGATCGGCGACCGCGCCCGTAAACGCGCCCTTTTTGTGTCCAAATAGCTCCGATTCGATGAGCTGCTTGGACATCGCAGCGAGGTGCAGCGGATGAAATGCGGTCCGGAAATTGCGAGCGAATCGACGCCGAGCCGGATCAAACGGGATGAAGGACGACAACCCGATCGCGCTCGCGACGAGCTCCTTGCCTGTCCCCGTTGGACCTAGGATCAACGTGCTCGCCTCGTGCATGCGCCCCTGCAGATGCGCGAGGTAGCGCCATGGGTCGTGCGTGAAAAGTGATTCCCAAACCGTCTCGCGAAGGCTCGACGCCGCGGACGAAGTACCGAGGATCTGATGAAAGACGAAGTGGAAGGCGCGTCGTAGTTGGAAGAAGAGGGCGAACAGACGCGCGGGCTCGCGTGCCCAGACGGGGGCCTCGATCTGAGCGAAGAGCGCTTGGTAGTCGCGCTCGAACGAATCGTAGAAGGCGACGCTCTCCGCCGGCGCTTCGGCGGTGATCAGCCCATAGAAGGCTGGGTCGTAGCGGTAGTAGAGAACGTAGAGCGCGACGCCTTGGATTAGCTCTCGCTCGCGCGCATCGGGCTCCGCGCCACGCTGAAGCTTGGCTTGAGTCGCCGCCATCTCGCGCTCGGCTTCTCCTGTAATCGCTGCGATCGCCGGATCCCCGAGGGGCCAATCGAGGGGACGGCTCCAAGGGGCCGAGCGCGCAAGGTCGCCGCCGACGATGACCGCCTCGAGCTCCAGTCGCTCCGCGCCGAAGGGGTTGGTGAACCCAAGCCTGCCGATCGCCTCTAAGCGGGCTGCCGTCTTCGAGTCAAACATGCACATTTAGTGTACACCCGAAGTGCATTTTATGTATTTCGCTGTCCGGGATACAGCAATTTCCTTCATGATTTCGCATCCCTCCACCTGGCACGCTCCCTGCTCTACTTGGCACCGGAGGTATCGAATGAATCGAATGCAACGCTGGAAGATGAGCGTGACGGGCTGGGTCGATGGGGTCCTCGCTCAGATCGAGAACCACGAGGCCACCGTCAGCTCCGCGATCGGGCGCGTCCGCCAAGCTGCCGCGCGAGCCCGAGTTCAGCTGAAGCGGGTCGAACGCGACCAGCGACAGCTGAGGCAATCGCTTCTCGAAGAGGAGGCCGCGGTCGGGGCGTGGCTGCGGCGAGCCAAAGAGACCGCGGACGAGGACAAGGCGCTCGAATGCCTCCGCCGACACAAGGCCTCGGCGCGGCGCGTCCAGGCCCTCCAAGATCGTCTCGAGGAGCACGAGCGCTCCCACAAGGAGCTCAGCGAGGGGATTCGCATGCTCAACGAGCGGCTGGGCGAGCTGAACGAGCGGCGGAACCTGATGCGCACACGCCAGTCTCGCGCGGAGGCAGCACACGGCATGGTGCATGCGAACCGACCGATGGGAGATCTCGAAGATGTCTTCGAACGCTGGGAAGCGCGCGTTGGCGAGATCGAAATCGCATCGGAGTGCGAACAGCCGTTCGACAGCTTCGAAGCTGAGCTGGTCGGTGCCGAGGAAGACGCCGCGCTCCTCGCGGAGCTCGAGGAGCTTCGGCGAGAGGAAAGCTGAGGAGAATCCATGAACAACGAGACCAAGCTACAGCAATTGTTTCACGTCCTCCGCCTCTGCGGTGCAGCCATGATCGTTGCGGCAGCGGGAACGTTTCTCTTGCAGAGCTGGGACGGGACTGGCGATGTCGCCCGATACTTCGCGCTGCTCGGAGCTACAGCCCTGCTGCCAGCCGTGGCCTACGTCTGTGGCGTTCGCTTCCAGGAGAGCCGAAGCGCACGCGTTCTCGTGTTGACCTTTCTCGCACTGGTTCCGATTCATGCGGGCGTCCTCGGCGGGTTCGTGCTCTCCCAGTTCGGAGCCCCCACGACGGCACTCGTGTCTGTGCCTCAATGGGTCGCGCCGAGTCGGCTCAGCGCGATTGCATTGGTCGCCGGCGCGGCTGTGGTCTTGGTACCGTTGACTTGGGGAGCGTTTCGCGTGCTCGCAAGACCGCATGCGGCTTTGCTCACTGCGGTCAACGCGGGCTCGAATGCTCTGCTGTTGATCCCAGACCGAAGTGTCCGCGCCGCTACCTTCGCGGTCGTGCCCGTCCTCGCAGCCGCCGCCTGGTGTGCCTGGCGGACGAAGCCGGCTACGCGCGAGGCGAGGCTCGCGCTGGGATTCCTTCTGGCCCCGGCAGCGGTAATTACTGCTCGCCAAGTCCTCTTCTACGATGTCTCGAGCGCGTTCTGGGCTGCCATCCTCGCAGCCTGCGCGATCGGTCTTTTCGTCATGGGACGGAAGAGCGGTGACGCTACGGTCGAACGCGTTGCCTTCGTGCCGACGGCGTTCGCGGTGGCGGCGATCGTCTTCGACTCGTCGTTGCTACGGCAGGTCCCACTTTCGACCCAGTGGCTTCTCTATGGTTGGACGACCGGATTGGCATGCATCGGCTTCGCGTTGGCCAGCCAGCGGTCCAAGGGGTTTTTCGTCGGCGCGGCAGTGGCGTTGAATGCATTCACCGCCGCGAGCACCTTGGTTTGGGCGCCGCGACCATTGGCTGCGCTTCAAGCGATCGCAGTCGGGCTGGCTCTGATGAGTTACGGCTTCGTCAGCGGCCGCAAGCGCGCTCTCTACCCCGGGATCGCTCTCGGGGGTTTCGGCTTCATCGTCGAAGTCGCACACGCGATCGAGACCTTCGAGCCGAGCGGCTGGCTTGCTCTCGCTGGCTCGGGCGCAGTGTTGGTCGCCCTCACCGCTTGGCTCGAGCGTCGGGCGCGGGTGGTGCGCTTGGCCGAAGCGGCTGCCAAAGTGTCTGAACCGGAGGCAATTGGACTGTCATGATGGCAGTGATCGGCTGAGTTGGGGTTCCTTGCGCCTTGAAATCATTGATGAAATCGGGGCGATGGCGATGGCACGGGGCGTGCAAAACACTCGAGGACCATGCGCCGTACAGGCATCTATCTCCTTGTCATCCTATCGATCGTGGTCGGGGCCGCGATGGTCACAGATGCCATCGTGGTCACCGACCGCGAGCGGATGGACGAGTTCATCGACTCGGTCACCGGCAAGGTTTCGGATGCCCGAATCGATGGGGCGTTGAGCTACGCAAACCCGTCGAAGGTTCCAATCGAGCTCGTCCATGAAGGGCACCGTCGGAAGTACAGCGACCGCAACGCGGCTAAGCTCAAGACCGACGCTCGAAAGGCGCTCGCCTCGCTCGAAGGTTCGCGGCTGCACTTGATTCAAGAGAGCGTGTCTGTCGAAGGCGAGCGCGCTCGCATTGCACTGCGTGTACGCACGAGCGCAGGGTTGGCCAACACCATCTTCGATCTGCGGCGACAGAACGACGAGTGGCTCCTTCTCCGAGTGACCGTCAACTAACGCTCGCCGAAGTCTAGCTTGCTTTCGTCCGCGCCTTGCACCCGCAACAGCTTCGTGCGTCCGCGTTCCCCTCGCAGGATCTCGACGGCCGACTTCGAAACACCGAAAGTCTTCGCCAGGAGCTTGCGGAGTGCCTCGTTCGCCGCTCCATCCACGGGTGGGGCAGTCAACGCGACCTTGAGAGCGCCGCTCTGAAGCCCGACAATTCGATCGCGACTCGCGCGGGGCGCCACGCGCACTTCGAAGGTGATTGCGCCCTCTTCTCGTCGAACGCGTAGCCCGCTCATGGCTCCAAAACCGAACTGACTTGACCCCCGGGGAGAACCCGGCGAGATTTCCGCCCGATGTACCCAGTCCTTTTCAGCATTCCCACGCCTTGGGGCGCGATTCCTATCTACTCCTATGGCGTGATGTTGGGAAGCAGCCTGCTGCTCGCTTGGTATTTCATCATGTACATGGGCAAGCGCATCGAAGGCTACAACCGAGAGCTGCTCGCGAGTTGTTTCACTTGGACGGCCGTAGGCGCGATCGCAGGCGCGCGCTTGCTCTACATCTTCACGAACCTCGACGACTACGACAGCTTCGGCTCCTGGTTCGATCTGCGCTCGGGCGGCCTCGTCGCCTATGGCGGCTTTCTCGGCGGTTTTCTCTCGGCGTGGGCCTTCTGGCGCATCAAGAAGATCCCGTTGATCCCGTTCGCGGACATCGCGGTTCCAACTCTCGCATCGGGCCTGATGCTGACCCGGGTCGGCTGCTACTTGTACGGCTGCGACTACGGACGGCCGCTCGGGGACGACGCGTCGGGCTTCTTGAAGTCCGTGGGCACGTTCCCCAAGTGGGACACGGATGCGTACCCAAGCTTCGCCTGCGACCAGACGATAACGGGATCGCCGGCCTACCAGCACCACCTCCAAGAAGGCTTGTTGGCCGAGGACGCGGTGAGCTCGCTCGCAGTGCATCCGACGCAGATTTACGAGTCACTGGCCGGCCTGATGCTGTTCGCGTTCTCGTTCTGGCTGCTGACGCACCGCTCGTTCCGAGGCCAGGTGCTCGTCACCGTGGGCGCCCTCTATGGCTTGTGGCGCTTCTTCATCGAATATCTCCGAGACGACCCTGAGCGCGGTTTTGCCTTTGGTTTTTCGACCTCGCAATTGATCTCGCTCGCGCTGATCCCCGTGTGCGTGATCGCGTACGTCCAGCTCAAGAAGCGCGCGGAAGAGCACGGAGACATCGTGCTGCCCCCATGGGCACTCGAAGGCGAGGCGGCGGCCGCGGGTACACCCGCCCAAGAAGACGGACGACCCGCCAAGTACCGGCCGAAGAAGAAGAAAAAGAAGAAGTAGGCGCCCCCAGCGGGCCAGAAGCTACTGGGCTGCGGGCTGCTTCGCTCGATTGAACGCGTCGAGCACACGCGGGGACGTGCGCACGGTGTCCAGCTCGAGGTTGGGCTGAAGCGCGAGGGCAGAACGAAACGACGCCTCGGCCAAATCGCCACGCTCCAAGGCCACGTAGGCCACACCGAGCTCTTTTTGAATCGTGACCGCCTGCGTGGATGTGAGGCTTTGGGCCCCAAGCAAGCGGTTTCCCATCGCCACGGCTTCGGCAAAGCGCGCCTCTTCCACCTGCCGGATGAGCTCGGGCAAAGACGCTTCGACTTCGTCTTGCGCTTGCTTGGCTGCGCCACCGCCTGCGGCGCGAATGAAGGCCTCCGATGCTTCGGTACGACCTTCTCCGGCGAGCCGAAGGTCAGACAGAGGAACGATAACGACCCGGCCGCGCTCGATGCGGGCGCCCGGATTGAACTGCCGCAGCCGCTTCAGCGAGGCAGGCGAATCGGGCAGGTAGAGCTTGGCAATCGTGCCGAGGGTCTCTCCGGGTGCGACGAGGTGACGGAGCGGGTAGGGCACCAAGAGCTCAGCACCTGCGTCAGGCTGAACGCGACGGTTACCCCCGTTTGCCTCGATCAGGACCGCGGCGCGCACCTCATTTCCGTAGAAGCGGGCCGCGATGGACTTCCAAGTCTCGTTTGGGCCGGTTCGATAGAAGGTGACCACCGGGATGAACAGCCAGGTTCCGGGAAGCAGCGCGCTCTCACCGGCTGCCTTCATCCGATTGGACTCGCGAAGCACCGCCTCGCGCGTGGGGTCCCCGTAGTACCGCTGCGCGATCGATGCCAGAGTGTCGCCCTCTTGAACCGCGTGTGTGTACACGGCTTGCGCATTGCCTTCGGACGCCGCGAGCCACAGCGCGAGGGACAGGAGCGAGGCGACGGCGGTTCGCTTCACGGCGCAGCCTCGGGGGTCTCGCCCATTCCGAGGGGTTCGGTCAGGATCGCGTGGTCGTGAATCTCCCGGCCCGCCTCGACGGTGATCACGTGTTCGACCGGAGCGAAATACGGATTGGTGTACTTCACGTAGTGCCGCCCGGGCGTGAGCGGGATTGCGCGCGCGGCCGGGGTCGTGAGGACGTGAACCCCATCAACGTGCACGTGCGCCCAAGGGTCGGCGCTCACGGTCAGGCGACCGGCCTCCGCGACGTCGAGCGCGGCCGGCGCCTCTCCGACCGGCGGTCCGGACCAACGCCCTGTCGCTGCTTGGACGGTGAGGCCAGACAATAGCAAGATCGCAAGTGCAGCACCTTGCCATTTCGCGACGTTCCAGAGGAACCCGCTGTTCCTTTGCCCCCGCCGCAAGACACGCGGAGCCACTGCGGAGAGCACCTCGTCGGTCTGCTCACCCGTCATGACCCCGATCTCGTTCAAGAACATGACGAGGCGCGCGTTGTGACTCATCAGCACCCGCGGCGCGAGGAACTCGGTGAGGTCGTCGATCAGCGCCTGCGAGGTTGGGTAGCGGTTCGCCGGCATCTTCTGGAGGCAACGCGCCATGATGCGCTCGAGCTTGCGCGGCACCTCGACTCCGAGCTTCTTTGGCGACTCGTACCGATCGAGACGGATCTTCTGCATGACGGTGCGTGACTCGTCCTCGACGAATGGTTTGCGGCCAGTGAGCATCTGATAAAGCACGATGCCGACCGAGAACAGATCGCTTCGGAAGTCGAGCTTGTCGCCGAGGATCTGCTCAGGGCTCATGTAGCTCGGGGTTCCGAGGCCCGTGCCCGTCTCGGTGAGATCGCCAAAGCGCTCGTGACGCGCGATGCCGAAATCCATCAACTTCACGTCGCCCTGCATCGACACCATGATGTTCGCGGGCTTGATGTCGCGATGGATGATGCCGCGGAAATGCGCATAGTCGAGGCCACGCGCGAGTTGAAGCGTGATGATCGCGGCGATGTCGGGTGGAAGCCGGGGCGAGCGTTCGAGCAAATCGTAGAGGTCGATTCCGTCGACGTACTCCATGATGATGAACATCGAGCGGCCATCTTTGAGGAAGTCGATGACATGCAGAATGTTCTCGTGCTGAAGCGACGCCATGAAGTGCGCTTCGCGTTCGAAGCGCTCGGCGAACTGACTATCGATGGCGATCGACGGCTTGAGGGCCTTGATGGCGACGCGCCGATTGAGCGGTTCCTGGATCGCTTCGTAAACGACAGCCATGCCCCCGCTGCCGATTTCACCGAGAACGCGGCACGTTCCGATACGCTCAACCATCGCGATCCATCACGGTAGGTGGGGGCTCGGGCGGTGTCAACGGCACCCGGAAGTTTTTAGAAAACCGACACTTAGGGCGGAGACGCCGTTGGTTCCGCCGGCAGGATACAGAGCCCCCGTTCGACCCAATCGGTGCCGCCGCGGCCGTCACGGATTACGAAATTGAAACGGACGAGCGCTCCGTCTTCTGGAACGCTTTCAAAGGGCCGCCACTGGGTGAGAATCGAGCGTGCCGGATCGGTGATGAAGGAGAATGAAGCCTCGAAGGCTCCACCGTCGGCGAGCCAACTCACTTGGATCTCTTCGGTGAAATCCTGGTCGTCCAGGGTGAACGTCTGGAGGCTCTCCGGTGTGACCGCCAAATTGATCGTGGAAGGATCGTCGCCTGCGCGCGGATGCGCCATCCTGTCTCGTTCTGAGAGGTCGGCGAGATCGGCGGCACAGCCAGAGCTCGGCGCATCGCGTGGGACCCCCAGATCGTAGGGCGGCGGCCACACTCCGCCGTTGAGCACCAGGCTGAGAAGCTCTGGGTTGAAGTTCGGATCGGCCGGATCGTCTTCGATGGGGATGGCGATCGCGACGAAGCGCCCTTGGATGGCGCGGCCTTCGATCACGGGCGGGCCCTCGCAAGGCACGAGCTCGTCCGACTCGCCCATCAGGAATCGAAGGATGGCATCCTGAGAGGGCGTCCCGTTCGAGCACACGACCCCCTGCAAGAGAACACTGCTCGCGTCCGCCTCTTCGAGGTCCTGCGCAGACGGGACCTGAAAGCCGACGATCGGCGTTGCCAGGAGGTCGTCGGGTGGCGCCCCCACGCAACCGCTGCACGGCTCGATGGCCTCGAGGCAGATGGGCGGACCGATGGTCGTGGGCGCTGGAACGCAAGGAATGAACGCCCACTGCAAGGGCGCGGGCGTGAATGCGGGCACTTCGGGGTCCTCTGCTACGCCTCGATCGATCGAGAGGACGGAGATGCGCACGTCGTCATCCGGGCTCGGGTTGGCGCGTCCGGGCTCGTCGGTAACGTCGACTCTCGCAGCCACGACGCGGAACTCGGTCACCGCGGACGGGGGAGGAAAGCTCTCGCTGCAAGACACGACGAGGAACAGAACGACCAGAACCAGAATTCGCATCACAACTCCCCCCTTATGCCGAGAGCGGGAATGATCGGAAGGCCAAGCAGCTTCGTCTGCTGGCTGTAGTCGTAGTTGTAGATGATGCCTTCCTGGTTCTTGTAGTTGTAGGCATTTCGGATGTCGAGGAACACAGCGAGCGCCCAACCCTTGAAGATCCACTTCTTTTGCACGCGCAGGTCGAGCTGATTGAAGAGCGGGTTGCGCAGCGAATTCACGCGTCCGTCGATTGGAATGTAGACATCGTTGAGCGCGTCGTAGATCGAGCCGATGACCGGGGTGTACGGATTGCCGCTCACGAGACGGAAGGTGCCACCGATCTCCCAGTTTCGTGGGAAGTTATAGACGAACGCTGCGGTGAGGATGTGCGTTTGGTCGAAGTCAAAGAGGCGCCACGGCTCGTTCGGGCCGTCCTTACGTTCGCTGCGTGACAAAGTGTATGAGAGGTACCCGAAGTATTGCCGACCGGTCGCGGGCCGAATGTTGATGCTGAACTCGGCGCCGTAAATGCGTCCGATCCCTTCGTTGACGTAAAACGGCGCGAGGCCTCCGGGTGTCGACACGGGCCGATCCCAGAGGTACTTGTAGAAGCCTTCGACGCCAAAGCGGGCGCCGGGGAACGCGTCGTATTCCCAGCCGGCCCCGAGATGAACCGCCTTGATGGGGGTCAGGTCCGGGTTGCCGATGCTGGCATCCGACTCCTGGAACTCCGGTGGCTGGCTGAAGAGGCCGGCGCCGAGCTTCACCCGCATGTCGTCACGCACGCTGAAGATCGTCGTGAGTCGCGGATCGACCGAGAAGGAGGTGATCTCGCTAAAGTAGTCCAGGCGAAGGCCCAGGATGAGCTGCACGATCTCCCCGAGGCGGGCATTAGACTCGAGATAGACACCGGGCCGGAAGATGGTCGTGTCGACCTCGGCAAAAACCTGTTCCTGGCCGGCGAGTGACCCCTCCTGGCTTCCGGCGCCTTCCTGCGCATTGGGCTGCGGACCGACGTAATTCAGGTTGATCGGCGCCGTATAGACGTCGACCCCAGCGATCAGGTTGACGCGATCGGTCATCTGGTAGCGCCACTCTCCGCGCCCGTAGGTTTGAATGAAGTTCCCCTCGAGGCGGAAGGCATCACCCAAGCCAAACTTGATCTTGCTCGGGCCGACGTTGAACGCGAGCTCTTGATCGACCTTCTCGCCGACCTTGCGCCTCCAGTCGATTTGGTTGTTGTAGAAGCTCGTGCCGAGCTGGGTGTCCCCGCGAACCGCGGGGTCTACGTCGGACGCGTTTTGCAACACGAGCTCGAGACGATCGTTCGAGCCATACGCGGAGATGCGAACTCGATCGCGCTTTGTCGGAAGGAAGTTCAGCTTGAACTGGTAATCGAGGTAGACCGGCGCTTGCCGAATGCCGATGTCGTCGGGCGCGACGGCGGGGAAGATGAGATCCAGCAAGCTTCGTCGCAGGCCACCAGAGATCTGGATCTTGTCGGTGATCGGGGACTCCAAGGTGACGAAGGTGTCGATGACCGAGATCTCGGCAACCCCGTGAATCTTATCCTTCGCGGGATCTCGCGTCGTGACTTCGAGAATGCCTCCGGTTCGCCGGCCGTAGCGGACCGAGAAGTTGCCCGGATAGAAATCGATCTGCTCGAGCATGTACGAGTTGTAGACGCTAGTGAGGCCTCCGAAGTGGTAGATCAGCGGGACCGGGACCCCGTCGATGAACGACTCGCTGTCCCCAGGAGCGGCGCCACGCACGATCAGCAAACCGATCCCGAATGGCGGCCTTGCGACCCCTGGCAGAAGCTCCACCGCGCGAAGCGCATCACCTCGGGTACCCGGTATCCTTGTCAGCTCTTCCTTGTCGATCGTGCGTTTGATGACCTCGCGCGGCGGTGCATCGACGACGGCCGTCGCGCCGTAGCCCTGATAGGCTGCGCGCTTCTTCGTACCTAACCGGTAGATCACCTGGGTCACTTGGCCTGCCGAAAGCTCTTCGCGTGCGCTCAGCTCACCGTACTCGCTGGCCGAGATCTGAACTTTGTACGTCCCCGGCTGGAGCTCGGTGGCGATGAACGTGCCGTCCGGACCCGCGACCAAGTCGCGCACGAGCTCATCGCGCTCGTTGAGAATCTCGACGGCCGCCGCACCGACGGGTGTGTCATCTTCCGCCAAGAGCACGGTCCCGGAAAGCCAAGCGGTCGTGAGCTCTTCGGGAGGCTCTTTGAGCTCGAACACGTAGCGGTAGCGAATGCGAGCCGCGATGGGCTCCCAATCCTTGCGTGCCGGCTCGAAAACGAACTGACGCGCGGCCGCAAGCGCGGCTTCATCAAATGCCTCTCCACCCGAGCGCGCGACGCTCACTTCAGTAACAAGGCCATCCTTGCCGACGACGATGTCGAGCTCGACGTCTACCTCGGGCTGCTCTTCGGCCTTGGTATCCGGATAGTCCGCTTCGACGAACCGGATGAGCTTGGGCGGCGTGATGAGAGGCTTCGCCTCTTCCTCGACGGTCAGCGGAGACCTGCTCTGAGCCTGCGCACCATTTGCGAAGACGCACAGGATCAGCAGGGCACCAACTAGGCGAAGCACCGAGTCAGCATAGCGCAGGGCCGCAATGACCCAAGCGCCCGAGATCGAGATGGGCCAATGGAAAATTTGCCCCGGCCATCTTTCGATAGCCGGGGCGGTCTGATTGAAGATGCGGGGTAGCGCCGTTGCTTATTCTACCGGGTAAGCAGTCCAGTCGGCGGTCCAGTCGGTGCCGTTGTCTTCTCCCTGAGTGGCGAACGCGCCCATGCAGCTCGAGTTGGAGACCGAGTAGTCCGGCGTTCCGCCGTTGGTGGAGCCGCTCGTGTCGCCGAGCTGGGGGTCTTCTTCGAGGTTGCCCAAGCCGGCGACGGCAAGCTCGTCTGGCTCGTCGAAGAACGCATCCATGGCGTCGTTTGGATCGTTGTCATCGACGAGGTAATTCGGCGTGTTGCCGAAGAAGCAGCTCTGCTGAACGACGAGGCCTTCGCCCCAGCCCCCGGTTTGCGCCCACGCGGTGTCCCGCATGTCGTAGCCGCCTGCTTCAAAGCCGACGACGACGAGGCCCGACTGGATCCCAAAAGTGCCTTCGCGGTTCACGATGCCACGATCGGTCCCAGAGCTCCCTATCAGCGTGCCGTAGCTGACGGTCGGAGCCGAACGAGGCGCGCTATTGAAGTCGCCGCCGTTGTTGTCGGCCTCGAGTCCGCGCGGATCGCTGCTGCGCGGGGCGAAATGGTCGACGATGAAGTTCGTGATCGTGCCGCGGTATCCTTGGTCCCAATCGATGCCATCGTCGCCGGTGCCGGTCACGATTGCGTGATCGAGGTCGGCTGTACCACCGAAGAACTCGATGCCGTCATCCTCCCCGCGGTGGGTCTGAATGTAGCTGAGAGTGGTGTCGCTGCCGCAGCCGGCCACGGTGAGGCTATTGAGCTCGTTGTTCTGGGTCAGTTCGAAGCCAGCGAACTCGATGCGAACGTACTCCAACGTTCCGCAGTCGTGGGTGTCATCGGCTCCGCCGTACAGGCCACGCGTCTCGCTCGCCTCTAGGCCCTCGAGGACGTCGGTACACTCGCCTGCATCGCCGTCGCAGGCATTACCGCCGTAGCTGAGCTTGGCTTTTCCGAGTAGGGCCACACCACCCCAATCACCGGGACTTCGTTGGGGAAGACCCGAAGTGAATACGATCGGGCTGTCGGCTGTGCCTCTGGCGTCGATCTTGCCGTTCTGGGTCACGATGAAGCCACCGGCTTCCCCTGGGTCCGGCAGACCGAGAATCTCGACGCCGGCTTCGACGGTGGTGGTTCCGCTGATGACATATGTCGTTTCGACTAGCAGGTACGTGCAGTCCGCGCATAGCAAGGTGTCGCCATCGATTTCGGCCGGCAGCGTCACCTCTCCGCTTCCGCCGTTCATCGCGCAGAGGCCGGCCGACCCGCCGCCACCGTCATCGCTGCATCCTGCGCCGAACGCCGCGATCGCGCCCACAAGAACCAATCCTAGGTATTTCGTCATATCGATTTCCTCTTTGAAGCGACCTCTCTCGATGTCGCGCAATGCTGGTTGTCCTGTTTCTCGGCTCAGTAGATGTACTCCGCCGAGATCCCTACGCTCGTTCCCCTGTTCTCCAACAGGACGAGCTCATTACCTTGTTGATATCGCTTCCGTGCGAAGGCGATGTTCTTCCACTTGAATCCGAGCTTGACGTGCTCGTGGACTCGCCAGGTCGCGATGAGGTCCAAAAGATGCTGCTGCAATTCGATGACGTCTGGATTGTCGAACGTGCTCGCGGCAACACCCACCTCCACGATTCGCGGCCCGAATGCGTTGTAGACCAGGCCGACCATCACGCCCGAATCAGGATCGTCAAAACGGAGTGACAGGTTCGTGACGTACTTGGATTGATAGAACAGAGGGCGCTTCGATCGGCCCGAAACCCCCTCTGGAAGCGTCGTCTGCGAGTGCGCAAGCGCGACATTGCCGAGGAAGAAGAACTTCTCCAGCTTCTCGTGTAAACGCCCGAAACCAAGTCTGAGCTCTATCTCGCCGCCGAACAGCCAGCCGGTCGACGCATTGGCATAGCTGGCGGTGCTGTTGACCGGGCTCAGAACGACGAACTCGATCGGGTTCTTCATGTACTTGTAGAACGCGGTGGCGGCGAATAGGTCGGTGTCGCCGAAGTAAAACTCGTAGCGAGCCTCGACGTTTTGCACCTGAGTGCGCTGGAGGTTCTCGTTACCGCGGATGTTCCAACCTCGAAGAAAATCGACGTAAAGGAACGGCGCGAGCTCACGTAGCGCAGGACGGATGACGGTCATGCCGTAACCGAGCTTCACGAACATCTCGGGGTTGATCTCGAACGAGAAGTTCGCCGAGGGCATCGGATCGAGATCCCTTCGATCGGTCCCTGGCGTCGGTGCGTCGCTTCCGTCCTCGTCGCCGAATGGGCTACGAGACTGGATCTGCTGCCTGAACACCTCGAACCGCATGAGACCCAGAAACTTGAGCCACTTCACGATCGGGGTCTCGAGCTGTAGGAAGCCACCGTAGAGCGTGTTGCTGGCGTCATATGCATCGTCTGAAAGCGTGCTTTCGAGGATGTTGCTCACCGTGCCGAGCCCATCCGGGCCGTAGATGAGCTCCGGGTCGCCAGCGAGAACACCGCCGGAGAACGGTCTCATCTCGAAGCGCCGGACGAGGAAGTCACGCTTCTCGTATCCGGCGTCTAGGCCCACCGTTCCGTAGGCAGCTTCCCAAAGTGGAAAGCGCACCTGCGCCTGGCCGCCGGTCGAAAGCTGATTGAGGTCCGCGTAGAAACGGGTGGCTTTGGGGATCGCCTGAGTCTCGACCTGCTGCTCGATCAGGCGTCGATCGGGCTGGTCACGTTTGCCCCAACTGACCATGCCATTCCAGTGAACGCTAGATCGACTGTCGCCGACGTTGTGGTGGTCGCCCTTCAGCTGATTGAAGAGGATACTCCGGCCGATGAAATCGAACGATGTCTTGGTGGTGGGAATCTCGTTGACCGCATCCTCGCCAAACTGAAGGAGTGTTTCGACCTCGGAGGCCCGACTGAAGAAGGTCGTCAGATTGAGAAAGTTGTCCGGATCGATCTCCAAGAGCCCGCTGCCAAACGCGCCCCACAAAACCTCCTCGGTACCCTTCTGAAAGTCGAACTCTTGTTGCGGGCGAACCGTGTTTCCGTCCGCATCGAAGATGAATCGCTTATTGTACCCGTCCTTGATTTGGTCCTCGTACTCGTAAACGAAGCTGAGGAGGTAGCCGGCACGCCGCCCGGACTTATTGAGATCTTTGGTGTCACCCACGCCGAGCTTGAATCCCATCTTTGGCAATGCCGTCCGCTGGCTCGGATTCCAGATGTTTGGAAACTCTCGCCCGACCTGAGCGGTCTGGTCGCGGGTCGCATACCGTCCGCCGCGGCTGATTCGAAGCCTGTTGTCGCCAACGGCGCTGGGTAGGGAACGGGTGCCGTCGTCGAAGCCTAGGAAATCGGTCTTTCCGCCTGCGTAATCCGGCATCTGCCGAAACGTGCTCATGGAGTTGAAGCCGAGCGACACGCCGGCCTTGAGCATGAAATCCGCCGGGTAGCTATCAGTGTTGATTAGCAGCAACCCGCCCGCGAAGTTTCCAGGGAGGTCTGGACGAGGCGTCTTGACGACCGCCAGGTTGCTCACGTTGTCGGTCGGAAAAATATCGAGCTTCACGCTCGGGAAGTTGGGATCGACACCAGGTATTGGGATCCCAT
>Ga0111160_1003_pt1 | contig 63463 bp, 54 predicted proteins | sample DeeMarSeWOR28_12_FD_80265 | JGI IMG/M metagenome (GOLD analysis project Ga0111160, IMG submission 80265) | Myxococcales bacterium SG8_38_1
GGGAATTGAACCCGCGACACCCGGAGCCACAATCCAGTGCTCTACCACTGAGCTACACCCACCAAAGGGGGCGGAGTCTAGCGTCACTTTCCGGCGAGGCAAGGCTACAGACAGCGGCCTTTTTCGTAATATCTGCGGGCCCATTCGGCCATCGCGATGCCGGCCGCCACGCTGATCGGGTAGCTGTGATTGATGCCGAACATTGGGATTGCCAGCACCTGGTCGGCGGCCTCCAAAATCCCCGCTGAGCAGCCTTCATCTTCATTGCCGAAGATCAGCACGGCGTCGTCTGGAATCTCTGCTTCCCAGATGCCCTGCTCGGCGTGGTCCTTTTCGAAAGCCACCAGCTTCCAGCCTTCCTTCTCGGCCGCATCGAGGAAGGCTCGCTCGGTCGGAAGCTCGACGATGTTCTCGTAGCGCTGCATCCCCATCGCCGCGCGCTCGTACCAAGGCTCGGTCCCGATCAAGATGATCTCCTTGGCGAGAAAGGAGTGCGCCGTTCGGATGATCGAGCCGATGTTGAACGGGTTCTTGGCGCGGTCGATCGCAATCCGGAACGGGTGCCGGATGCGGTTGAGCTCGCTCCGGATCTCCGGTCGCGGCATCTCGAATGAGGGGACGCGTGCCATCTACTTCCACTTGATCGAGCAGCCCATCGAAGGGATGTGCTCGAAATCGACCGACGCGCCCTGAAGCGCAGCATCCAAGAGCTCGCGGAGCTCTTGGCGAGTCACCTTCGCAGGCTCTTTCCAGTTGTCGTCGATGCGACCGTTGTAGAGGAGCTTTCGGTCACGATCGAAGACGAACACATCCGGCGTACATGCGGCATCGTACGCACGGGCAACCGCTTGGCTCTCGTCACGCAGGTAGGGGAAGTTGAAGCTCTTCGCGGCGGCCCGCTCTTTCATCTTCTCGAATGAGTCGTCCGGATACTTCTCGGCGTCGTTTGGATTGATCGCGACGAGCTGAACGCCCTCGTCCCGGTAGTCGTTCTGAATCGCAATCAATCGATCCTCGCACGCAATTGCGTAAGGGCAGTGGTTGCAAGTGAAAACCACGACCAGCAGCTCGGCGTCCGCAAACGAGTCCAGCGAATAGGTTTTGCCGTCGACCCCCGGCAACGAGAACGAGGGCGCCGCGGTTCCGAGGGGCATCCCGTTGGAGTGCATCACAGGCATGGGCTCCCTTTAAGGCAATCGTGCTAGATTTGCCATGCGACATGGGGGAAGAGCCGGGGAATCAAGATCCGCTGATCGGGGCGACGCTCGGCGGCCTCTACCGCGTCGAGCGCTTGATTGGCGTCGGCGGCATGGGGCGCGTCTATCAGGCGACCCACACGCTCCTCGGCAAGGCCTTCGCGGTCAAAGTACTCCCCGAAGGGCGCGCGGACAGGCCCGACGCAATCGAGCGCTTTCTTCGGGAGGCGCGCGCCGCCTCGAAAATCGAGAACGAGCACATCGTCAAGGTCGTGAATGTCGACCGCGACGGCGAGGATCGCCTCTTCATCGTGATGGAGCTGCTCGAAGGCGAGAACCTCGCCGACAGGCTCGACCGCGGCCCCCTCCCTCTCGAGGAGGCGATGAGCTTGGCCACTCAAACCGGCGACGCGCTACAAGCCGCGCATGAAGCAGGCATCGTCCATCGCGACCTCAAGCCGGAGAACATCTTCATCGTTCAGAAGAAGGGCTGCAATTTCGTCAAGGTCCTCGATTTCGGCATCTCGAAAATCAAGAACCCGGACCACGGCGATCCGAAGCTCACGGCCACCGATCAAATCGTCGGTACACCGCTCTACATCTCCCCCGAGCTCGCGCGCGGAGTCGCCACGGTCGACCATCGCACCGACATCTATGCGCTCGGCGTGATCGTGTACGAGATGATCACGGGGACGCCACCCTTCACCGGACAGAACCACTTCCAGTTGCTCTACAAGCACGGGAACGAGGCGCCCGACCCGCCCTCGCAGCGCAGCAAGAATGCAAAGATCCCCGCGCACGTGGAGTCCGCGGTGCTTCGCGCACTAGAAAAAGATCCGAACGACCGTTTCGACAACATGCATGACTTCTGCGCGGCATTACGCGGCCCCACCGTTCCGCCGCGTGCGCGAACGCTCGGTATCCCGCTGCTCGCTGCGGCCGTCGTCGCGGCGCTGGCGTTCGTGCTTTGGCCCAAGGCCGACGGAGAAGGCACCCAGACGCCGGCTCTTCCTAGCGCCAACGCCGTGCCCGACGCGAGCGTCGTGCGCGACGCCGCCGTGACAGAAATGTCCGATGCCTCGCCAGATTCTGCGGACCCCGAGGTCCAGGTCATGCTCGATGAGGTCCACCTCGATTCACGGCCGCGAGGCGCATTCGTAACGGTAAACGGAGTGAAAAAGGGCAAGACCCCGCTCAGCGTCGAGCTCGAGCACGGCGAGCAGGTAACGGTACGGTTTTCGCTTCCGGGATACCAAGCTGAACGGCGCCGCCTCCGGGCAGGCGAGGAGGATGAGCTCCGCGTACGGCTGAAAAAGAAAAGACCCCCCGAAGAGTCACCGATTAAGACAAGCTTCTAAGCAGTGCCCGCTTTTACCTCGCTTTTGCTCATCGTCTTGCTGAGCCTCGCCGCGCCGACCCTTGCGGGCGCGCAGGCGGCGACTGAAAACGCGGAGGCGCGAGTCTACTTCGAGGAAGGCAACCGCCTCTTCCAAGAGGCCAGCGGAGCCCAGGGCTCGCGGCGCGCCACCTTGCTCCAGCGCTCGCTCGAAGCGTATGTGGACAGCTTGCAAATCGTGCGCAGCCGCAACGCGCTGTTCAACGCGGCCATCGTGCTCGGCGAGCTCGAGCGATACGACGAGTCGTTCAACTACTTCACCGAGTACCTCGCGATCGAAGGCTTGACTGAAGCCGACCGCGCCGATGCAAACCGGCGACGCGACGAGCTGCGCGCGAAGGTCGCGGTGCTCGAAGTCGTCACCCAACCGCCTGGCGCCATGCTCTCTCTCGATCGCAAGGATCTCGCCCCTCGGGGCACGACTCCGATCGAGCTCGCAATCCCGGAGGGCGAGCACCGGCTGTTCGTCGAACGCGAAGGCTTCATCGACGCGGAGCTCGCACGCACGCTCGTCCTCGGGGAGAGGACGACGGTGGAGCTCGCGCTCGAACCGATTCCTGTAGTTCCCGTGCTGGAGCCGGACCCGGCGCCACTGCCCGCAGCGCGCGCCCGACCCCGCCTTCGGAACGCCGCAATTGGAACGGCCGCCGGGACCGTCGCCACGGCCGCGGCGGCGCTGGGAGTGTCACTGCGGGCGCGGACACTCCGAGACGAGGCGGACCAGGCCGCCGCGCAATACCGGATGACCGGCGACGAGGACGATCGGCAGCGCGCCGAAGACCTCGCGGACCGGACCGACCGCTTCAACATCAGCGCGGACCTGCTCTGGGGCACGACGATCGCGCTCGGCGTGAGCGCGATCGTGCTCTACGGGGTGCACCGTAAGCGGCAGAAGAAGGAGACTCCCGAGGTCGCCGTCTCGGTATCACGCCACGGAGGCTATGCCTCGCTGAAGATGCCGTTCGGAGGCAAGCCGTGAGCTGCAGGCTCCTCAGGCTGGGAACGCTTGCGACATTCGGCCTCGTTGCCGGCTGCTCCCTCCTCAACGCGCCCGACCGGGACCTGACCCCGCCGGACGGCGGCGTCGACGGAGGAGGGATCGAGCTCTTTTGCGCCGATGGCCTCGATGACGATGACGACAGCGCCACGGACTGCGCGGACGCCGACTGCTCCGAGGAGCCGGTGTGCTGTGAAAGGCGCCGCACCACACTCAGCTACGACTGGACGTCGGCCAATCTCGGCAGTGCGTGGAGCTTCGCACCGAGCCTGTGGAGCCCGCTTCGCACATCACTCGACGGCGCGACCTTCGTCGGCGGGTTCCTTCCGGCGGATACGCCTCGCGCATTGGTGAGCCAAGACTGTGTGTCGCTCGGCCTCGGTGGCTGGGTCACGACGACTTTACACAGCACCGACGCGGGCAGTTGCTCGTCCAACGAGGCCTGCGCCGACTACGCCGGCGTCGTTCTCACCGCGGTGACGGGCTCGACCGCTGGCAACCGGCTCCAAGACGAGCTCGCCGTCACACTCCACGCGGGTGGCCTGGTCCAAGTCACGCAAGCGGGCGCCGAGGTCGCACGCGCCACGAGCGCGGTCGCGCAAACCGTGGAAGTCGAGATTGAGCTTCGGCCGATGCTCGACGCGAGCAATCAGGCAGTCGTCGTTGCCTCCGTGACAGTCGACTCCGAGAGCATCCTCGACGGCTTCAGCGTGGCCCGCACAGAAAACCTGATCTCCGCGGGCGACTGCGCCGAGATTCCGGGGCTCTACGTGGCGGCCGAGGGCCAGGGCGACCTCGTGTACGTCGGCCCGATCGAGACAGCGAAACAGGACTGTGCCAATCCGAGCCAATTCGATGAACAAAGTGCAACTCTGCGGGCCGGGAACCTCGAATTTAACCCCTCATGGGCGAGTGCGTACCTAGGCGCGCCCACATTGGCCAGCTCACGAAACACGCTTTCCGATGTCCAGTGGGACTTGATTGTCGAGGGCAGCAATTGGAGCCCCGAGCTCGAGCCGACCACCCATGTCGGCTACGCCCTCGGGCACGCACGGGTCGCGACAGACGAAGGCGGCAATTGGCGGCTGACCGGCTGGGAGAGCAGCGATACCCCCAAGGTCGGCGACGATCCTCCCGCCTGCTCGGGTGACACCTGCGCCGACAACCGAAGCCTGCGGGAGCCTCACTTGCTTGCAGAGCTCAACGAGGACGGCGAGCTCCGGGATCTCACGCTGACCTTCGCCCGCGAGCTCGTGAGCGTCCCGACGGAGCGTGATCTGTTCGGCATCCAGATCGTGCGTCCGGTGGGCAGCCCAGGTACATCGCTCACGCTTCCAAGCACACCCACCCTCTCGCCGGACGAGGTGCCAGAGTGCATCAGCCTTCGAGATCCCGCGTTAATTCCAGTGGATCGGGATGCCATCGGCGGCTACTGGCTGCTCTTCACCTGCATCGAAAGCGCGATGCCACCGCGGCAGATTCACGCGGTGCGTGTCTCGCGGGCGCTCGAGATCGTGCAAGAAGGCGGCGGCCCGATGCGGCGCGTGGTGCTCGACGCAGACGAGCTCGGGCCCTTTGCGGCGGCCGGAATTCGGGCGCCCGAACCGGTGGTTTTGTTTGCCGAGGACGGGATGCGGCTGCGGGTGTGGTTCCTGGCGCAAAGCACGCCCGGCGATTGGGCAGTCGCCTTGGCCGAGGCGCGCACCCACGACAGCGCGCTCCTCGAGATCGACCTGCCCGAGCCCCTGCCCTTCCCCGTGAACCCCATCTTGAGCAACGAGTCGACGCTCGTGCTGAGCGGCTGCGTCGCCGACCAATGCAATATCACTGGAATTGCCGTCACCCCCCGCGCGGACGACCCGAGCCGGCTCCGGTTCCTCTTGGCACGCCGCTTGAATGAGTCAGATGGGGACGAAACGTTCCAATTAATACCTTTGGAGCAAACTTGGAGGACACCGTGAGCCGAAACCGACGAGACCAGCAGTGCGGGCGATTGCTGATCGCCGCCATCTTGGCTGTCCTGTCGGTGGGCTGCGGGAGCTCCGATTCCGGTTCCGCCCTCGCTGCCGGATCGGGAGGCAGCGGTGGAAGCGCAGGCGACGCCGGGTCCGCCAGCGACGGCAGCGGGGGCGAGGGCGGCCTTCCGCCCTACTTCGACGCAAGCCCCGAGGCGTTCGTCAACAATCCGATCGAGCAGCTGTTCGCGGATCCTGAACGAAGCCCAGGGGACCTCCTCGGCGTGGACTCGGCAGATGCACAGGGATACCTCGATGCAGCCCGTGCCTGCTACGCCGACCGGACGGCATGCGACACGAACGGCTGTCGAGCGTTTGCCTCGTGCTGTGTCGCGAGCGGAAGCTGTTGCGCGCCCGCCGTTGAGACGCCATTGCCCGCATCGCTCGACTTCGAGAGTTGCGTAGGGCTCACGGTCGAGAGCTGCGTCGCCGACGAAGGGTTCAGCGCGAACGTCTTCGGCGATCAAGAGCCGTTGTTGACGGATCGCGGCGTGGTTCCGAACGGCTCGCCCACCGCTGAAGGCGGTGCGCTCATGGGTGAAGTCGTCGACCTCGCCTCGCAACGGGTGCTCGTCGAGGTGCAGTTCTCGCTGCCGATCGACTGCAACGGCACTTGTTTACAGAGCGCCGGCGTCGCGTTCACCCGGCCGGGGCAGCTCGACGCATTTGGCGGCGCGGAGGTCGGGCTCCTATTGAGCGGCTCGCGGGAGGTCGTGAACCTGATGATCGGCGACCAAGTCGCCGACAGCTTCGATGCTGGTAACGACAACACGGTTTGGCTGCTCACGCTTTCGCCGAGCGGCGCCGTGGAAGTGAAGCGCGACGGCGTCCCGCAGGGTTCGTATCCATTTGCTTCAGGGTCTCTACGGCAGGCTCGCCTCGCGATCTTCGGGCGGAACCTCGACGCCGACGCCAATAGCGCAGCCATCGCCCGTGTATCGACTCAGATCGAGGCCTGCGACAATCCGCGCGGCTGGAGCGAGCGGATGCCCATCACCGTCACCGTGCAAGGCAACGTGGAGCCGGACCTCATGATGGGCCGCGAGCCCTCGATCGCGGCGGGTCCACAGCTCACCGCACTTGCCTTCGAGCGCGACGGCGAGATCTTCGTGGGCCAAGAAGATGGTTTTGGTTTGGTGAATTTCGAAACGCCCGGCCCGTCGGCGTCCGTCTTTCCGACGGAGGCTTTCGAGGCGGGCGGCGTGGGTGACCCGGAGCTCTTCTGGCTGCTCGATTCGCTCTACCTGTTCTACACCGCGTACGACGAAAACGGCGTCGGCAGCATCGGCTCCGCCGTGGTCAGCGGCGCCATGCCGCAAAAGGAGCAAGAGCCCATCCTTCGGCCGGAGGGAGAGGTCATCTCGTACGAGGCGCCGACGCTCATGCTGCGTGATGATCTCGCCGTGATGATCGTGCGCGCCACCTTGTCGTCCGGCGGGACGGAGCTTCACGCTTTCTACTCGGTCGACCCTGATACAGGCTGGGCGCGCATCGTCGACGGCACACTCGAGGAGCTGACGCGAGTCGACGATGCCAGCTCCGAGATCACCAGCCCGAGCCTGATCGTGCACAACAGCGCATACCAGCTCTATTACGCGCGCCGAACCGGCACGCGCTGGGCGATCGAGCTCGCCACCTCGGACGAGCTTCTGATCTGGCGCCCGCTCGGCGAGACGCTCGGTGCGAGCGGCGAAGGATTCGACAGCCTAGGCGCTCGCGGCCCCGACGCGCGCTCGCTCCCCGACCGCGTCGAGATGGTCTACACGGGCCAAGACGGAGTCTCGTTCCGGCTCGGCATCGCGTCGCGAGCCGCCCCGTCCGACACGGCGTTTCAGTAACCCGCTGCGGCCTGGCGGAACCCAGTGAGGATTTCGTTGCGCCGCATGAACCACGGAGTGAACGGCGGATTGTAGCGGGCCCAGACAGGCTCACCCGTTGGCTCCAGGTCCTCGGCGCGCAGGGTCTCGTAGAGCGCGTCGAGGTGTTTGTCGTAGTTTCGTTTCGACCATCTGCCGGAGTAGCGAATGGCCGCGAAAGTGCGTGCCGGCACCTCGCGAATCGTGATTCGCGCATCGTTGGGCACGGGGAGCTCCTCACGCGTGAGCTCCGACGGCATCATGAATCGAATCGTGTATCGGTCACCGACCTGCTCCTGTGTCACAGGCGTGGTCATCGCGATCTTCGTTCCTTCGGCCTTCTCCTGGGCCACCGGTGCAGTCATCGTGATCTTTTGCGAACCACGGTTATCTCCGAAGATGTACTTCGCTAGGATGCGAAAACCTCGATTGCCAGCGGTCTCCAACCTGCCGTCGACGGTCGTTTCAGCGACGAGATAGGGTTCGTACTCGCGTATCTCGACAGGTCCGAGCCTGTTCGTCACACGATAGCCTGGGCTTTCATAGGCCACGAGATCCCCTCCAAATGCGAGCACGCCAATTGCAATCGCGATGCCTGCAATCACCAGAACGGCCGCCGTCCACTTCAGGGCTGTTTTGGCCGACCGCACGTTTAGATGCCAGTGGATAGGACATTGATGGGCTCTCGAACCTCCAGACGAATCCCGTCCGCTTCCGCGTGCGCAGCGAAATCGTCAATCACCTCGCGAACATCGTGATCGAAAATCCGAGTAGACGACATGTCGATCGTCAGCTCACAGCCTGGCGGGACTTCCCGAAGGATCCGCTTCAAGGCTGCCTTGTTGAGGAAGGTCATGTGCTCGGTCAGCCGGATCGTGAAGCGGCCCTCGGCGGTTTGCTCCCGATAGAAATCGAGCTGGTAGTTGTAGATGAGGATTTCGAAGAACGCGACGAGCATCCCGAGCATGATGCCCTTCAATAGGTCGGTGAACACGAGCCCGAGGATCGTGACGATGAACGGCAGGAACTGCCAAACGCCCTCGGCCCACATTTTTTTGAAAAGAGAGACCCTGGCCAAGCGGTAGCCGATGACCAGTAAGATCGCGGCCAGAGTCGCAAGTGGGATCTCGTTGAGCAGGCCGGGAATCGTGGCTACGCAGACGAGAAGGAGCAGCCCGTGAACGAACGAAGCGCGCCGCGTCTTTCCGCCCGACTCGATGTTGGCGGTACTTCGAACGATCACTTGCGTGAGGGGGATGCCTCCAAGCAATCCGGAAACGATGTTGCCAAGGCCTTGCGCTTTGAGCTCGAGGTTCGTGGGCGTGACCCGTTTCTCCGGGTCGAGGTTGTCGGTGGCCTCGACCGAGAGGAGGGTCTCGATGCTGGCGATCAGCGCGAGAGTGAGCCCGATGAGGTAGACCTCGGGGTTCGTGATTTGTGAGAAATCTGGCCGAGTGAAGTTCGAAAGGAACTCCCCGACGCTTGCAGAGGTGGGAACGTTCACGAGGTGAGCGTTCGAGATGGCGAGCTCGGGCGCGAGCGCAATGAATACGCGGTTGAGTGCGATGCCGAGGATCACGACGAGAAGCGGCGCAGGGAGAGCGCGCGCAAGGCGGGTTTGCTTGACGCGCGGGTGCTGCGCACCGAGCAGGATCACGAGCGAGAGCAACGTCACGATGATCGCCCCGGGGCTCAGGGACCGAAGCGCAAAGCCGATCTCGGTGAAGGTGTTGTGGCCGTCTGCCTGGAAGAACTCGAGCTCACCCTCCCAGGAATGGTCGTAGCCGAGCGCATGGGGGATCTGCTTGAGGATGAGAATGATGCCAATGCCGGCCAACATCCCTTTGATCACACTCGACGGGAAATAGTGAGCAATGACGCCTGCCTTGAGAAAAGCGGCGATCAGTTGCACGACACCACAGACGATCACCGAAAGCAGGTAGGCTTCAAACCCGAGCGCCTCGATGCCGGCGGCGACCATCACGGCAAGGCCCGCGGCTGGGCCGCTCACCCCATGCCGCGACTGACTCACGAGCGTGACGACGATGCCGCCTGAAATCCCTGCAATCAGACCGCTGAAAAGAGGGGCACCGGAGGCCAAGGCGATCCCCAGGCAGAGCGGCAAAGCCACCAGGAATACGACGATCCCGGCGCGGAGATCGTCCGCCAAGTGTTCCCGACTAAACATTGCCCCCGAGTTATATGGGGCATCGCCTGTCAATCACAAGTGACTTGAGTGGTCGTCTCCCAGCGCGTCCGCTCGATCTCGGCGACGGCGACCGCCTCGATGTAGCGAACCCTGGCCAATGCGGCCTGTTGTTCACGAAGATTGACGAAAATCAGGTTGCTCGACCCGACCTCGAAGCGGCGCCGTTCACCCTCGGCAAGCTCGGCGGCGGTTTCGACGACGTCCTCGGTGAGGGCCGCCCGCTCCTGAGCCGCTTCGACAGCGGAGGCGGCGTCGCGCGTCCGTGCACGGAGTTGATCCGCAAGGAAGCGAACCTTCTCGCGATTCTCTGCGACCACCGCACGTGCAGCGCTGGCTCGGCCGCGATCGCTGCGGAAGAGAAGAGGCATGGAGAGCTTCACACCGGCCTCGAAGACGTTGCCGGGAAGCGTGAAGTCCAAATCCGTACCGGTGAGCTGGCCGAGGTCTCGCGAGTATTCGAAGAGTGCGTCGATCTCGGGCGCGACCCTGTTTCTCGCAAGGGATTGATCGACCTCTGCTGCTTCGAGCAGCGCGCGCGCCTGTTTCACCTCGGGATGGCAGATCAGCACTTGTTCGACCGCACGCTCGACCGAGAGCTCCTCGACGGGCTCGACCGAAACCCGGTCGGGAATGCGCTCCTCGCCAGCAACCACCGGCTGACCCTTTTCGTCCCGAAGGAACAGGGAGAGCTCGAACGAGGCCTTCTCGAAGGCTCGTTCCGCCGAAACCAGATACGCTCTGCGCTCGAGCAGGATTCGCTCGTTGTCCGTGACATCGAACTTCGCGATCGAGCCCGCCTGCAGCCGTCGGCGAAGCTGCGCATCACGTTGCTCGGCGAGGTCGAGCAAGTCCTGCGCGACCCTTCGGTTCTGCCCCGCGCTCACCCAGCTCCAATAGGCCCGAGCCGCTGCCAGCTCGAGGTCGAGCTTGGTGACGCTCAGATCTTGGTCGGCGGCCTCCTCGAGGTCGACAGCACGCGCGCGCGCCGCACGCTCGGGATCGATGAGCCCGCCGCGCCAGATCGGAACCTCGATGCCGGCGCGCACCTCGCCGCCCGACAATGTTTGATCGTCGCGGTAGGTCGGCCATCGCTCGTTGACGCCGCGCCCCACGCGATAGCCGACGTAGATCTCCGAGCCCCACAGCGTAGTCGGCTGCCGAAGCTCAGCGTCAGCGCTTCGGAGGTCGTAGTAGGCGCCCGTGAGGAGCTTGCCGTCGCCTTCGAGCCTCGGGTCGAACGCGCCACGCGCAGCGCTCGTGTTCCCTTCTGCCTTGCGAACGCGCTCGGCGGCCTGGCGAATGCGCGGGTCGTGCGCGTTCACCGATTGAAGAACCTCGTCAAAGCCGAGCGGACGCCCCGGAGCCTCGTTCGCCGCTGCGATGGCCGGAGCGAGCCACGTGAGAAGGAGGAGGCGTGCGGCAATTCTCATCGGCTCTCCTCGCCCGCCCCCGCCATGGGCGGCGGACTAGTCGTTGGTGGGAAGCCGTTGAACTGACGCCAGATCTCGAACCCGAGCGAAACTCGGTTGAGCAACACCCAGCCCTTCGCAAGCACGCCCTGACGCAGGTAGCTCGCCGCAGGCCACGGCCCGTCTTCGTCGTCGGGCACGACCACGATTCGGAAGTCCCCACGACCATCGTCGGCCGCGTCGACGAACGCCACCTTTCCACCGAAGGTCCCAACGGCGACAGAAGGCCATCCGGAAAACTGCACTGCGGGCCAGCCTTCGAACTGGAGACGAACCGGACTCCCGGGCTTCACCAGGGCAGCGTCGTTGCCATCGACATAGAGGGCGACAGCCCGATCTTGCGTATCCGGAACGAGGATGGCGAGCACCTCGCCGCGGTTGACCTGCTCCCCACCCAGGCGACCGAGCACACGGAGAATGGTTCCATCGGTCGGGGCTTTGATCGTCTGCGCTTGTTGCCGCGAGATACCAACGTCCAAACGAGCCAACGAAGCGTTGGTCGTGGCGACGTCTGTCTCTGCAGTTCGCAAGGCCGCTTGCGCGTTTTCGATTTCTGCCTCAGTCGAGGCAATCACTCGCTCCCGGTATGCGCGACTTTGGGACAGCTTGTTGCGCGCGGCTTGAAGCTTCGCGCGCGCGGAGGCGAACTTCGCGGAGCTCTGACGAGCAGCAAGCTCAGCAAGCTCGAGCTCGCGTTGCGATGCAAGGCCATCGTCGAGTAGCTCACGCTGACGACTCAGGTTGAGGTCGTTCGTCTCGAGCTCCGCGCGCGCTGCGCCAAGCTCCTGGTCGGCCGCTTCGACGCCTTGCTGCGCGATGTGGATGGCCGACTCCGCAGCCGAGATCTCCGCGCGCTGCGAGCGGCGAACCGACTCGATGCGTCCAAGTAGGCTTTCCACTTTTTGCTTCTGTGCCGTGCGTCGCGCTTCGACGGCCAAACGCTCGGCGCCGAGCCGGTCGAGGAACGACTCGTCGTTGTCTACGAGCTCCACGATGGGGTCGCCCTTCCGCACCTGACTCCCCTCCTCGATGAACCATCGCTCGACGCGACCGGAGATGGTCGCTTCGATCGGTTGCTGCCGCTGACCCGGCGCGTAGGCAAAGACACTGCCCTTCCCTTGGATGTTCTGGGTCCAGGGCGCGAGCAGCGCAGCCACCGAAAAGAACACGAACATGGCAACCAGGAGCTTGGCCACGAACGCCACACGTTGTGGGGCGGGGACTTGCAAGGAAGCTGGTAGATCCGTTCGCTCGAAACCCGGCCAGGGCGTGCCTTCGGGAGATAAGCGGTTCATGCGGCCTCGTTCTGCGGGGGAGCGCCCGCGGCGATGTGAAGGTGACGGTCCATTCTGTCGTGCATGCGGGGGTCATCGGAAACGAGCAAGAGCGAGAAGCTCCGCTCTTCAATCAGCTGGTCCAGTAGACCGAGGCTCTTGTGAGGGTCGAGATGGTCGAGGGTACGATCGAGGACGAGCACCGAGGGATCGCTGGCGACAGCCCTTGCGATGGTCAGTACGACGGTCTGCGTCCGGGTGAGCGGGGAACCGTCGCCGAGCAGCGGAGTCTGGAGACCGGCGGGCAACGCCTTGACGTCCTCGTAGAGGCCCACGCGCTCGAGCGTCTCCCATGCGGCTTCCGACGACAGATCGTGGTTGGCGGCACGAAGATTGTCGAAGATGGTGCCGGGAAACACCTCCGGACCGCGAACGAGCGCGATGCGGCTGCGCAGAGCGGGCAGCGTGAGGTCCCGGATGTCGTGCCCGTCGACTTCGATCACGCCGGCGCGCGGCGTGTCGAGCCCGAAGAGTGAATCGACGAGATCGTCGGTCGTGAGGTGCGAATCGGCGCTGACTGACATGCGCTCTCTTGGCTGAAGCGCGAAGCTCGCTTTGGGCAGCGGCAGCCCGCCGCGGCCGCCCAGCTCGACGTCGCGCACCTGCAAGCCCATTGCCGTATCGGCTGCCCGCGGGGGCTCCTCCCCATCGGACCGCTCGAGCGGCAGATCCAGGATTTCGCCTAGCTTGTCTACAGCAGCAACGAGGTCGTAGAAGATCTCGACCTTCCCGCCGAGCTTGGCGATCGAGGCGACGACCGCAGTGACGATCAGCTCGGCGGCCACGAGTTGGCCGATCGAGAGCTGCCGCTCGATGACGAGGAAACCACCAACCGCCAGCAGCGCAACGCTCGCGATGACCTCGATCGTCAAGGCTCCGACCACCTGCCTAAAGACGATTCGGAAGTGGCGTTGACGCTCATCGAGGTAAGATTTCGCGAGGGTCTCGACACGCATTTGCGCAAGCTGCTCGCCTCCGGCAAGCCTGAACGACAGCGGGTGCCGCGCCATCTCCTCGAGCCACCCTGCTACGGCGTACTTCGCTTTCGACTCAGCGATGCTCGTGCGAGTTCCCCCGCGACCTAGCGGAACCAACACGAAGGTCGCGCCGAGAATCAGCACTAGGTCGAATGCGAGGAGCGCTGGGTGGTAAAAAGCAAGCACGACGAGTCCCACCAGTGCGATGAGCACCGCATCGACCCCGCCGAGCAGCAGTGAGGTTACGCTCTTCTGCGTGGTGAACACATCGAAGAACCGATTGAGGAGCTCCGGGCCGTTGCGGTCGCGGAGGGTCTCAGCACTCACGCGGGGAAGGCGCGATCCGATCTCGGCGACGATCCGGACGAACAGGCGGCGCTGCAGCATTTCCGCGATTCGGATTTGAAGCGCCCGAAGAACCGCGGCCCCGGTCAGCGCTATCGCCAAGAGGACGGTCAGTACGACCAGGGGCTGGATCAGCGAACCGAAGGCGACGGTATTGACGAGCGACTGAACAGCGATCGGGACCGCGAGCGACAAGAGGCCTAGCGCGACGCCGTAAACGATGACGACGACGATGTCCTCTCGATCGAGGTCGAGAAGCTGGCGAACCCGACGTAGCGGTGTAGCTTTGCCATTCATGACTTTCAAAGCATGATAATAAATACAGGCTTGTCAATACGTGTTTTTTGTTTTATGTATTTCATATCAGATGATTGAGCCTCCCCAGACGCCCGCAGCCTGGTCTTTACTAAGCAATCACGGACATGTGCTGCTATGTATCGCACGTGATTCCAATGTGCGGGTCCGAGAAATCGCCCGTTCGGTCGGGATCACCGAGCGCGCCGTGCACCGCATTCTTGGTGAGCTCGAAGAGGCCGGGGTGATCGCGCGTACCCGCCAGGGCAGGCGCACTCATTACCAGATCAATGAGCAAATACCCCTGCGCCATCCGATCGAGGCCGGGCACTCGGTGGGAGAGCTCGTCCGCCTGGTCGGTTCCTAGTCAGAGTGCAGCCGCGCGGCCTCGCTCACTAGAGGGCGCGGAAGTCGACCCCGAGGCTGGCCGTGATGAAGTGGAGCCAGTTCTTCGTGTAACCGTCGCTCGGCGCCGTCGGGTCGCTTTGCGTGCCGACGGCGCCACCCCCTAGGTAGCGGATGTTGAAAAACCCCGATACGCGCTTGGTGAAGTCGTAGCCCACGCGCAGGCTTGCATCGAGGATCGCGCCCGTGATCTCTTCATCGCTCCCATTGATGACGCTGACGGGTGCATACATTCCGTCGATTTCGGTTCCCCACCACACGCCGTTGTCGAAGCCCCATCGGCCGCGGAACTTGATCGTGGGTACAGGCCCGACGTCGCGACGGCTAGCACGCAGGGTGCCATCGGCCGACGTGAACACGATCGTGGCGTCACGGATCTGGAGCGAGGCGCCGAGGGCAACTTCGTCTCCAGGTCGGCGAAGGAAGTCGTAGAGGTAGCTGATGCGCCAGAACGGAAAACCGTAGGTCGAGTTGAGTGGCGTGCCCGCGGGGAAAACGACGCCGTCGAACACGACTTCCTCGGAAAGCACGGTCTCGCCGGTGAGCTTGAGCGGCTGGTAGAGGAACACGATGGCGTGTCGGCCTTTGAACTTCAGGTCGGTACTCAAGCGGAAGAAAGGAAACAACACGTCCTGACCACCATTGTTTCGGTAATCGAACCGAGATCCGTCGTTGCTCAGTTGGATGATGTGACTGGCCACTGCGAGAAAGCCGAGCTCGGCGCTGAGCCTCCACTCGACGACCGGGGGTGTCTCCAAGGTGGCCTTGTATTTCGGAGCGATGTGACTCTCGTTTGGATCCGGGCGCTCGTACGACATCCGGACCGCATCGTCCTGGGCAGCCCCGCCGATCGTCGGCAGCCAGACGAAGGAGGCTATCGATAAGGCCAGGAGAATACGCATGGTATCAGCGCTCACGGTAACACAGTGGGGGCTAGGGTCTGTCATTCGGGAAAGCAAGCGCTAGGAGTTGGGCGTGCGTGATGCGGATGTCGTCGTTATTGGTGCGGGCTTTGCCGGACTCGCCGCGTCGCTGCGCCTAGCAGAGCTCGGTGCAGACGTCGTCCTTTGCGAGACTCTTCGGTATCCCGGTGGATGCGCGAGCACTTTCAAACGGAGGGGCTACCAGTTCGAAGCAGGCGCCACCTTGTTCTCGGGGCTCGGCGAGGGCCAGCTCTTCTCCCGTTGGAACGACTCCTGGGATTTGGGCGTTCGCTTCGACCTCTTGAACCCCCTCGTCGAGATGCGCACTCGGCGCTGGTCACTCGCCGTACCACCAGATCGAGACGCGTTCATCGAACGCTTCTGCAGGCTGCCACATGCTGACCCAGAAGCGATTCGAGCCTTCTTCGGCACACAGCGACGTGTCGCGGACGTCCTTTGGAAGCTCTTCGATGACCCAAGCCTTCTTCCGCCGCTCGACGGGACGTCGGTGCTTCGCCATCTCGGGCGCACGTTTGCCTACGGCCCGGTGATCCGATGGATGGGACGCCCGCTTTCCGATCTCATCTCGCACCACCATCTGACCGGTTGGGAACCTCTTCGCACTTATCTCGACGCGGTGAGTCAGATCACGGTCCAAGCGGGCTCGGCCGAGGCGGAAGCCCCATTCGCCATGGCAGCGATGGATTACTTCTTTCGCGGAACGGGGCACGTTCACGGCGGCATTGGCAGCTTGGCATGGGGCCTGACCGAAGCGATCCAGCGAGCCGGAGGAGAGGTTCAACTCGCAAACCGAGTGAAAGGCGTGCACCGCGAAGGCGGTCAGTGGCGTGTCGACACTCGAAACGGACCGATACGGACGAGGACGATTGTTGCGAACCTTCTGCCACAGTCGCTGTCCACGATGATCGAACCCACGCTAAATGGCGCGTTGAGAGACGTCGAGAGCGCGGTCGAGTCGGGCTGGGGCGCAGCGATGCTCTACCTCGCCATCGGCCCGGACGCGGTGAGCGATCCCGCGCCTCACCATCTTCAGCTCATCGACGACGAGTCGGAGCCATTCATGGAGGGAAACCACGTGTTCTGCTCGATCAGCGCAGCCGACGAGCGCGAGCGTGCACCGGAGGGTCAGAGAACGGTGACGATCTCCACCCATGTGCCGATGACGAAGCTCGGTGGCCTGGGGCCCGAGGCGCAGTCCCGGTACATCACCGCGATTCAAGCTCGAATGCGCCAGACGCTGGGCCGGCGGGCTCCGGAGCTGGTCGCAGGCACCACGTTTGAAATGACGGCGAGCCCCCGAACGTTCGCGCGCTTCACAGGAAGACATCGTGGCTACGTTGGCGGGGTGCCGCGACGAGTGGGTTGGCATCACTACCGGCCGCGGGCGCTCTGGCCGCGCGAAGCGGCTCCTGGGCTCTACCTCGTGGGCGATTCGGTGTTGCTGGGCCAGAGCACACTGGCCGTCGCGCTCGGGGGCGCCCGGACGGCGGAGCATCTCGCGACTCGGCTTTCCACGTAGCAAGACCGAAACTGGGGGGGCTGCCCAATCGCGCGCTCCGGCGCTAGATACCCCTCATGACCGCAGACGACCTCAAACGTGCTCGCGCACTCTGGAGCTTTCGTGGCTCCCGCAGGCCGGATTGGGCAATCGAGCCGGGGCCCGGCCAGGAGTCGGTCTGGGACTACCCTCGACCGCCGCGCATCGACCACAGCAAGCGCGTGGTTCGCGTGAAGTATGGCGAGACAACGGTCGCCGAAACGCGTGGGGCGGTTCGCGTGCTCGAGACCGCCAGTCCGCCTACGTTCTACATCCCGCCAGAGGACGTCAGGACGGAGTTGTTGGTACGCGCCCCGGGCACCTCCATTTGCGAGTGGAAGGGCTCGGCCACCTATTGGTCGCTGGAGCTCGACGGCAGCAAGGCGCCCAACGTCGCGTGGAGCTACGAGACACCGTTCCCGGAGTTCGACGAAATCCGTGGGTACTTGAGCTTCTACCCGAACAAGCTCGTTTGCTACGTGGACGACCATCGCGTGAGCGGACAGCTCGGAGGATTCTACGGCGGATGGGTGACCCCCGAAATCGTCGGCCCTTTCAAGGGGCAGGCTGGAACCGGCAGTTGGTGAGCTAGCCCTCAAATCTGCGCTTTCGAACGAACTTTGACACGGCCGCGCTGGGCACCGATGTTGAGGTGATGGCGTCTTTCGAGACCGAGCCACCTCCGGCGGAGCCCATCGGCCCAACTCGGCGCCGAAGCGGCATCTTCATCGCCGCGTTCGTGGCGCTTCAGTTCTCGGTCCCTCTGACCTACCTGGCGCGTGAGGATCCCTCGGACGATCGCTTCACCTGGCGCAGCTTTGCAGCTCCGCCCGCGCAAGCGTGTGAGACCCGGGCGTCACTCCAACTCTACGGTGGAGAGCGCCATCACATCCCGCTAGAGAAGCTCATTCATGAAGACTGGATTCGGTACGTACAGCAAGGGCGGCGTGCGGTCGTAGACGCGTTCCTTCTGAAGCAGTGCGAAGGGGATCACGTCGAGCAAGTCGAGCTGGTGAACCGCTGCGAGGACGAACGCGCGACGCGAAGTTATAGCCTCCGGTGCGGCGGCGAGCGCGCCCACGAAACCACCAGGACGGCAGCACGATGAAGCCTCTCGAACGTTATTGGTTCGGGGAGGTAGCGCTCGCGCGACCATACTTGCTGGTGAGGTTCGTACTTGCGCTACTCGCGTTCGACACATGGCTGAACCTCATCCCCGAAGGGGCGAAGTACGGCGTCGGTGCCTTCAACGTCGCCCATTTCCAGTGGTTCGATGACTTCGTGCCGAGCTCGAGCTTCTACCTGGGCGTGTTGGCGTTCACCGGCGTTCTCGCATTGAGCCAGGCGCTCTACCGGCCGCATCGCATCGCAATCATATTCGTCGCAGCGGGGTACACACTGGGCTGGTCGTGCAGCCTGCTCGACTCCATGCCGTATCACTATCTGCTGTCGCTCTATCTCGCGTGCTTCGTGTTCTTTCCGATGTTGAGCGCACGTGCAGCGTTCTCGAGGTCGGAACGGGCCCCTACGGGCAGCGCTTGGGCGTACATCCTCTTCTGCGTGACGACAGCGACGGTCTACTTCTACGTGGCCGCATGGTCGGCAGCGGAGGGCAAGCCCTACTGGCTTCCAATGGTATGCTGCGTCGGCTACCTCGTTGCAACCATGCAAGACCGCGTAGCCCTTCCGGCATTGAAAGTCGCCGTCCCGGTCCTTTGCGCAGCGCCAATCGCGCTCCATCTGACGACACCGCAGTCGGGTTGGTTTCCGCTCTACATGATCGGTATTTCGCTGATCGTCTTCACTCCGACTTCGTGGGTGCATCCCATCGGACGCGCGCTCACGCGGCCCGCCCGCAACCTCGTCGAGGAGCGCAACGACGGGGGGCTGGACGAACGGGCCTCTCAAGTATTCTACGCTTCACTCCTCGGCCTGGTGACTGCGCCGATGGTCAGCATGTTTGTCGACCTGCCCGGTGTTAAGACGGGCTGCACGCTGACGGCCATCGCAATGCTCTTCGTCATGGGACGCCAGCTCTACCTCACACCTCGCTTTCGCCCGCTTTGGCGTGTGGCGAGCCTGTTCGCAGGCTGCATCGCGTTGTGGTTGACGGTCACCACCAGCACGGCTCGCTTGGACTACTACCGGAACGGCGCGCTCGATGCCGAGAGCCGTGGCGACCACGACGCCGCAATGATCTACCGTGAGAAAGCCAGCAGATACGCCCGATAGGCCGATTCGCCCGCTTGCCGATCAAGAACGGGTCATCTGGCACGCCGGCTGCTAGTCTCCGCCTCGATGTTGACGGGTGACGGCTGGATCACGATCGCGGTGATTGTCGGGATGGTGATCATCATGGCCGCGAACCTCGCCGGGCCTGACCTCGTCCTGATTGCGGGCGTCACCGTGCTCCTGCTCACCGGCATCATCGAACCGTCGGAAGCATTCACGGGTTTTTCCAACCCCGCCGTGATAACGATCGCCGCGCTCTTCGTGGTAGCCGCGGGCGTCAAGGAAACCGGCGGACTCGACCTCGCGGGCCGCGTCGTGCTCGGGCGTCCGCGCTCGTTGGCCGGCGGCCAGCTTCGGATGATGTTTCCGGTGGCGGCACTCTCGGCGTTCCTCAACAACACGCCCGTCGTCGCAATGTTCGTACCGCTCGTCACCGGCTGGGCGCGCCGCTGCCACTTCAGCGTCTCACTGATGCTGCTTCCGCTTTCATACGCGTCGATCTTGGGAGGCACTTGCACGCTAATTGGCACGAGCACCAACCTCGTCGTCGCAGGTCTCGCGCAGGAGTGGGACCCGACAGTTCGGTTCGGCATCTTCGAGATCGCGCAATTGGGGATTCCGGCGCTTGCGATCGGCGTGCTTTTCATCGTCATCACATCGCAGTGGTTGCTCAAGGATCGTCGCGGTGCGCTGCAAGAGCTCGGCAAGGCTCGCGAGTACACGATTGCGATGCGTGTCGAGAAGGGCTCGCCCGTCATCGGGGAGAGCATCGAGGAAGCCGGTCTTCGTTCGTTGCGCGGCGTTTACCTCTACGAGATCGAGCGAGCCGGGCGCGTGCTCGCTGCCGTACCGCCCACGACCGTATTGCGTGAAGGAGACCGTCTGCACTTCACCGGAGTCGTCGATTCAGTCGTCGATTTGCGCAAGCAACGCATCGTCCCCGACACCGATCAAGTCGATAAGATCACGGCGCACCGTGACCGGATGCTGGTGGAGGCGGTCGTCGCCGCCCATTCCTCACTGGTCGGTCAGACCGTCCGGCAGAGCCGTTTTCGCACGATTTACGACGCCGCGATCCTTGCGGTCCACCGCCAGGGCGTGCGCGTCACCGAGACCAAGGTGGGCGATATTCGACTGCAGGCTGGCGATGTGCTTCTCATCGAGGGTCATCCTGACTTCGCGCACGCAAGGCAGCGCGACCCGAACTTCGCCTTGCTCGCCGAGGTCGAAGACAGCGCCCCACCGCGGCATGACCGGGCCTGGCTGGCTGCGGTGATTCTGTTCCTGATGGTGTTGGTGAACGCGACCGGTACGATGAACTTGATGACGGCTTCACTCAGCGCCGCCGGCGTCATGTTGCTGACACGCTGCCTCACCGGCGAGCAGGCCCGAAGGTCTGTCGACTGGACCGTGCTGATCGCCATCGCAGCTGCGTTCGGGGTCGCCATCGCCCTTCAGAAGAGCGGCGCGGCCGAGGTGCTCGCCGCACGCATCATCGATCTCGCGGCTCCGTTTGGGCGAGTCGGTGTGCTGGTCGCGCTGTACACGATCACTGCGGTTCTCGCCGCGCTCGTCACGACGAAAGCGTCGGCCGCTCTGATGTTTCCGATCGCAGCAACCGCCGCGCAAGCGCAAGGCATCGGGCTATTACCGATCAGCTACATGATCATGATAGCGGCGGCGACGGCCTTCTCGACCCCAATTGGCTTCCAAACGAACCTGATGGTGTATGGCCCCGGCGGCTACAAGTACACTGACTTCCTGAGGCTGGGCTTGCCCCTTCAAGCGCTGGTCGGCATCTGCACAGTCACCATCATCGCCGTCGCCTGGCTCTGAACCGTGCCGCGTTTTCCAAACATCGCGGACCACGCCAGCTCGGTGTCACACCGCGTGTACAGTAACCTCACCGAGCGCGCGCGCGCGAAGAACGATGAGATCTTCGCGCTCCACGTCGGCGACACGTATCGAGATCCTGTAATGGCAGCTCGCGCCGAGGCGCAAAAGAGCAGTGAGCATCGGGGCCTTCACAAGTACGCACCTGTTCGGGGCGAGCCGGAGTTGATAGACGCATTCATCGAATACGTCGCGCAACGACATCACGAAGCCCTGGAGCCCGAGCGAATCCAGGTCATGTCCGGCGCAACCGCCGGCCTGAGCATCGTTTGTCAGGTGCTGCTCGACCCCGGCGACGAGGTCTTGCTCCCCTCCCCATTCTGGCCTTTGAGCCGCGGCATCATCGCGACCAAGGGCGCCTCGCCCGTGCAGGTGCCCTTCTACACGCGCCTCGACGAGCCGGGGTTCGACCCCGAAGCGGCGCTCGAACGCGCCGTGACCGACCGCACCGTCGCGCTCTACATCAACACACCCAACAACCCGAGCGGGCGCGTGCTGTCAGAAGCCACAATCGACGCGATGCTGCGCGTGGCGCGGCGCCACGATCTCTGGGTCTTCTGTGACGAGGCCTACGAGGAAATCTACTTCGACCGCGAGCCGCCTACAGCCGTCTGGCAACACCCGAACGTCCGGGATCGCAGCATCGCGTTTCACACGCTCTCGAAGACCTACGGGTTTGCCGGCGCGCGAGTCGGCTTCACACACGGTCCCGCTGAGATCATGCGGGCGGTCGCGGGCATGCAGACGTTTCACACCTATTGCGCGGCGCGCCCCATGCAGTTCGGCGCGATCGGAGCGCTTCGGGAAGGCGGCGCTTGGGTCGAGGAAAGCCGCACGCTCTACCGTGATGCAGGATACGCGGCGGCCGACGCACTCGGCGTCGCGCGCCCCGAAGGCGGAACTTTTCTATTCATCGACACGAGCCCCCACCTGGAGCCGGGCGCCTCGGACTGCAGCGCGTTCCTCGAGCGCTGCGCAGACGTGGGCGTATTGCTGACCCCAGGTTCGTCGTGTGGCGCGGACTATGGAAAGTGGGTCCGGCTTTGCTTCACGTCGGTGCGCCGGGCTCGGCTCGACGCGGCTTTGGAACGCTTGGTTCCTCTCTTTCGAACACCTGGCGGCTGAACCACGCATCGAAAGATGGGGAGCCGGGCCCCGTGAGCGTCAGCGTGGCGTAGACGGATGCGTAAAGGAGCGGCAGCTCCCGCATCGACCACACGTCGCCGAAATGGTGCACGAACACCGCGACCATCATCGCGATGAACAGAGTCACTGAAGCGAACCGGCCGAGCAGCCCGAGCAACAGCAAGATCGAGCATCCGATCTCTGCGAAGAGGAGCAGCTGGAGGCTCACCTCGCTGCCCACGTTGAGCGGATCCGGGAATTGCACGACGAGCGTCTCGTACTTGAGTGCCTTTGGAATCCCGTGGCTGAGCATCAACAACGAGACCGAAATTCGAAGCAAAAAGATACCGTTGTCTGCGAGCATCCGACGCATGCGGGCAAGCCTAGCACGCCGAATTCGCGGCGGCCGTGTGGTTGGCCAGCCCACCCGTTACACTGAACGCGTGGGGTCATGTCCAGCATGCACTTCGATGCCTTTGTCCGGCTTCGAAGCGAGCCCGGGGGTTCAGGTCGAGCTGTGTGCACACTGCCGTGGCCTCTTCCTCGACCGCCACGAAATTCGTCAACTCGTCGGGGGTGGATCACTCGCCAAGGCGACCGAGGTAGTGCCCGTTTCGCTCGGCGACGAGATCGGAATGCGCTGTCCGAAGTGCGTAGACCCGGCGATGCAACCTCTGCGAGTCACAGGCGCCGAGCGCGTCGAGTCGTGGCAGTGCCGGAGTTGCGGCGGACTGTGGCTGGGGGAAGGTGCCTTCTTCGCGCTCGCTCGTTCGCTCCAAGCATCGCGCCGTCCCGTTCGATTCGTCGCCCCACCTACGCCAAGCGCAGCGGCCATCGTGCACGATGGCCCCGACCTCGCGCACAGCCGGAGTCGCTACGACCAGGGCATGGGAAACCTGATCGGTGTTCCGGTCGTACTGACACTTAGCTGGCTTTTCTGTTCGACCAGCCTCGGTCGTCTCTTCGCGTCGCTCGTGGGGATGCCGTTCCACGAGCTCGGACATGCGGGCGCGTCGTGGCTGAGCAGCCGAATCGCCGTTCCACTTCCGTTCTTTACCTTCTGGTTCGACGACCAGTCGGTGCTCATGGGCTCGCTCGTGGTGGGTGTGCTCGCTTGGCTCATGTTTCACACACATGGCGAAAACAACCGCTTCATGTTCGCGGTCGCGAGCGCGGTTCTGGGAGCCTGGGCGATCGCGACGTTTCTCATCTCTCCGACGACTACGTTGATGTGGCAGATCCTCGCGGGAGCTCTTGGAGAGATCGTGTTTGGCGGGTTCATTCTCGTCGCTTTTCACTTCCCGCTGCCCGACCGGTTCCGCTGGGACTTTTGGCGATGGGTGGCGCTCATTCCAGGGGCGCTGTGCTTCGTGCACGCGGTGCTCCTCTGGCGCACCGTCTCTGCGGACGTGTCCCAAATGCCATGGGGCGCCGCGATAGGCGCCGAAAGTGACGGCGACATGAACCGGCTCGTGCAGCAGTTCGGCTGGAGCGCCAACGACCTCGCGGACTTCTACCTGGCTATCGCCTACGCGTGTCTAACGGCGCTTGCCGCGACCTACGCGTACGCGGTCTACCGGATCAGGCCTTAGGTCAGGCCCCACTTGGCCTTGTTCTCGGCGACCTCTTCGGGGCTCGGCTGATCGGTGCCTTCGTTCACCGGAACCTCGAAGTCGTCCTGCGCCTCCACCATCTTCGCGTTGAGCTCGGTGTCCTCGCTGAACACCTCGGGTACCGAGGCGTCCTCGTAGATCGCCTCCCAAGGGCACTCCGGCTCACACGCGCCACAGTCGATGCACTCTTCCGGCTGGATGTACAGCTGGTTGGGGAACGTCTCTTTGTCGTCACCCTTGTATTCGTAGATGCACTCGACTGGACAGACATCGACGCAGGACTTGTCGACGCAATCGCGGCAAAGACGTGTAATGACCCAGGTCATCGGACTCCCTTCCGGAAAAAGTGGCTGAAAGCTAGCAGGGGGCCATGGCGCGGTCAAAGATGACCGGAACCGCCGCTATCGCTTGGCTTTCGCAGACTTCTTCTTGGGCGCCGTGCTCGGGTGGCAGCCGGCGCAGCTGAAGTCCTCGATGCCGAGCAGCTTGCCCATCGAAGGGGTGACGACCTCCTGCATGAACTTCACTTCCTCGGGGAAGGTGGACAGCATGCCGCGATGACCCGGGGTGCCCTCGGGCGGAACGATGTACATCGACGGGGCCGGCATCTTGAAGTCGATTTCCCTCATCTCTTCGCCGTGGCAGTCGACACAATCGAAGTCGCCGAATTCCTCCGCGTCATGCGCCGCAAAGAGCTCCTTCATGATCGGGTTCACCTTGCCGATCATGTAGAATTCCCTGTCAGCGACGCTCATTTCCACCCACGGGGAGTCGGGCGGAGTGATCCCCATCGCCTCGATCGCGCCGACTTTACCCGTGGACCCGGAGTCCGCCGACTTGGAGCCGCCGCACGCCACCAAGCCGAGGGCAAGCAACACGCCGACTGTTTTCATGATTCCACTCATCGCCACGCATGGTAATTCATGCGTGGTGGTGGAGCACAAGGTTTGTTCTCTCGGTTTCAACGTCAGATGATCTTCCCGGGGCCTGAAGGCGTGGACCGCGCGTTACTCGCGCGGATCGCCGAACAGGTTGGCGCCCGAGAGCTCCGCATCCCCACCGAGGACGGCGAGACGCTCTACGGCTGGCACCGCGAGGCCGTCGAGACCAACCCCAGGCGTGTCGTGCTCTACTTTCACGGCAACGCGTCGTCGGTCCTGGCACAGATCGAGCTTCAGAACCTCCTATTGAGCGAGGGTTGGGACTTCGTTGGGATTCACTACCGCGGCTATCCCGGAAGCACGGGCGTCTCGAGCGAAGAGGGCCTTCACAGCGACGCCTCGGCCGCATGGCAGTGGGTCACGCGCGAGCTGCGGACCAAGCCGAAGCGCGTCGCAATCCACGGCCGTAGCCTTGGGGGCGGGGTCGCCGCTCAACTCGCCGCCAGAGTCGACGCCGGCGCACTGGTGTTGGAGTCGACGTTCACCTCGATCGTAGAGCTCGCAAAAGAACACTATCCGTTCCTGCCGGTGAGCTGGTTGCTGAGCCATCGCTTCATGACCCGCAACTTCGCGCGGCAAGTTCCGTGCCCCACCCTCGTCGCCCATGGCCGCGCGGACACGTTGATCGACGTCCACCATGGCAAGGAGCTGGCGCGCCTCTTTCATGCGGACGAGTACATCGAGGTGCCGCGCATCGACCACGGCGATGTCCTGTTCGCCGGCCCGATCTCGGAGCGCTATCTCAGATTCCTGGACGGCGCCATTCCTGCTCAACAATAGAACTGGCTGGCCCACTTCCTGTATTCCGGGATCGGTCCATCGCCGTCGCAGAGCATCGGCTTCGCGAGGTACTTCTTGTGCTCCCAGATGGGAATGTCTTGGTTCATCTGGCGAACCACCTCGTTGATCACCGCCGCCGCTACGCGGCTTTTTGCTTCGGTTTTCTTCTGTGTGAATGAAAATCGCGAATCCACGGTCTCCCCGTCGATCGGCGTATGGGACAACAACAGGACGGTTTCACAGATCCCCGTAAAGCGGGTGATCGTGCAGCCCATGCCGTGGGCTTCGACTCGAATTTGGCCATCGACCTCTCCGCGCGGCGTACGCATCCTCACGTGCTGAACGGCGCGACGAATGTGCCCGTCGAGATGAAGCTCCGATTCGGGCACGTTGGTGGTGCCGTGCACGTAGCGGAAGTGCGCTCGGTCCACCGCGTTTTCGCCGATCTCCTGATTGTGCGTGCGCACGATCCAGCGATGACGCTCGAGCGCCGTCCAATCTTCGCTCGAGACCTCGGCGACCTCCGGAATCTCCCAGTCCGGCGGCGCCTCAGCGCCATGATGCCAGGCCCAGATGATCCGATTGCGCTCGACCCAGGCGCGAGAAGCGCCGCTGACCTCTTCGAGCAGCGCGATTTCCCCATTCTCGGCTCGCGAAAGCGCTAGGTCCTTGCCGAAATAGCGAAGCGGAAGCACGCTGCCTCGGGCGAGCTCATCGCTGTAGGCGATTTGAAACCAGCCGTTTGGAATCGAAAACGGAAACCGCTCGTTCATCAGCAGGTATGCTACCACCGTGTTTCGTCTGACATCCACCATCGCTCTCGTGGCGCTGTTGCTCGGCTGCGGCCGCGGCAAGAATCAAGCCGTTACGGTCACGCCGCACGAAACGCTGATCGACGAGGAGGCGCTCCCGGGCGATCCGTTTGGAGCCGCGAGCGGGGCGTATGAGCGTTTGCGTGAGGTCACGGACGAGGCGCTCGCCCAACCCTGGAGCGGCAAGCTCGAGGAGTTTGGGCCCTGGCTTGAAGCGCAGACAGTTGCGGTCGAGCGCTCGTTGGGCTTACTCAAGGCGCTTCGTGTCGGCCCCGCCGACGTGTACGCGGTCGCCAACGGACGCATCGCATTGGTCTATCAGCAGATCGCAACGTCGTTGACCGAAGCCTCAGTGGTGGCTGAGCGGGAGGGCTACGACGCCGACTGGAAGGATCAGGAGAACCGTATTTGGGAGCAGGCGAACGCGTTCTGGGCGCGCTGTGTGCGGGGTTGCGCGATGGCGGGTACACACCTCGACGCATGGGACCTTCGGTGTCGCCACGGCCTCGTCAATAGCGAAGCGAAATTGCAGCCTTAGCTCCGCCGGAAATCGCCTCGACAGCCTAAGTGAAACATGTTCTATTTCTTCCCTATGTCTAAACGGAAGAAGACACTCGCTCCGAAGCCCGCCGATGCGCCTCTCGTGGTCACCAAGGCCGAGGGCGACAGCTGGGACCACGAGGCGGACGTAGTCGTCGTCGGTTTTGGTGGCGCCGGCGCCTGCGCTGCTCTCGAAGCGAAAGCTCGAGGGGCGCGCGTTCTCGTCCTCGACCGGTTCCACGGCGGCGGCGCGACGGCGATCAGCGGCGGCGTGTTCTACGCGGGCGGTGGAACGCACATCCAAAAAGAGGCCGGCGTCGTCGACGACTCGGACGAGATGTTCCGCTATCTGTCGCTCGAAGTGAAAGGCGTGGTTTCGGAGGAAACGCTCCGCGACTTCTGCGATCGCAGCGTCGAGAACCTCAACTGGCTCGAAGGGCACGGCGTCCCATTCGAGGGCTCGCTCTGCCCCTACAAGACCAGCTACCCGACCGACGACTACTACCTCTACTATTCAGGCAACGAGGGATTCTCGCCCTATAAAGACGCGGCGAAGCCAGCGCCGCGCGGTCATCGCGCCAAGGGCGCCGGGCTCCCCGGAGAGAGTTTCTACGAGCCGCTTCGCTCGTCTGCGCTGCAAGCAGGCATCGGCGTCGAATATGAAGCGCGTGTGACTCGCTTGGTGATCGACAGCCGCAACCAGGTGCTCGGCGTGGAGTACCGAAAGGTCAAAGAGGGCTTCTGGAGCCAACTGCACCGCAAGCTCCACCAAGCTGGAGTCGCCGTCGTGAAGTACAACCCAAAGCTGGCGGCCAAGCTCCGCGAGCGATGCTTCAAGATCGAGGCCGATCACTCGGTCGTCCGGCGCGCTCGCGCCATCAACGGTGTCATCCTCGCGGCCGGCGGCTTCATCTACAACCGCGAGATGCTCAAGGAAGTCGCGCCGAAGTATCGGACTGGAATGCCGCTCGGCACCGCGTCGGACAATGGAAGCGGAATCCTTCTCGGAACGAGCGTCGGTGCAAAAACAGACTTGATGAACCGCGTGTCGGCGTGGCGCTTCATCAACCCGCCGGAGGCTTTTGCCAAAGGCATGATCATCAACAAGAACGGCGAGCGCTACATCAACGAGTTCATGTACGGCGCAGCCGTCGGGGAGGCGATGGTCGAGGAAAACGACGGCGAAGCCATCCTCATCATCAACGCTGAGCTCAAGAAGCTCGCGCGTGAACAGTGCAAGCCGGGCCAGGCGCAATGGTTCCAGCGCGCGCCAGCGCTCTTGAACCTCTGGTTCAACTCCAAAGAGGCGAAGTCGCTCGAGGAGCTCGCGAAGACCATCAAGGTCCCCGCAGACACTCTGCACAAGACGCTCGATGCCTATAACGATGCAGCGGAAGGAACGACGGCCGACCCATTCGGCAAGGACCCTGAGAAGATGCACGCGATGCGAAACGGCCCGTACTACGCAATCAACGCGGGCATCCGAAGCAAGCGTTTCCCCTGCCCGACCCTCACCCTCGGCGGCCTCGTCGTAGACGAGCGCACCGGGCAGGTGAAAGGCGAAGACGGAGGCGTGATCCCCGGCCTCTACGCTGCTGGCCGAAACGCTGTCGGCGTGTGTTCTCGGCAGTATGTCAGCGGCTTGTCGATCGCCGATTGCGTGTACTCTGGTCGCCGCGCTGGCGCTGCGGCAGCCCGAGGCGAGGTTTACGCTGAAGATGACGCCCCGACGCCGGCCCAGGCTCCGCCGATTGTGGCCAAGCCTGCACTCGAGGGAATCCCAGCTATCCGCGAAAGCCAAGTGGCCGACCCGACCCCGGAGGCGCACGAAGGCCCTACTCGCCGCGCGAAGCGCGAAGGGCCCTACCCGCGGCAAGCGCTCAACCGAACGATTCGTCGTCCGGGAGGCACGACGCGTGTATCATCGCAGCGCGGGCGGTTGGCCAAGCGCGCCCCCTGAGCGGTCATGATCCTCGAATCCGAACGCCGCGCTATCGTCGAAACGCTCGTGCGCTACTGCACCGCGATCGACACCGGCGCCTGGACGCTTCTTGGAGACGTGTTCCTACCGAACGCACGAGTCGACTATCGCGGCGCCGGCGGCCCACTATTGAGCGGCGCCGAGACCACGGGCTGGCTCGAGAAGAACATGGCGCAGTTCAAGATCCTCCAACACTTCCTGTCGAACGTGCATGTCGCTCAGGACGGCGATGAAGTTCGATCCGTGGCGTACGTGCATGCTGTGCACGGCTACCCCGGCGAAGACGGCAATATGCGGTTCTTCGACTTGGGGGGCATCTACAATGATCGATTGGTGCAGACCTCGGCCGGTTGGCGGATCTCGGAACGGGTATTGACGACGAAGTGGCTGCGAGGCGATGCCCCCGGCACGTGACTTGACGAGCCAGACCCCCGGCCCAAGGAACCGATATTGTCATGAGTGAAAAGCCAAGGGATCAAGAAGCCGAGGAGTGTGTGCGGAAGCTCCTCGCCTACATCGGCGACGACCCAACTCGCGAGGGCCTGGTAGACACACCGAAGCGCGTCCTCGGGGCCATCGGCGAGCACTTTCGGGGGTATCACGAGGACCCAGTCGAGCATCTCTCGCGAACCTTCACGGAGGTCGAGGGGTACGACGAGCTAGTGCTCGTCAGCGACATCGAGATCTACAGCCACTGCGAGCACCACGTGGTGCCCTTCGTCGGCAAGGCGCATGTCGCCTACATCCCGAACGGCAAGGTGGTCGGCCTTTCGAAAATCGCCCGTGTCGTGGACACATTCGGCAAGCGCTTGCAGGTCCAAGAGAAGCTCACGGCGCAAATCGCCAATGCCATCGACGAGACCCTCACCCCACAGGGCACCGCCGTCATCTTGCAGTGCCAGCATTTTTGTATGTGCTACCGCGGGGTCCGCAAGCCCGGGTCGTGGACGACGACCAGCCGCCTGACAGGTTGCTTTTTGAAGGACGAAGCCGCGCGTATGGAGCTGCTGACGCTGATCGGGATGCCCCGCTCGATTGGCGGCGCCGGCGGCTGAGGTCGCCTCGATCTCCACACCTTAGGGACGTACACTAGGCCCATGGGCGAACAGCAGTACGACTGGATCATCATCGGGTCTGGGTTCGGCGGCAGCGTATCGGCATTCCGCTTGACGCAGAAGGGCTACAAGGTTCTCGTCATCGAGAAGGGGCGGCGCTTCTCAGACGAAGACTTCCCAAAGACGAACTGGGACCTGAAGCGCTGGATGTGGAACCCGATGATGGGGCTCAAAGGCATCTTCCAGATGTCTTTCATGAAACACATGACGGTGCTGCATGGTGTGGGCGTTGGCGGAGGTTCGCTCGTGTACGCCAATACCCTGCCGACTCCGAAGTCCGAGTTCTTCCGGTCGGGCTCGTGGAGCAGCCTCGCCGACTGGGAAACCGAGCTTGCACCCCACTACGCCACCGCGAAGCGTATGCTCGGCGCGGCTCCCAACCCGGTCGTGACACAAGGCGATCGAGTGATGAAAGAGATCGCGCAGGACATGGGGCGCGAAGAGCACTTTCACCCGACCGAGGTGGCTGTCTACTTCGGCGAGCCGAACAAGAAGGTGCCCGACCCTTACTTCGACGGCGAAGGCCCCGACCGCGTCGGCTGCAACTTCTGCGGCGCGTGCATGACCGGATGCCGAATCGGCGCGAAGAACACGCTCGTCAAGAACTACCTCTACTTGGCGGAGAAGAATGGGACGGAGGTCCTCGCCGAGACCGAAGTGACGGCCGTCCGCGTGACGGACCAGGGCTACCAGGTGGAGACGAAACCCACGTTCGACAAAGGCCCAACCAGTGTCTTCACGGCGAACCGCGTGATCCTCGCGGGCGGCGTGATGGGTACGATGCCGCTCCTCCTGCAGATGAAGGAAGACCCTACCGGCCTTCCCAAGCTCTCCGATCGCGTCGGCGACTTCGTACGCTCCAACAGCGAAGCGCTGATCGCGGTGCTCTCGCCGAAGAAGGGCACCAACTTCGCGAAGGGCGTCGCGATCACTTCGATTTTGCACACCGACGAACACAGCCACATCGAGCCGGTGCGCTACGGCGCCGGCTCAGGCTTCTTCCGTACCCTGCTCGCCCCGCATTCGCCTGGGCCCACGGTCCTCGCGCGCCTCTGGGGCGGCATCGTAGCGTTCCTTCGCCAGCCGGGTCGTTGGCTGCGCGCCCTCTTCGTCAGCGATTTGGCGAAGCACTCGCAGGTGCTGCTCTACATGCGCACACTCGAAGGCACGTTGCGCATGCGGCTCGGGCGAGAGTGGCGCACCGGATATCGGCGTGGGCTCGTCACGGAGGTTGACGACCCGGCACAGGCCCCGTCGGCTTTCATGGAGGAAGCCACCGATCTCGCCGAGCGTTTCGCCGACAAGACCGAAGGCGTAACGACCACACTGATGACCGAAACACTCCTCGGCGTGCCCTCGACCGCGCACATTCTCGGCGGGGCGTGCATGGGCGACTCAGCAGAGACTGGTGTGATCGACGCCAACCACGAGGTTTACAACTACCCGGGACTCTACGTCATCGACGGTTCCGCGATCTCCGCAAACCCCGGCGTCAACCCGTCACTCACGATCACGACGCTCGCGGAGCGCGCAATGAGCCTGATTCCCGCGAAGGAAACCCACAGACAAATCACCGCCCCGAAAGAGGGCTCAGAACCCTTTAGCGAGGAGCTACGAGCTGGGTGACGGTGGTCGAGGGGTCGACCGGCTCGGGCGGTTCTAGCTCGAAGGTGTCGACGACCTCGGCGCCTCGCTCGTCACAGTAGTATGCCCATTCGCCCCACTGCGGGTCCTCGAGCTTCACGAAGAGCGCGAGACAGGCGTAGTAGGCACGCGCAGAAAGCTCGGCGAACGGAGTGATGTGCTCGGTGAGTGCGTCCGTGTAGATCTCGAGCAGCTCTTGGTCCTTCGCGATGCTTTCGGGAACCGGCGCACCGCGGATACTCCCTGCCATGTCTTCATACATGTAACCGAACAGCGCGGTCCCGATGCCCCGTTCGAAGAGCGGATGCGTCCGGAGGGCCTGTGTCGCCGCGAGCGCGCGGTCGGTAGCGGCTTGTCGTTGGAGCAACCACTGCTTGAAGCTGCCTTCCGCCCAGGTCTCGATCGCCTCTTCACTCGCGCCCTCGGGAGGCTCTGGCGGCCGGACGGCCACGGCCTCTTCGACGCGCTTCCAAAGCTCCTGCAGATCGTTGCTGAGCTCCTCCCGCGGATAGACCGGCTGAGGCACCGGGATGGGGCTCACGACGACCTCTTGGGATCCATCGGGAGTCTGGCGGCCAGCACAGCCGACGCCAAGCACCACAGCGAGATAAAGCCAACGAGACATGCAGCGACCTTAACAGCGGTGGATCCGTGAGGGCTAGTTTTGGACGGAAAGCCGGTTGACTTGAGCGCCAAACCGACTTTCCATCAGGGGATGGTGGCCTCACTCGTCGAGCTTTCCGACGCAGCCAGCGTCGATCGCGCGGCGCGCGCCTTGTTCGGCGGGTCCCTCGACACCCGACCGCCCGTCTCACACAGCTTCGCGGCTTGGCGCGCCGCGCCGGACAAGCCGCTGACCACCATCAAGATCAACGAGCACGGCCCCAAGAGCGAGCTCGACTGGCTCGCCCTGCACATCGCGCGGGCGCGTGCCGATGCGATTGTCATCACCGGGAAAATTCTACGCGACGAGCCAAGTCTGTCGTTCAGCCTTCGCGCCGACCCCCGCTGGGGCGATGCGCTCGAGAGCTGGCGCGAGCGGCACTGGGGTTTGTGCGACTCGCCCTGGATTCTGATTCTAACGGCTGGAGGCGAGATCGACTTCGAGCACCCCGTCTTCCATGGCTGGGGCCGGCCGCTCATCTTCACGAGCGATCGCACGGCGACACGTAAGCTCGCGGCCGCCCCCTGCCCTGTCGTTTCGGACGAAGTGCCCGACATTCGGCGTGCCATCCAGCACCTTCAGCTCGGGCGCGACTGCGAGTGCGTGTCGATAGAAGCCGGCCCCTCGACGGCCCGCGGGCTCTATGAACGACCGATCGCTGTCAGAGAGCTTCTTCTATCGGTGTATTTGGAGCCGTCTCTCGATGAGCGCGCCCAAGGCGAGCCACTCGTCATGCTCTCGGAGGTTCGCAATCTCTTCCGAAGCGAAACCTCGGCAGCGCATCGAGACCACGGGCAACATTGGAGCTTTCACCGGCTTCGTCGCTAGCGGTTCGGCGGCTCTGCTTGTAGGGTTGGCGCGACGACCATGTTCCATCACGTACGCAGGATTCCCCGAAACGCTTCGCTACTCGTTGCTCTCCTCCTCCTGATCGTGCTCGCGCCCTTGCTCCCGTCCAATCTGGAGTGGTTCGTGGTCGAGCTGATCTTCGACTCGGTCCTAATATCCGGCGTCTACTCGACTGGCTCTTTCAGAGCTCGGCCGATGTTCGTACTGCTCACATTGGTGACCCTCATCGTGCGTTGGGGTGAGCTCCTTTCCGGTGCGCCTGGAATGGACGTCACTGCCCTCGCGCTCACGGCGCTTTGGATCGCCATCGCGGTCTCAATCATCGTCTTCCACTTGTTCCAGGACCGGGATGTAGACCTCAACACGATCCTCGGTGCGATTGTGACGTACCTACTGGCGGCCGTTGCGTTCGCCATGCTGTTCCAAATCAGCGAGTTGCTGAGCCCAGGCGCGTTCTCCGGACTGGATGATGCCGCCTACCGGGATCGGGGTGGGCTCTCGAGCGCGATGATGTACTACAGCCTCGTCTGCATCACGACGATGGGGTTCGGCGACATCGTCCCCGTCGGTGCGATCGCTCGCCCACTTTCTGTAATCGAGGGGGCGTTCGGGCAACTCTACTTGGCCGTGATGATCGCCAGGCTGGTCGGACTACACATCGCCAAGGACAGCGCGCCCCAAGACTGATTATTCGGCCGGGACCGGAGTCGTCGTGGGTGTGCCGGCTACGTTCGCGTTCGCCCGAAAGAAGATGGCGTAGAACGTGGGCACGACGAGCATCGTGAGCACCGTCGCGACCAGAAGGCCAAAGACGATCGTCACGGCCATCGCGATGAAGAATGCATCACCGAATAGTGGAATCATTCCGAGAATGGTCGTGGCCGCTGCCATGGCGACCGGGCGCAAGCGGCTCACGCCGCTATCGAGAATCGCCGGATAGATCGGCTTTCCGCTTTTGACCTGGAGATCGATCTCGTCGACCAAGACGATTGCGTTCTTGATCAGCATCCCCGACAGGCTCAGAAACCCGAGCAACGCCATGAACCCAAACGGCTGTCCTGTTACGAGCAGTCCACCCGTGACACCGATGAGCGCAAGCGGCACGGTCAACCAGATGACGAGCGGCTGACGGATCGCGTTGAACAAGCCGATCACGATGACGACCATGATGCCGACAAACATCGGGATTGGCGCAAACAACGCCGCTTGCGCTTCCGTCTGGCTCTCGTACTCCCCGCCCCACTCGACGTAGTAGCCAGGTGGAAAGGGCAGCGCTTCGACTTTGGGCGCGAGCCGGGCCCAAAGGGTCGGCGCCGAGTCGTTGGTCGGATCGGTCACTACCGTGAGCGTACGCTTTCGGTTTCGTCGCTCGACGACGCGGTCGCTCCACTCGGTGTCGAGGCCGGTGACCACATTGGCGAGGGGGATGTAGCGCTGAGCGGCCGGACTCCAAATCGGGATCTGCTTGAGGTTCGTGATGTCGTTACGAAGCGGTGCCGGCTGGCGAAACAACAGCGGGATTACTTCGTCGCGCTCTCGGTAAACACCCACCGGCTCTCCTTCGAATGTCGACCGAATCGCCTGCGCGACCGCGCGGGTGGAGATCCCGTGCGCGTCGGCCTGCTCCTCCGAGAGCTTCGGATGAATGACTTTCACGCGCTCATACCAGCGGCCCCGCGAGCCCTTGGTGTCGGGATCGGCTCGGAAGATTGCGAGTGCTTGCTGCTCGAGGTCGCGGAGGACATCGGGATCCCGCCCTACGAGCCGAGCTTCGATCTTGCCCGGCTTGCTCGGACCGAGATCGAAGGTTCGCCCAAAGACGATCGCGTCCGGAGCGATGCTTTGGATGTAGTCCTCGGCGCGCTGGATATCTCGTTGGAGTGTTGTGTAATCCTCGATGTCGACTAGGAACTGCGCGTACCCGGGGTGCTCTTTTTCTGGCGTGAACGTGAGGATGAAGCGAAGTGGGCCTTGCCCGATTGCCGAAGCGACGCGGGTCACGCCCTCGAGCTCCGCGAGGCCCTTCTCGATGACGTCGACCCTCTTTTCCGTCTCGTCGATGTGCTGGTCGATTGACCAGAACACGTCGACACGGAACTTCGGCGTCGTCGATGCGGGAAAGAAAGACTTGTCAGTGAAGCCGAACCCGTAAACCGACACGACGAAAAGCGCGAGGACGACGCCGACGGTTACCCAGCGGAAACGAAGGCACAGATTGAGAAAGCTCCTGTATCCGCGGTAGAAGGCGTTCTCCTGCGCCCCCTCGTTCTTGGCCATCTCTTTGGCCGAGGGCGGCTTCAGGAACCAAATGCCGAGCAGTGGCGTAATCGTCATCGCCGTCACCCAGCTCAGCGAGAGCGAGATCCCGATCACGGTGAATAGGGAGCTACAGAATTCACCGGTGCTATCGGGCGAAAGGCCAATGGCTGCAAACGCGATGATGGCGACCGCGGTGGCACCGAGAAGTGGCATCGAGGTTTGACCGGCAACCTCTCTAGCCGCTTCTTCGGAGTCCATGCCATCTTTGATGCGCACCAACATGCCGTCGATAATCACGATTGCGTTGTCGACCAACATACCGAGCGCGATAATCAAAGCACCGAGCGAGATACGTTCGAGCGCAACGCCCGCAGGACCCATGAAGATGAAGGTCGCGGCGATCGTCAGCACCAGGACGAAACCGATGATCAAACCGCTTCGAAGGCCCATGAAGATCAAGAGAACGATCACCACGATCGCGACGGCTTCGGCGAGGTTCACCAAGAAGCCGTTGATGGCCGTGACGACCATATCGGACTGCATGTAAATGATATCGAGGTCCATCCCGAGCGGGAACTCCCCCTCGAGCTCAGCGAGACGCTTCTTGATGCCCTCGCCCATCGTCACGACGTTGCCGCCCTTCTCGGTGGAGACGCCGATCCCGATCGCGCGGTGACCGTCCATGTGGAGCCTGTTTGCAGGCGGTTCTTTGTACTCGCGGCTGATGTTGGCGATGTCGCGCAGGCGAACCTGCGAATTGTCGCCCTTGCTGATCAAGATGTCGCCGATATCTTGCGACGTGTGGATCAGCGAATCGGGCTGGATCCGTAGATACTCCGGCCCCGCACGGACGAGTCCAGCATCGAAGACAACTCCCTCCGCGACCAACTGCTCCATGATCGCGTCCGGCGAAATCCCGATCTGTGAGAATCGCTCACGGTCGAACTCGACATACACCGCCTCCGGAACGACACCAAAGAGCTCCACCTTGGCGACGTCCTTGACCAGGACGAGCTCCTTGCGAAGCATCTTCGCGACGTCGTAGAGCTCACGGTCACTGTACTCGTCGCCAGAAAGCGCGAGGAACACGCCGTACACGTCGGAGTAGTCGTCGATCACAAGCGACGGCCCGGCACCGGGCGGCAAGCTCGCCTGCGCATCTCCCACTTTTCGCCGAAGCTCGTCCCAGACTTGTGGGAGTGAGTCCCCGGGAACCGTGGACCGCATCTCGACGGTGATCGTCGACTGCCCGGGGATGTTTCGAGATTCGATCTTCTTGATCTTGCCGAGCTTCTGAACCGCTCGTTCGAGCTCGTCGCTCACCTCTTCTTCGACTTCGTAGGGAGTCGCGCCCGGGTACGGCGTGATGACGAGCGCTTCCTTGATCGTGAACTCGGGGTCCTCGAGGCGCGGCAGGCTGTTGAACGACTGAAAGCCCGCGTACAAGGCCCCGATCGTCAGGACGATGACGAGTGTGCGGTTTCGAAGCGAGAAATCGGTCAGATTCATTTCCGAGTCTCGTCGGATTCCTCGAGCTCGGTGATCGTCATGCCCTCGGCGAGCAAGTGCACACCTGACATCGCGATCGCCTGTCCGCCTCGGAGCCCATCCTCGATGACGATCTTATCACCAGTGACGGGGCCCGCTGTCACCGGCAGCTTGGACACCGTCATCGACTCCTCGTTGACGAGCCAAACGTAAGGCTTGGCGTCCGCGTCCGCGACGACGGCGCCGACTGGCAACAAGAAGTCATCCGGGGCGGTGGTACGGAGCCCGGTCATGACCAGCTTGGCGGTCATCCCCGCAAGTATGCCTACGCCTTTCGGCTTCTCCATCGTAAACGTCGCCCGGAAGGTGCGGGTATTTGGATCCGCGGCGGTCGCGAGCTCCGTGAGCTTCACTGGGAACTGACGGCCTGGCAGGGCGGAGAGCTCGACGACCGGCTTTGCCGTCTCGTTCCACTTCTCCATGTCCAGCTCCTGGTTGCCTCCCGCGAGATCCCGCTCGGGCACGTCGACCACCACCTCCATCCGGGATTCATCTTGGAGTAGCAGCACCGGCTCGCGAGCGGCCACGTTGCGGAAGTCCGTCACGAGCTTGCGCGCTATGATGCCATCGAAGATGGCGCGGAGCTTGGTGTCCTCTAGTGCCTTGGTCGAGATGCGAAGCTCCGCTCGGCTCACGTCTCGCGAGCGCGTCGCCACGTCGAGGTCACGCTGCGTCCCCGAGCCCGAGGCGAACAGCTTGCTCTCCCGCCGATACTCGGCTTCCGCGAGCCGGAGACGAGCTCGCGCCGCCTCGACTTGGGCTTGGTAGTCCCGAGGATCCAGCCTGGATAGGATCTGTCCCCTCTTGACCTGCTGCCCCTCTTCGACGTTCCAATCGATAATGCGCCCGTCCACCTCGAATGCGAGCTCGACGACTTTGATCGCCTTGATGCGCGCGGGATAGTCGGGGCGCGTATCCCCAAGGCCTCCATCGAGGCGAAAGATCTTGATCGGCCGCGGCGGTGGCTCGACCTCGACGACTTCGACTTTCGCGCAGGACGTGAGCAGCCCGATCATGAGCAGGAGGGGCGCGAACAGGGGTCCGGCAACCGTTCTTGGAGGCATGGAAGGCACCATCATCGACGTATTTCCTCGCGATCTAGTCGTAGCGTAGCGGGACGCGGCAGCATAGGAAGGACGGCGCTCGTTGCCAAGCGCAGAGACGCTGATTCATCGAGAAGACGCCTAGGGAATCCGGCGTGCGTCGACTATGCTTTGCCCCCTATGCGGCTTCTCTGCCTCTATCTGTTTGCTCTATTCATCATCCCCTCCCCTCTCGGTGCGCAGGCGAACAAGCCCGTCGTTCGGGTAACCGCCGTCTTGGATGGACCTTCGCCCGTATTCGACCAGGCGATCGACAGCTTGAGTCGCGAGATCGAGGGGCAGCTCTCCGATCGATACACCGTCGAGCTGGTCAAGCTGGCGGCTCCCGGCGACTGGACTTCCGAGGGAGTCGAGCGGCAGCTCGATGCTGCTTATTCGGACCCCGAAATCTCGGTGGTATTCGGCTTTGGGCACCTCACCGTCTGGGCGGTCGCGAAGCGGAAGAACCTCCCCAAACCGACGATTCTCCCCTACGTGATCGAGGGAGCCCGCCAGGGACTGCCGAAACGAGGCGATGTCAGCGGAAGAAAGAACCTCAGCTACATCACCGAGGACTTCGATCTGAGCGACGAGCTCGACATGCTGACGGAGGTCGCCGGAAGCAAACGCGTCGTCGTCCTGACCGAGCGCTCACAAGAAGCCGTTCTCGCGACGGTGCTCCAAGAGAAGGCGCTCGAGGTCGCGGTGGCAGACCCAACGGTCGAAGCGCTGATGGCAGCCATTCCGTCGACAGCCGACGGCCTGGTCATCGCCCCCATGAGGCGCTTGAGTCTCGATGACCGCACGCGACTCATGACGCTCATCACGCGTCAACATCTGCCCAACATCGCGGTCGACCCGAGTTGGCTCGAGCAAGGGGCAATGATCTCCATCCGCTCAGCCAACAGCTACGCGCGACGCGCTCAACGTGCCGCGCTCAACCTAGACCTGATCCTCGAAGGCCGGCCAGCCGCGCAAATTCACGTCGACTTCGAGGAACGCCAGGAGCTGCAGATCAACATGGAGGCAGCGCGTGCGATTGGAGTGCGTCCCACCTACGACACGCTCATCGAAGCCGAGCTGATGCACGAAGATGCCGGGCTCGAAGAGAACCGCCTAGAGATGGGCAGCGCGATGATGGAAGCGGTCGACGAGAACTTGGATCTCGCAGTCTCCGAGAAGTTCGTCGAAGCCGGGGAGGAAGGAGTCAAGGTCGAGCGTGGCGGGTTGATCATTCAAGCGGACGTACAAACCGGTTTGACCGTCCGGGATCCCAACCGAATTCCTCCGGGCGGATTCATCGCGCAGCGTCAAGCGACGACTTTCGTACGGGCAAACCAGAGCATTTACTCGGAACAGGCCTGGACGCGCTTCAAGACGCGCAAGCTCCGCCAAGAGGGGCGTCAATACGGTTACTTCGTAGACGTTCTCGACGTGATGCTCGAAACGGGAACAGCCTATGTAGCGACCCTTCGCGCGAAAGCCGAAGAACGTATCCAGCGGAAGAACATCCAGCTCACGCGCGAATATCTGGAGCTGGCACGGCTCCGCCTCGAGGTGGGCGTCGCAAACGCGAGCGAGCTCTACCGGTGGCAATCGCAGCTCGCGAACAACCAACAGGCCGTGGTCGCGGCGCGTGCGCTGGTGGCACAGTCGAAGATCGAGCTCAATCGGGTCCTGAACCGCCCGCCCGAACGAGCGATCGCGCCGATCGATCTTCCCCTCGACGAGCAGGGACGCGCCTTGCCTCCCGAGGATCCGATATCGAAGTTCATGGCCGACCCTTGGTCGTTCGCGCTCCTTCGAAACTTCATGGTGCAAGAGGGGCTTCGGAACTCGCCCGAGGCGCGTCAGATCGAAGCACGCAGAGCGGGCCAGCTGCGTTTGAAGGAGGGCCGCGCTCGGCAGCTCTGGCTGCCCGAGTTCTACATCGAGGGGGGCGCCCAACACGACTACTGGGTCGACGGCGCTGGCTCCGACAACTCGAGCACGCCGCCGGCACTCCAGCCATTGCTTCCCGAGTTCAACAAAGGCACATGGGATGTCGGCGCGTTCGCCGCGATTCCTCTTTCCCGTGGTGGCTCGGGTGTGGCCGAGATGCGCCAAGCCGCGCGACTCCTCGAAGGACTGGATGCAGAGCTCGAGCGCGTGGAGCTGTTCATCGATGCTGGCGTACGAGTCGAGCTCCACAATGCGAACGCGGCGCTCGCATCGGTGACCTTGACGGGGAGGGCCGCCACAGCCGCCCGCAACAATCTCGAGCTCGTCGTCGACCTCTATCGACGCGGCAAAGTCGATATCATTACTTTGGTGGACGCGCAGACCCAAAGCCTCGTCGCAGACCTCGCGGCCGCGAACGCCGCGTACGACTACGTGCTAGCGCTTCTGTTCGTGAACCGCGAGATCAGTCACTTCCGAAACCTCGATGACGAAGAGGCGAAGCAAGACTTCGCACGAAGGCTCAACGAGTTCGTTCTGGCGGCGGACGCCGCGCAGTCGAAGGCTCCACCGCCTCCATAGACATCGCGAAGCCTGGGCTCTAAGCTCCGGCCTCCGGATGCTCCCCCGCTAAGGTGCTCATGACAGCTTTCCTGCTCCGCACACCATGGATCCTCACGATCGCATCGGCTCTGGCGTTCGGCTCGGCGGCAGAGGCGCAGCAGGCGTTGCCGAGGTTCCGAATCATGATGATCGCGGACGGCGAGTCTCCTCTGTTTGCCGAGCGTCAGGCCATGCTCAAGGCGGAGATCCTCGAGCTTGCCAAGGGTGACGCTGAGCTCCTGTTCGTCGAGCCCACGTTGAAGCCAAACTGGACCTTGGAAAGCTCCGCGGCCGCGCTGAAGTCGGCGCTCGCCGACAGATCCGTCGATTTGATCATCGTCTCAGGCGCAATGACCGGCGTCGCCGTCGGGCAGACGCGGAAACTCAACAAACCCGTGTTGATCCCCTACGCGGCTCCTGAGCTTCAGGGTCTTCCCCGCGCGGGCAACAAGAGCGGGCGCGAGAACCTCGCCTACATCGGCGGTCTGTTGAACTTCGAGCGCGAAATCCGGACGCTTCGCGACATCGTTCGGTTCGATCGCATGACACTGATCGTCGGCGAAGAAGTGGTCAAACATCTCGACGCCCCCGAGAAGCCCGTGCAAATGGCGAGCCAGCACCTCGGCATCGAAACTCGCCTGGTCGTGGCCACGGCTGACGCGCAAGCGACGATCGACGCCATCCCGCAAGACACCGAAGCCGTTTACATCGGCCCTCTGTTCAGATGGGATGACGCCGAGATGCAGCGGCTGATCGATGGCTTGAACGCGCAGGGACTCCCCTCGTACGCGGGCGCCGGCGTGAAGTGGGTGGAGCGCGGCGCCCTCGCAACCGTCGAGACCCGCGAGGACGAGATACGGCGCATGCGGCGCGCCGCCTTGTTCGTGCAGCGTATCCTCATCGGCGAGCCAGCCGGCTCCCTCCCGATCTCCTTCGAGCAGCGGCCGGTGCTCGTCATCAACATGGCGACGGCTCGACAGATCGGAACATGGCCCCGCTTCGAGGTGATGGCGGAGGCGAGGCTGATCAACGACGAGTCGGGGACCCGGGGGCCGCTCATCACCCTCGAGACCGCAATGCGTGATGCCGTGCGTGCGAATCTGGACCTCATGGCGGAGGGTTTCGAGATCGACAAGCGCTACGAGGGCTTCAAGGTGTCACGCGGACCGTGGCTTCCCCAGGCCAGCGCCGATGGCGATTTCACGTTCAACGATCCGGACGTATCGAATTCGTTTGGGCAGGCGGAGCGCCAGTTCACGTGGGGCGTCAGCGGCTCGCAGCTCGTCTACTCGCCAGGCGCGCATGCGGATCTTCGGTTTCGCAGATACGACTACCGCAGCAGCGAGCAAGACTACCTGTCGGCGAGACTCGACACGATCTTGGAGGCAGGCGAATCGTACTTGAACGTTCTCCGCGCCAAGAACAACGAAAGCGTCAACCGAGACAACCTCAAGCTCACGCGGAAGAACCTGTCCCTTGCGGAGACCCGCAACACGATCGGCGTGGCCGGTCGGGAGGAAGTCTACCGATGGCAAACGCAAATTGCCGAGAGCCGCTCAGCCGTCGTGGAGGCCAGCGCGATTCGCAACCAAGCTGAGATCAATCTGAACAGGATCCTCAACCGGCCGCTCGAATCACCATTCCGAGTGCCGCCTCCAGAGGATGTGCGGGCGGTCACACCAGGAAGCGACCAGCGGCTGGTGAAGTACCTACAGGACCCGTGGTCGTTCAAGGTGTTCCGCGAATTCATGGCACAAGAAGCGATTCGGAACTCGCCGGAGATCCGCAGCATAGACAACACGATTCGTGCGCGCGACGAGATCCTGAAGGGCGAACGCAGACAGCTCGGAATCCCCGACGTCGCGATCGTGGGCGGTTTTCAGCACGTTCCGTTCGTCGACGGTGCCGGTGCGGCGCCGCCGCCCGCAACGCCAGGATTCGACTTTCCCGGTCGTCAGACGTTCACCTGGCAAGTTGGCGCACAAGCCTCATTGACCCTCTTCGACGGTACGGCCAACTACGCGCGGATTCGTCGAACGTTTCGCGAGCTGGATCAACTGCAGACCAACCGGGCGGTGATTGCGCAGCGGCTCGAGCAAGAAGTGCGCTCCGCGCTTCACCAAGCTGGTTTCTCATACGCCAACATCGACCTGACTCGCGACGCGGCAGAAGCGTCCGCGCGAAACCTAGAGCTCGTGACCGACCTTTATCAACGCGGCGCGGCCGACATCATTCAACTCGTCGACGCGCAGAACCAATCGCTCGGAGCGCAGCTCGCCGCCGCCAACGCGCTTTACGACTTCTTGATCGACGCTCTTCGAGTGCAACGCGCAGCAGGTGCGTTCTCGCTCGAAGGAACTCAAGAGGAGCGAGATGATTTCCTCGAACGCCTCGACGCGTTCGCGGCCCAGCGCTCGCGCACCGGCACCCTGTCGCGGCCCGAAACCGCCCCGAAGCCCCTGAACCCGCGGGAACAGAACTGATGCTCGACAAACGCACTCTCATGATCGTCGCCTCACTCGTGACCCTCTTCGGCTGCAAGGAAGAGTTGGAGGAGCCGGAAATCATCCGTCCGGTCCGCTACGTGGCAGTCGAAGGCCGCGATGCGGCCAGGCAACGAACCTACTCCGGCGTGGCCAAAGCAGGGCAAGAGAGCCGGCTCAGCTTCCAGGTGTCGGGACAAGTGCTCGCGGTGCCCGTGAACGTCGGTGACGTGGTCAAGAAGGGCCAAACGATCGCGCGCATGGATCCGACTGACTTCTCGCTTCAGCTTCAAAACGCGCAGGCGACCTCGGCACAGGCACGCGCGCAGGAACGCAACGCCAAGGCGAAGTACGAACGAACCCAAGCGCTCTACGAAAACCAGAACGTTTCAAAGCAGGATCTCGACGCCGACCGCACCGCATACGACTCGGCAAGGGCTTCGCTCGCTGCCGCCAACCAGCAGATTCGCTTGAGCCAGCGTCAACTCGGCTACGCACACCTTCAGGCGCCTGAAGCGGGAACGATCGCTACGGTCGACATCGAGGTCAACGAGTACGTCCAGGCTGGCGCTCTCGTCGCGACGCTCTTGGCCGGAGACCAAATCGAAGTCAGCGTCTCGGTGCCCGCTTCCATCATTCGCAACATCGAGCGTGGCGCTGACGCGGTGGCCCAGTTCAACTCGCTCGATGGCAAAGCATTCAAGGGCACGGTCACCGAAGTTGGCGTGGCCACCGTGGGCGGCTCTGCGGCGTTCCCGGTCACGGTGCGTCTGAGCGAAGGGCAGGACCAGGTGCGCGCCGGCATGGCCGCCGACGTAACCTTCAATTTCGCATCGAACGACGATGCCCCGAAATACGCGCTCCCGGTCAGCGCAGTCGGCGAAGATCGTGAAGGCCGATTCGTCTTCAAGCTCGAAAAGGCGGCGGACGGGCTCGGCATCGTGCATCGCAGCCCGGTCGAGGTGGGCGAGATTCAATCCGACGGGCTCGAGATCGTGGCCGGCGTCGAGCCCGGCGACTTGGTCGTCACCGCCGGTGTCAGCCGCATTTACGATGGACTTCGCGTGCGCGTCCCCGAGCGCCCCGGCTCCGAGCCCAACAACGTGGCGCCACCGGCGGCGCTCGAGGAGGGGGTCGAGGGGCAACGCCGATGAGTCTCACCTCGTTTGCGCTCGAACGTAGAACGGTCACCGGCACACTGATCGTCGTCCTGATCTTCGCCGGGATCGGCGCGTATCTCGATGCGCCGCGCCAGATGGACCCTGGGTTCATCATCCGAACGGCGATGATCACGACCTATTTCCCAGGTGCGAGCCCGGAGCGCGTCGAGCAGCTGATCACCGATCCGATCGAAAAGGTGGTGCAAGAAATTCCCGAGCTCGACTGGGTCAACAGCGAGAGCCGAACGGGTGTGTCGGTCATTTACGTGAACATCCGCGAAGAGTTCAAAACCATGCGTCCCATCTGGGACGACCTGAGACGCAAGGTCGACAGCGTCGAGCCCGATCTCCCCGACGACATACAAGGCCCCTTCGTCAACGACGAGTTCGGCGACGTCTTTCCGATCATGTTCAGCATGACGGGCGACGGGTTTTCCTACGTCGAGCTCAAAGACATCGCAGATGACCTCCGCGACGAGCTATTGCGGATCAAGGCGGTCGCCAAGGTCGACATCATGGGCGCTCAAGAAGAGCGTCTGTTCGTCGAATACGACAACGCGGTGCTGAGCCGGATTGGGATGACCCCGAAGTTCCTGAAGGACACGCTGCAACAACGGAACATCATCCAGCCCGGCGGTGAAATCGACGTTGCAAGGGAGACGATCGCGCTAGAGCCGAGCGGCAACTTCGCCTCGGTGGAGGAGCTACGGCGCACCGTCATTCGAATGCCCCAGACCGAGGACCTCGTGTACCTCGAGGACATCGTCGACATCCACCGCGGCTACGTCGACCCGCCGGAGGCGCTCGTGCGCGCACAAGGCCAGCCAGCGCTCACGCTCGCGGTCTCGATGGCAGACGGCGGGAACCTGATCCAGCTCGGCCGAGAGCTCCAGCAATTTTTTCAGTTCATCCAGGAGCAGTACCCACACGGGGTCGAGTTCTATCAAACCTACTTTCAGCCCACGAAGGTCGAACAGAAGGTCGACGACTTCGTCGAAAGCGTCATGCAAGCGGTGGCGATTGTCCTCGTCGTGATGTTGCTAACTCTCGGGCTTCGCACCGGGTTGGTCGTCGCGACGTTGGTTCCCGTCACGATGATCATCACGATGTGGGCGATGAGCATCTTCGGCATTCAACTCGATCAGATGTCGCTTGCTGCGCTGATCATCGCGTTGGGCTTGTTGGTGGACAACGCGATCGTGATCTCGGAGTCGATCATGGTGCGGATGGCCTCTGGAGAACCCGGCGCAGAAGCCGCCCTCGGAGCGACGAAGGAGCTGCGCGTCCCACTGTTGATCGCCTCGTTGACTACCGCCGCAGCGTTTCTTCCCATACGGCTGGCCGAATCTGCGGTCGGCGAATACACGGGGGTCCTTTTTTCGGTCGTCACGATCACCTTGCTCGTGTCCTGGGTTCTCGCGCTCACCATGATTCCTCTGCTCTGCGTGCGATTTCTGAAGCCCAAAGCCATCGAGGAGCCCTTCAACTCCGGGTTCTATCGGTTCTACCGACGCGCCGTTCTCGGCGTGCTCCGCCACCCGAGCATCAGCATCACGGTTGCCGTCGTTGGTTTCGTCGCTGGGATTCAGCTCTTCTCACTCGTTCCGCAGATGTTCTTCCCCACGCAGGCCACGAACTTCTTCGTCGCCGAGTTCACGTTCCCACCCGGCACCTCGATTCGCACGACCGAAGACATGATCAAAGACATGGACGGCTACATCCAGCGAGAGTTGATCGAGACCGACGACCGCGATGGCGTCACACACTGGGCATCGTTCATCAGCACGACCCCTCCTCGATTCACGCTCGGATACAACCCGAATGCGCCGCGACCGCGTTTCTCGGAGACGATGTTGAGCACCACCAATGCCGAGGTCGTGCCCGAGCTGATGAAGCGGCTCGAAACCTACGTGACCGAGCACTATCCGGATATCCGGCCGCACGTGCGCCCCCTCGGGAATGGCCCGCCTGTCGCCAAGCCAATCGAGGTTCGCATCTCCGGTAAGGACGTCGATCGAACCTTCGAAATCGCCGAGACGGTCAAGCAATGGCTCAACGAGCGCGGAGATACTCGGAACGTCGGCGACAACTGGGGTCCGCGCGTCAAGAAGCTCCTCATCGAGGTCAGCGAGGACCGCGCGAGACGCGAGGGGATCACGAACGAAGACGTCGCGACGTCCCTGCAAACCTTCTTGAGCGGCTACGAGACCACGCGCTACCGGGAAGACGACAAGACGATTCCAGTCGTCCTTCGATCTCTTGCGGAGGGCCGACGCAACATCGATCGGCTCGCCACACTCAGCGTATTCTCGCAGGACGGAAGCACGGTCCCCCTCGCACAGGTCGCGACGGCGGAGCTCGAATGGGAGTCCTCTGAAATCCTTCGGCGGGACTTGTACACGACGATCACCGTCGATAGCGACGTGGTCGAAGGTGTGACGGCCTTCGACGTCATCGACGAGATGACGCCCTGGCTCGAAGAACAGAAGCGAATGTGGGGCATCGGCTATCGCTACGAGTTCGGCGGCGAGGTCGAGGGCTCGGGCAAAGCCAATGCATCGATCGGAGCCAAGCTCCCAATCGCAGGCATGGTGATCGTCATGCTCCTGGTCTGGCAGTTCAACTCGCTCCGAAAGCCCACCATCGTCCTCGCGACGATTTTGTTTGCGTTGGTCGGTGTGGCGATTGGGCTCGTGCTCGTCGATGTACTCGGGCTTCCGGGCGGTTATTTCGGTTTCATGACCCTGTTGGGAATCGTCTCGCTCGCAGGTATCGTGATCAACAACGGCATCGTGCTCATCGACCGCATCGAGATCGAAAAGTCCGAGAACGGCCTCGACCCGCCTCTTGCGGTCGTCCAAGCAGCACAGCAGAGGTTCCGTCCCATCATGCTGACGACCGCGACGACGATCGCGAGCTTGATCCCTCTCTACGCCGGCGGCGAGGCCATGTGGCAACCGCTCGCCATCGCCATCATGTTCGGCCTCGCTTTTTCGACGATGCTCACCCTCGGCTTCGTCCCGTTGATGTACTCGCTCTTCTATCAGGTCAGCTTCAAGAACTTCGTCTACCCCGACTGAGAAAGGGGTCGGACCCCTTTTCGCAGGGTTTAATCGAGTTGGCGCCGACAAACGGCAACGCCTAATCTTCCGGGCGATGGGGTCCGCAGCAAAGGGAGGGGAGGGTCGGCATCTCGGCCAGATGGCGGCCACCGGCGTGGGCGTGGGCGCCATCGTCGGCGGCGGTATTCTCGTGCTCGCTGGCGCAGCGTTTCGCGAGACGGGACCGAGCACCATTCTAGCGTTCGCCGTCAACGGGGTCATCGCATTGATGACCGCGTTGAGCTTCGCAGAGATGTCGTCCATGTTCCCGGAGTCGGGCGGCGCCTACACCTTTGCAAAGAAAGTGCTGACGGTCCGGGCCGCGTTTGGGGTGGGCTGGGTCTTGTGGTTCGCGTACATCGTGGCCGGTGTGCTCTACGCTCTCGGCTTTGCTGAATACGCAGTCGTGGCAATCGGCGAGGCGATCCAAGCCAGCTCCGGCAGCGTACCGGCGTGGTTGAACCGCCGTGCGACGCTCAGCGTTCTCGCCGTCGGCGCCATGGCCATGTACAGCGTCCTGCTCGTTCGCAAGAGCAAGGGCGGTGGTCAGCTCGAAACGATCGGCAAGATGGTCGTGTTCGCCGCGCTGATCGCGCTGGGGGCGTGGGCGTTTGGCACTTCTCCCGCTGGCACGACGCAGGAGGGTCTCACGCCGTTCTTCGAGCACGGAACCACCGGGCTCCTGACCGCAATGGGCTTCAGCTTCATCGCACTGCAAGGTTTCGATCTGATCGCGACGGTCGGCGGCGAGGTGAAGAACCCGGAGCGAAACATCCCCCGCGCGATGCTGACCTCGCTCGGCATCGCTATGCTGGTCTACCTTCCGCTGCTGTTCCTGGTTTCGACCGTCGGCAGGGAGCCGGGCGGGACCATCTCCGCCATGAGCGAGGCGCGTCCCGCGACGGTCATGGCCGACGCGGCATACAACTTCGGGGGTGTGTTTGGTTACTGGCTGGTGATCGTCGCTGCGCTGCTGTCGACCCTGTCAGCACTCTCCGCCAACGTCTTGGCCGCAAGCCGCATCGCGCTCCAAATGGCAAGCGACCGCACCCTCCCGAGGGTGCTCCAGCAACGCCACTCGACTCGTGGCACGCCCGTCATGGCGATCTACGCGACCGCGCTGGCGATGGCTTTCATCTTGCTGATGGTGCCCAACGTGTCCGCGGCGGGTGCGGCGGCCAGCCTGATCTTCTTGATTTCGTTTGCACTGGTGCACTGGACCAGCCTCCTCGCGCGTCGACGCGCGCATACCAAAGCGCCTTTCCAGACACCTTACTTCCCCGCGGTGCCCGTCATCGGTGGGCTCGCGTGCGCCCTTCTCGCTGCGTATCAGATGGTCGCCGTGCCGAGCGCAGGCGGCATTGCAGCGGTGTGGTTGGGCCTCGGCGTGATTCTCTACTACGGCCTCTTCGCTGGACGCGCGCAGGCCCTCGACGCGTTCACCGAGGCTCTCGATCCGAGGCTCGGTGCGCTCCGCGGACGAAGCCCGCTGGTCTTGGTGCCGGTCGCCAATCCCGCAAGCGCCGTTGGCATGGTGACCTTGGCGAACGCGCTGGCCATGCCAGTGGTCGGACGCGTCGTCCTGCTGACGGTGGTGCGGCGGCCGAGCAATTTCGCCGCGGCTGAAGCCGAAACGACCAAGGCGCTTCAGGACGCAAACGACGTGGTCGGCCAGGCGATGATGGCGTCGCTGACTGCCGGTCATACGCCCGAGGCTTTGATGACACTCGCCTATGACCCTTGGAAAGAGATCGCTCGCGTCGCGCGGTCCCGAGAATGCGAGAGCCTGCTGATCGGTTTCTCCTCGCTCGAGGGGCAAGGCAATGTCGAGCTCATCGAGCAGCTGTTGAACGACGTCGACTGCGACGTAGTCGCACTGCGGGCCCCAAAAGATTGGTCGCTCACCTCGGGAACGCGCATCATCGTCCCCGTCGGCGGCCGGGGCGGTCACGACGAGCTCCGAGCCCGGCTCCTCGGTAGCCTCGGCAGAGCGGGATGTACGAATGTCCGCTTCGTGCAGGTGACCGACGAAGCGATGTCCCCACACCTGAAGAGGCAACGCCAACGTGAGCTCCGTATCTTCGCCGACGAGGAAACCTTCGGCGTGCCCCAGGTCGGGCTCATCGAATCCGACGACGTCGTGCGCGCCCTCGCCGACGAGGCCGGCCCCAACGACCTGATCATCCTCGGCCTGCGCCACGAGCGGCACAAACGCCTCTTCAGCAAGCTAGCCCTGCAAGTTGCAAGAAGAACAAAGGCGGCCACCCTCATGATCAGCCGCCGGACGTAGGGGCCTCAGCACTGCGAGTCGCCGCGGCATCTGCGTTCTATGGTTATCATGCTAGACAGCGCCAAATGCGCCTGTAGCTCAGCTGGATAGAGCGGTGGCCTTCTAAGCCGATGGTCGGGGGTTCGAATCCCTCCAGGCGCGCCGGAAATAGCGGGATGAAATGGTCCTGAGGGAAACTGCTCGATGCCCAGGCGCGCCGGAAATAGCGGGATGAAATGGTCCTGAGGGAAACTGCTCGATGCCGCGAGGGGTCGGGCGCCCTGGCACTGGGGAACCCTTGCTGATTGCCACCAGCTACCGAAACCGGAGGTATCGGTCTGCCCACGTGAGCCTGCGCTACGGCTGCAGCTCAAACGCGGCGACGTGGCACATGGTGCCGCCCGGGTGGTGACACCGATCAGAACACGACTCGCGATTGTGCAACATCCCATCGAACTCGGTGTGGTCTCCCGTGCTGGGCTTCGTCGAACTCGCGCAGCTTTCGCTTGCGAGCACCCAACAAAGCACCCGTGACGATCATCCCAACGGCCCCGGAGAAACCTATGGCGACGCCCGAAAAGAGTGCTCCCGGGCAAGCAAGCAAGGCATCGTCCGCCGTTTGATCGCGACGCTCGCAACCCACCCAGGCGCCAATGATCACGCCTCCTAGGACGGTCGCGCCCGCCGTGCTCCAGAGCCCGATTTTCGCTCGCTTCACACGAAGCTGCATCTCCTCAAGCGTGTATCCGTCAATTGTCCTTAACCGGCTCGGCACAACTTCTACACCAGCCTCGTCCACTTGAAGCTCCACTGCGGACGCTTCCTGACCGCCTTGCGCGCTTACGCCCAGGGGCGAGGTCACCAGAGCCAGCACCAACACAAAGCCAACCACGTACCGCATGACGACCTCCCAGCCCGGTCACACGTGACGTGGGGTCACTGGGCTGCGCCGGGCCATACGTATTTGTTTCCTGCTGAGCCGATTTCAGCCCCAGATATTGCGTTCGGGGCGTGGGGGCGCAGCGGGTGCGTGCAACTATCAGACGGCAGGGCGATGCACGGCAGGCGCCGCGATGGATTCGATCACTTGCGCGGCTTCGCCTTCGATCTGCATGGCGGCTTCCAGGGTCTTCGCATCGCCATTGAGCGACCCTCCCAAAACGCCGACCATCAGCACGCCTTGCGTGCAACGAAGAAACCGAAGTGGCCCTCGTCGTGCGACGCCTCGACGCGCAGCCCCGCCGCCTCGAGTGCTTGGGCGAAGCCCGCGTGATCAAATCGATCTTCCCTGGGGTGTTCCAGCAGGGCGCGCACGAGCCGGCGCTTGAGGAAGGTCTCGTAGATTTCGTCGGCGTAGAAGCGCCCCCCAGGCTTCAGGACGCGATGGACCTCCGCGAGCGCCGCTCGCCAGTCCACAATGTGGTGAATGATGCCGAAATCGAAGACGGCGTCGTAGCTACTGTCCTCAGCACGGATGTCCGTTGCGTCGCCTATCCACACTGAAACCCGGTCGCCAAAGCCCTCGAGACGAGCTTGCGCGCGGCGAACCATATCTGGGTCGAGATCGAACGCATCCACCGTGTCGGCGCCGAATTGCTCGAGGATGATCTCCACACCGACACCTCGACCGCAGCCGATTTCGAGCGCCTGGGCGCCGCTTGTTGTGCCGCCGAGCTCGCGGAGACGCCTGGCCTCGTAGTAGCGCTGCGCCGCCTCACGGATGGGATTGTTCATCAAGAGCTTCTCGACCTTGTTGAGCAGCATCACTTCACTCCAAACCCGGCTCGACCACGCCAGAGCAGGCTTCCCGTCACAAAAACCGAAACGAAGATCAAAGCGAACGGCACCCAGGTACCAAGCGCGCTCGAGAACATGGCGAAGCTCCGCTGGATCAGCGACGCGACGATCAGGGCATCGAGCGAAACTACTATCGCAGTAAATGCGCCGGCGACGAAGATGGGACGGCGACCGCCGCCGCGGAGGAACAGATCTGCGGTGACGGCGGCAAAGATGATCGGTGCCCCGATCGCGTGCCCGATGATGGCAGTCGGTTCGGACAGCGTGGCCAACAAAGCCCCCATGAGCACGCCGCAGGCTGCCCAGCCGACTACTCCGTGCGCCATCAGAGCCACGAGCGATGAGCGTGGGATTCCGATGTCGGGCGTACCGGGCCGTCGGAAGCGAAAATCGCAGCGCTCTCCGCCCTGTGCAAGCGTCGTCGTACGGATGAGCTCGATGCCGAGTAGTTCGCTGTGCGGCCAGTCGAGCTCACAGAGCACCGGGGCAAGTTCCTCGGCGCCCTCGGCGCGCAGGAACTTGATGATCCCGCATTCGACGATGTCGATCCCAAAGTCGAAGTGCCCTGGCTCGCCGGGGACGAATCGTGAAACATAGTCATCCGGGTTGGTGCGGGCCTGAGATGCAATAGCGAGCCGACGCACCTTCTCTTGGTTCGCCGGGCCCATGCGGATGCGTCCGTGGAGGCGCCTCAGGATGCGCGGGTAGCGCGACCAATAGGTTTTGAACATTTCGCAAAAGAGCCCAGGCGCCTCGTCAATCGTCAGCCCGCGCGGCTCGAGCACGCGCCAAAGCGCAAGCCAGAACGCCGAGCCGTAGAGACTAAAGGAGCGAGGGTTCGCGGAGCCCCCGATCCACGGCAAGCGCTCGATGACCGCTTGGTACTCCGCGCGCGTCTCGGCGATAGCCGTATCGAGGCCCTCTTCGCCGAATCGCTCCGCGAGCAAATCCCGCAACGGCGTCACGCCGCGATCGAATTGGCGCAGGAGGCGAGCACGCAGCCGGGGGTCACGGTCCACCGCCCGCTCTCCCGGGCCGTTGGATCGCTCTGGCGTAGCCGTGGCTACTGCCGGCCGCGAACCGCGAGGATGCATGTCGGCATCATCACCCGATCACGTTGGTAAAGCCAAGCTCCAAGGGATGCAGTCGGGCTACGCGGTCGGATTGCCCAAGATTAAATCCGCTGCCCTCTCGGCAACCGCCACGGTCGGAGCGTGCGTATTTCCGGAGGGCAGCAGCGGGAAGATCGAGGCATCTGCGATTCGCAGGTTCGCGATGCCGTGCACGCGTAGCTCGTTGTCGACCACGGTCGTTGGGTCCTCGGCGGGACCCATCTTCGAGGAGCCGACCGGGTGGTAGACGCTCATCGCCTCGCGCCTCCAGAACTCGAGGATTTCGTCATCGGTCTGTACCGAGTCCCCCGGAATTATCTCGTAGGTGCGGTGCGCTGCGAATGCTTCGGACTGGTAGATTCTTCGCTGGAGCTTGAAGCCTTCGATCGCGAGCCGGCGGTCGTGCTCGGTCGAGAGATAGTTGTGGATGATGCGCGGGAAGGCCTTCGGATCCGTGCTCCTTGCATGCACACTCCCGCGTGACGTCGGACGCACGGTGCAAACGGTCGAGTTCACGCCCGGATCCGGGGTCGCCACCATCTTGCCGTTCTCATCCATCCCGCCGGCGCCTGGCGTGAAGTGGATTTGGAGAATGGGACGCTCGGCACCTTCATTCGGGACGAAGCCTCCGACGTTGCAGGCCGGCATCGTCAATGGCCCCTTCTTCGTGAACAGATACTTGAGTACCGCCCACACCACTTTCGGAAACTTTCCGTCCTCCGACAGACACTGCGTGGTCTTCACGCCCTGCTGTACCCACACCTGCAGGTGGTCCTGCAGGTTCTCGCCGACGCCAAGCAACTCGTGCTGCACCTCGACGCCCAGCTCGCCGAGCACCTGCGGGTTGCCGATTCCGGAGAGCTCGAGAAGCGGTGGCGTGTTGTAGGTCCCAGCCGAAAGCACGACCTCGCGCGCGGCGGTCGCCTGGTGGACGTTACCCTTCTTGTCCTGATACTCGACGCCAACCGCCTTCTTTCCCTCGAGCAGCACGCGCTTCACCAGCGCGTGCGTCTCGATGCTCAGGTTCGGACGCTTCTTCACCTCGGGGCTCAAGAAGGCATCGGCAGAGCTCCAGCGCCTCCCGTCCTTCATGTTGACCTGGACGTACCCAATGCCCTCCTGGGTCTCGCCATTGATGTCGTCGTTACGCGGAATTCCGCAGCTAACCGCGGCCTCGATGTACGCCTCGCTAATCGGGTACTGCATCTGCACGTGCGTGACGTTCAGCTCGCCGCCTTTCGCGTGGTACTCGTTGGCTGGTCCCGCATCGTAGTTTTCCGACTTCTTGAAGTAGGGAAGCATGTTCGCGTACGACCAACCCTCGCAGCCCGGCAGTGCACCCCAATCGTCGTAGTCCTGGTGCTGCCCGCGCATGTAGACCATTCCGTTGATCGAGCTGCAACCGCCAAGCACCCGGCCGCGCACCACGCTCATCTCGCGATTGTCTAAATGGGGCTCGGGCTCGGTCTTGTAGAGGTTGGTCGTCTTCGCGTCGTACATCAGCTGGGTGAAGCCGATGGGCATCTTGATCAGCGGGTTGTTGTCCTTGCCGCCTGCTTCGAGAAGCAGCACGCGATTGGACGGGTTCGCGGAGAGGCGGTTCGCAAGACAGCAACCAGCGGAGCCGGCGCCAACGACGATGAAATCAAAAGCTCGTTCAGACATGGAACCGGGGTGTCGTATCACAGCCGTGCCTTAAGACAACAAACAGTAAAGTAAGGCCCGGCATCCCCGGAAACTAGGCGACAAACGCTGCGTGTCGCGGTTGCGGCCGGGGCGCCGCAGCGTACCCTGGCGCATGGCCGAGCCCATCGATCAGATACGCCGCAAGTACCACCGCGGCCCCCTCGAGCGCGATCAACTGAACCCCGACCCAATCGTTCAGTTCGAGCAGTGGTTCGAAGAGGCGCGAGCGCGGGTGCACGACGCGGAGCCGAACGCGATGACCCTGGCCACGGTCGGCCCGGATGGCGCGCCCGGCGCCCGCACCGTCCTTCTCAAGTACTTCGATCACGACGGGTTCGTATTCTTCACCAACCTCGAGAGCCGCAAGGCCGCTCACATCGAACAGAACCCCTCGGTCGCCCTCCTCTTTTGGTGGTCCGAGCTCGAACGCCAGATTGAAATCACGGGTGTCGCGCAACGCGTCTCGAGCGCGGAAGCGGCAAAGTACTTCATGACCCGGCCGCGGGGTAGCCAACTCGGCGCCTGGGTGTCCGACCAATCCCGCGTGCTCACGTCGCGCAAGGCCCTCGAGATCAAGCTCGGAGAGATGAAGCGCAAGTTCGCCGACGGTGAGGTGCCGCTCCCCAAGTTCTGGGGCGGCTATCGCGTCACGCCGCACACCCTAGAGTTTTGGCAGGGCCAACCCGACCGTCTCCACGACCGCTTTCAGTACGTCCGCGAAGGCGACGCTTGGAAGATCCAGCGCCTCGCACCCTGAGGCTACCGGCCGTCTGGGGGTCTTCTGCCACTCGCGTAAACGACGAGCTCGATCAGGCTGATCAGAACCAATACCGCGGCAAGACCCCAGAGGAAGATCAGCCCGTGCAACGGAAGCTCCAGACCTCCGAAGATCAACCACGCGGTCAGCACCGAGCCCCCGCAGAGATTGATTGCGATCGCGCCTCCGAGGCCTAGTCCCGTCAAAGAGCTCTTGGAGCGAACGCATTCCCATACGAGCGCGATGCCGATCCCAAAGAGCACGGCTCCCAGAATGGTCGGGTAGAAGACAGTATCGGTGAGAGGAACGCCGAACCAATCAGCGACCAGCTCGAAACAGAGCAGTGCAACCCCGAGGGCCAAATTGATGAGACCATCGACAAAGAGCACCCGGTTGCGCGCGGTGGTCATGGGCTCACTTCTTCGAGCCGATCGCGGCGGCCACGTAGCGCATCCCCTGTTGTGCGGATTCGGGATCCTCGAACGCGCCGAGCAGCGCATCTGCGTCGTTGCGCGCATCGAATGTGGCGCCACGGATCGCCAGGAGCTGCTGCTTCGTCACGCGAAGCACGTAGCGGGACTTCGACGCGACGCTCCTTGCCAATGCCGTGAGCTCGTCCTGTAGCTGATCCCGCGGCATGATTCGGCTGATGAAGCCAGCTTGAAGCGCCTCTTCTGCCCTAAAGGGCCGGCAGCTCAGCACGAGATCGGCGGCCAAGGTCTCGCCAACCAAGCGAACGACCCACTCGACACCTCCCCATGCAAGAGGAATCCCGGCGTCGAGCTCGGGAATCATGAATCGCGCGTCGTCGGCCGCGATCCGAATGTCGCACGCCGCGGCGAGGACCATGCCTCCTCCAACGCAATGGCCGTGAATCCCGGCGATAGTAATCTGGGGAAGCTCTGCGATCGCGTTTGTCGCTCGACGACCCAAGTCGGCGAGCGCGCGCCCATCGGCTCCGTTCAACGCGGCGAGAAACGCCGGGAGGTCAGCGCCAGCAGAGAACGCCTTCCCCGCACCCTCGAATCGAACGACTTTGATGGAGTCGTCGCCGGCTATCGTCGCGCACGCTTCGACGAGGTCACTCAGTACACTCGGCGAAAGCGCGTTGAGCACGTCCGGACGATCGAAGATCACCCGCACAACTCCTTCCGCCGCAGATACAGTCAGTCCAGACATGACCACCCTCTTACCGGACCCACGACAGGCCTGTCCAACTCCGTGGGCATCAAGGGCGATGACTATGTGTTAGAACCTCGGGGCAATGCCTGGCCGAATTGTCGTTTATGGTTCCTATGGTTATACGGGCGATCTCATCGCGCGCTTCGCGAAGGAGGACGGCGTGGATCTCGTGCTGTCGGGCCGCAATGCCGAGCGCCTGGGCGAACAAGCCGATCGCTACGGCTTCGAAATCGCCCCCGCGGACCTGTCGGACCCATCGTCGATACGAACTGTCCTTCGCGACGCTGACGTCGTGATCCATTGCGCGGGCCCGTTCTCCGAGACCTACGAAGCGATGGCGCGCGCCTGCCTCGACACCGGCACGCACTACACCGACATCACTGGCGAGGCCGAGGTGTACGAAGGTCTCTGGGCGCTCGACGACGACGCGAAACGGGCGGGGATCATGTTGCTCCCGGGCACCGGCTTCGATGTCGTCCCTTCGGATTGCCTCGCTGCACATCTCAAATCGCGCTGCCCCGACGCGACGCACCTCGAGCTTGCATTTCGCGGATTGGGTGGCGGGGTGTCGCACGGAACGGCTAAGACGATGGCAAAGAACATTCATCGCGGCGGTTTGATTCGGCGCAATGGTGAGCTCGCATCGGTCCCCGCGGCCTGGAAGACCCGCAGGGTCGACTTCGGGGATGGCCGGCCGGTGCACTGCATGGTGATCCCCTGGGGCGATGTCGTCACCGCCTACAAGAGCACCGGGATTCCGAACATCATGGTCTACATGGCGTTCCCCAAGGGCCCGGCACGGATGCTCCGCCTCGCACGGCCGTTGCTTCCGCTTCTCGGAACACGCCCCGTGCAGAACCTGATGAAGAAGCGGATCGAAGCCGGACCCGCAGGTCCGGATGACGACACGCGCGCAAGCGCTCGCAACGAGCTATGGGGCGAAGCACGAAACGCGGCGGGGCATGCCGTGGTCGCCCGCTTGTCGACGCCTGAGGGCTACACCTTGACCGCGCGAATGTCCTTGTTGATCGCCAAGAAAATCTGCAACGGCGAGCACAAGCCAGGCTTCCAAACGCCGTCGACGGCGTACGGCAAAGACGTCATTCTCGAGCTGCCGAGCGCCACGAGGCGGGATGCCTAGCCGGACACCCCTCAGCTGAGCCCGTTGACGTTTTCTTTGGGACGCTCTATTTGACGGAGAGCAGTTCATGATTCCGGATGAAAGAGTCGCATACGCACTCGCGGCATGGAAGCGGTTCGACGAGAGCGTTCCCGATACCCTGCTTCGCGCAGTAGCCGGGGCATTCGTGTTGGTCGCGACCTGCGACGGTGATCTCAGCGACTCCGAGGCCAATCGCTTCTTAGAGATGCTGGGCTCGAAGGCCGATGCCCTCTCCCCGCTTGATTTCGACGAGCTCTCCCAGACCTTCCAGGACTTGTCTGGGGCGATGATCTCCGACCCCGGTGATGGGCGGCGGCTCGCGCTCGAATACGTGGCCCGTGTCAAAGACACTCCGCAGTACGCCGAGCTCGTATCAGGCGCAGCACAGATCGCGGCGTCTGCTGACGGCCGAATCGAGCTGGTCGAGGAGAAGGTGATGGGCAACATACGAGACGCGCTCGGTATTCCGCGACCGAAGTAACTCACTCTCAGCTCACCTCGGCTAGAAATAGAGTTGAACTGCGGGGCCGATCGTTTGGATCCGCTCGCTGAAAAATTGGCCGTTGGGCGAGCGGCCGATGTAGTAACGAAGCAGAAAGTCAACGCGATAACTCGATTCGCCGATTGGATCGAGCGTCAGCCCTGCGACCATCGAAGCGTCCGGAACCCAATCGCTTTGCTGCCAGGATTGCAGGTTCACGGCGACCAAGAGTTGCAGGCGGCGCTCGGTTTCTGCGGTCACGGGACGAAACTCTGCACCAAGCTGGAACGACCAGCGGTCCAGGTTCGAAGGATCGCTGCGGACGATGACGGCAGCTCCACCGTAGACTTTTGCCCAGGGAAGCGGAACGTACGAGACCAGAGCGCTGATCTCCTCAAACGAAAGGTTGATGCGATCGCTTTCGTTGTTCAAAAGATACTCGTCGCCGAGATGCGAGCTCTGGTGCATGAAGCGAGCCATGAACGCCAACGCATCATAGGCGTACGTGAACGTGATCCCGCCGAGGTAGTCCGCGTTGATGAGGTCGCTCGAAGGCGCCGCGAGATCGAAGACCGCGAAGATGCCTCCCTGAAACCCGATTTCCCAGGCGCCCGGTCGCCGTGTGTTCTTCTTCTGAACGATCGCGATCGAGGCGCCCGCCTCCGCCGAGCCGGCGTGGGTGAGATCGGAATCGCCAAAGTAGTAGTTGTACCCGAGCGTGAACTTCGGCCAGCGCAAGTCGGCTGCAAGCGGCGCAAACAGTGAAACGCGGGGGAACACCCGGACTCGCGACTCTTTGGGCGGCTGCGCCGATGCGCTTGCCGGGGTCGACGTCATCAAAACGGAAAGAAAGAGCAACCCCAAGAGCAACCGACCCAGGTTGGCGTTCATCATTGGATGTAAGTGCAAGAGCAACCGACCCAGGTTGGCGTTCATCATTGGATGTAAGAGCAACCGACCCAGGTTGGCGTTCATCATTGGATGTCGCGCTCGTAGAGGGCAAGGCTGTTCAAGACGGCCCCGTGTATCGACACCTCATCGCCGCGAACCGTTGTCCCGCCCCCCTCCTGTTTGGCGCGGCAGCTCACCATCGTGACCGCAAAGCCCGGGCTTACGAGCAGCACGGGCCGGGGTGCCATTTCCATTACGATTTCTCCTGGTGTTCGCACACGGTGCTAGCGCGCATCGCTTACAAGCTGGGTTCAATCGCTACATGTCACCGGCACAGAGGTTCGTCCATGCACCATCGAAGGAGCCCCGCCGAAACCTTCCCAGCCGAAACCTTCCCGACAGCCGAAACCTTCCCAGGTTGGAAGGGACGCAACTGGGCCGGGGAGCGACCGAGAAGGGGTTATGACTCTTCCACGTCGCATACTTCCGAATGACACGTACCTGGTCACTCGCCGTTGCATGGGGCGCCGTTTCTTACTGCGTCCGGACAAGCGTGTGAACCAAGCATTCGAATACTGTCTGGCCCGGGCCGCTGAGAGGTACGCGGTGGCGGTCCATGGTTGGTGCGCGATGAGCAATCACTACCACCTCGTCATCACCGACCCTCAGGGCGTGCTCCCCGACTTCATGGCTTGGCTCAATCGGCAGCTTGCGATGTGCGTCAAGCGGCTCCGCGGCTGGGACGAGGTCGTGTGGGAACCCAACGTCGCTTACAGTGCGGTTGAGCTCAGTGGGCAAGCAGAGGCGCTCGACAAGGTTGCATACGTGCTGCTCAATCCGGTCAGCGCAGGTCTTGTACGCGCACCTGAGCTATGGCCCGGTTCGGTAAGCACACTCGAAACACTGCTTGCGGGCAGCGTGAATGCAGGGCGTCCAGCGGTCTGGTTCAGAGAAAGCGCGGCCGAACGCGTGGGTCTTGCGCTGAGCGCGCCACCCTGCTTTCCAGATCAAGCGGCCTATCTCCAAGCGCTCAAAGCGCTCCTGGAGAGTCGTCTTGCGCAGCTCCGGGCCGAGTTCCGACGCCAAGGCCGAGGCTTTGTGGGCAGCAACCGTGTACGCAAGAACTCAGTGACCGATCAACCGGCGACGAGGAAATCGCGTTTTGGCAATAGCCCTACGTTTTCGGCGCTAACGCGAGCTACATGGCACGCTGCTCTGGAACGCCTCAGGGCATTTCGCCGCGCCTACCACGAGGCCTACCGAGCCTGGCGCAGCGGGAAGCGAGACGTCGAGTTCCCGCAGGGCACCTGGTGGGTAGTTCGGTGTGCCGGCGCCGCGGCGGCCACCTGAGAATCCGGTCTTCGATACTTGGGGCTCTAATGTTCGATCTTGCTGATAGCACCAGGCACCCTTGCCACCGGAACAGTGTCGTACACACTGCGGACTTGAGTTAGCGGCCGTTTGTGGGCCGACAGGCGTCTGTCCGAGTCAACCGGCCCAGGGTGGGCCGGATGCATTCCGCCGTCCTGCCCACACGGGGTTCTCATGAAAAACACCGTTGCTATTTCAGCCTGGGACGGGACGACGGGGTGGGACGACGACCACAGCTGGGTCGACTCGTGCTAATGGAGGTGGGACCGGGTTTTGACTTCGGGCGAGGAGCTTCAATTGTTGCGTTGGCCGCACGGCTATGGGCCGGGGTCACGTTCTGGTCAGTCAGAGGGAAGCAAGTGTTGCATGTCGTGACCCGACTCCTATGGGTGCTCGTACTGGTCGCCGCTCCGTTGACCGGTTGCCGCGGAGACGAGGGCCCGGCGAGCGCGGGTGGCGATGGCGGAGCCGGCGGTCGGGGAGGCGCGGGCGGAGCGGGCGGCGCCGGCCAATGCGCTGATGATGAAGACTGCGATGATGCCGATCCCTGCACCGACGACGTGTGCGGCGAAACAGGAACCTGCGAGTCCCCGCCCTCCGCCGACGGGACCGCCTGTCCGGATGGCACATGTGTCGTGGGTCTCTGCGAACCTGTCGAGTCGGCGTTTCCGTGCACCGAGCAGGGTTTACTCGACGCTGTCGCCCAGGGCGGTGGTCCGTACGGGTTCTCGTGCGACGGCCCTCAGACCGTGACCACGAGCATGGAGCTGATACTGGCCGCCGACGTCATTCTCGACGGGCTGGGCAAGCTCATGGTCGACGGCGGCGGCCAACATCGTCTGTTCTCGGTCCGCGACGGCGCGACCGTGGAGCTTCGGCGACTTGCGTTGACGGGGGGCTTGGCGTCCGAGGGCAACGGGGGAGCGATCGTGAGCTCTGGCACCCTGACGATTGCGGAAAGCACCGTGTCCGGCAACGTGGCGTCGATTTCTGGCGGCGGTATCGCCAATTTCGGCGAGATGACGATCGCGAACAGCGCCATCTCGGGCAACAACTCGGCGGTCGACGGTGGCGGCGTACTGAACACCGGCATGCTGATGGTGGTGCGAAGCACGATCTCCGACAACACCACCGCGGCGGGGAACAACGGCGGAGGGCTGATGAACACCGGCTCCGCCACGGTGACGAGCAGTACGATCTCGGGAAACGACGCCGCCGGAGACGGCGGCGGGATCACGAACTCCAACGTACTGATGCTCGTGAACAGCACCGTCTCGGGCAACGACGCCGCCGGAACGGGCGGCGGCATCTTGAACAACAGCGTCATAACCACCATCACGAGCTGCACCATCGCTGAGAATACGGCTACATTCGGGGGCGGCATTGGCAATGGCGGGGTCGTCATGATGATCAGCAACACCTTGCTCGCCGGCAGCTGCTCGGGCACTCCCCTGAACTCGGCCGGCTACAACGCGGAGAGCGCCGGAGACACCTGCGGCTTCGATGAGCCAACCGACCTGGTCGATGTCAGCTCCTCGAGCTTGGCGCTCGGGCCGCTCAGCGACAACGGTGGCCCGACGATGACCCATGCTCTGCTACCCGGTAGCGTCGCGATCGACACGATTCCTGCGCTCATCTGCGAGGTAGCCGAAGACCAACGAGGCGAGCCCCGACCCGAGACGGGCGGCACGATGTGCGACGTCGGGGCGTTTGAGGTACAGCCATAGGGTTGGCGCGCGACAGGCCGCGCGGCCCGTTGTCTTTATCGTGTTTTCGAAGCTTCGGTGCTTTGCGCGTTCGGGTGAGGAAGTAATTACGTATGGATGCGGGGCTACATCGCCCCTGGTTTCATCTTGAGGTCGATTCACAGGCGAAGTGGGCCAGGCACATGAGGTGAGAGTTGGGACGCTCAACGCGTTCGCGATTTCCCTTTAAGACGCACCGATTTGAAAGGGCAAGCAGGCGCTCGTACTGACTCATCATCGATCTCTACGCGGACTCGAAGGATTTGGGTTAGGCGGACGGTCAGACAGGGAGTGTGAGGTTCGTGCCTTGCCTCGCGCGTCGGTCTTGCAGCTGGGCCTTCGCCCTCGCTGATCTTGAAGCAACTGGAGCTCAGCGTAGGCACCGTTCGAGGCGGCGGAGATGGCTCGAGCCCGGGGACCTGCTCGATGCCCGATCGTGTGCCGACCTCGAGCCGCTCCTGGCGCGGGCTTGCGGGCCAAGCGCAGACTTTGCACCTGCTCGATCTCGCGTTCGCACGCGACTGACCGAAACCAGCGTGTTTTGTGAGCATTGACTCACGGGCATCGAATTTAACCGAGTGAGTGCACCACTCCCTTGAACCGCAAGAAAGGGGAAGAAGCCATGACACTCATGAAGAAGAGTCGTGACCCGCTCGCGGGCTTTGGAAGCTTGCAAGAAGCGGTGCGTGACATGCTGGCAACCTGGCCATTCGGGGAGCGCGAGGCTCTCTCCATCGCGGATTGGACGCCTTCGTGCAACGTTTCCGAGACCGCTGAAGAGTATCGGATCGAGGCGGAGCTGCCCGGCGTCAAACAAGAAGACCTCGAAGTCAACGTCGAGGACCGGGTGCTGACGCTTCGCGGTGAACGCCGCGAAGAAAGGGAACAGAAGGGGAAGAAAGTCCACCGCGTGGAGAGCTCGTATGGGAGCTTCATGCGAAGCTTCACACTGCCCAACGACGCGGACGAGGACAAGGTCTCCGCGGAGTACAAGGACGGGCTCTTGAGCCTGCGGATTCCCCGAACGGCCCAGCAGGAAACCAAGGCGCGCAACGTCCAAATCAAGTCGTAGGACGAGATGGACACGGCAGAGCAGCGTCGTCGTATGGTGGAACGCCACGTGGAGGCACGGGGCGTTCATCATCCGGCCGTGCTCCTGCCCCCAGATTTGGCGGAGTTCGCCTACGAAGACACGCCGCTTCCGATCGAGGAAGGGCAAACCATCTCGCAGCCTTTCATCGTTGCGGCCATGGCCGAGGCGCTCAAGCTCGGCCCTGAGGACCGGGTGCTGGAGATCGGGACAGGCTCGGGCTACGCAGCGGCGGTCCTCGGTGAAGTGGCCGGTGAGGTCTATACCGTCGAGCGCCATCGTCTGCTCGCCGAGCAAGCGGAGAGCAGACTCGAGTCACTCGGTTACCACAACGTGCACGTCCTGTGTGGCGACGGAACGCTTGGATGGCCGGAGCAAGCGCCCTTCGATGCCATTTTGGTGTCCGCCGGAGGGCCCAACGTACCGAGTCTCCTTCTCGAGCAGCTCGCCCCCGAAGGCCGAATCGTCATTCCAGTAGGCACCGATCTCCGGGACCAGCGCCTGCTGCGGGTGACCAAGAAGCCAGATGGGACCACCAGCAGCGAAGACCTCGGCGGCGTTCGCTTCGTGCCACTCATCGGCG